>CAJDUS010000040.1_pt1 | contig 14581 bp, 16 predicted proteins | sample 7390831 | NCBI WGS metagenome assembly CAJDUS01 (sample SAMEA7055684, study PRJEB34461) | soil metagenome | biome: terrestrial ecosystem; feature: Peninsula; material: soil | place: Antarctica | collected 2016
GAGCGCGGCGCCGGTGAGCCAGTGGCCACCAAAGTTGATACCAAGGTGGTTCGTCGCCAACGTCTGAGCGCCCTGCGTCGTGAAGGTGTAGCCGAGGCCGTGGTGAAAACCGTGAATGGCGAGGGCAATGGCGACCCCGAACGTGCCAATCGTCTCGACGTACACGCCGAGCCCGGCAACGCGTCCCATGATCTTGGCGCCGACGGAGTTGAGGATTGCCGAGAGGATAATCATGATGGCGACCACCGCGAAGATGGTCACGTGGTTCGTGGGGTCGAGATTGGTATTGAACCAGACGTGCATCAGGCTGGTGACGTAGCCCACGATGCCCGAGTCCACGGACGCAACGGTAGCCAGCAGTGCGAAGCCGTAGATCCAGCCAACGAACCACCCGTAACGCGATCCGACGTTGTACTTGCCGTACTGGTAGAGGGCTCCCGACACCGGATACTCACTGGCCAGTTCGCCAAAGACGAGCGCCACGAGCATCATCAATGCGACGACAACCGGCATCGTCCAGAGGTAACGCGGACCACCCATGCCCAGACCGAGGGTGTAGAGGGAGTAAATCCCGACCATTGGACTTAAGTACGCAAAGGCCACCGAGAAATTGTCAAAAAGAGAAAGGACCCGTGACAACTCCTGTTTATATCCCAGAGCGGCGAGACGTTCACCGTCCCTGCTCTCTGTTTCGCTCGTAGACATAAATCCCCCTTATCGACTCCGCTCTGGGTCAACACGACGAACGATAATCACAAGTGGCGCTCTCGCGCACGTTAAATCCCTCCAATAGGTCCAAATTTTGCCGAATTGTCGACTTTCGCGAGCGAGACAACTTTCTTGACCTCTTCGTTCGGCGTATGCGAACCTTGAGCATGACTCTGACACCGCCGACGCGTGAAGAACTCAACGCCATCATCTCATCGCTGCGCGAAGAAAATGCTCGCCTGAAGGAAGAGCTGCGACGCACTCGTCGAGAAACCAACGAAGCGCCACCCCACTACCTATGAGCGGTTACGACGTCGTGGTGATGGGCGTCGCACACGAGAGTTGATTACGCGCGCCGAGGTCCTGCGCGGCGGCGGCAATCAGCGTCGCCTTCGACAGAGCTCCACTGGTGACGCCCTTCACGATCGCCGTGGCGATCTTGGCGGCGAGCGTCAACGACGCGGTTACCGACGTCGGCGAACCGTACAAGATGAGATCATCACCGGCCTCGAGCGCGACTACCGACGCCGCCGGTTGTGAAAGGTGCAACGCACTTATTGCTCCGGCGCCGAGCGAATCGGTGACAATGAGGCCCTTGAATCCGAGCGTTTGACGAAGTGCGTGCACGGCGACTGACGAAAGGCCGGCGGGCAGTGATGTGAGGCCCGGGATTCGGGCGTTCGACATCATGATTGCCGTGGCCCCGTTGGCGATGGCCTGACGAAACGGGACCAGACCGGTCTTTTGCAACGTCGTCCACGACAGAGTTGCCGCCGGTCCGTAGTCCGTGTTGCGCGTCGCGTACCCGAGTCCGGGAAAGTGTTTCACAACGGACAGCACGTTCGCCTCTGCGAGTCCCTTCATGAACGCCGTCGCGTCGACGGCGGCAACGGACGGAGTGCCGCTGAATGATCGATAGCCATCGGGGTTCACCGCGCCAGGCTCTTGAGCCCGACCATCAACGTCGAGCACCGGCGCGAGGTCGGTATTGACGCCGGCCGCGTCGAGCGCCTTACCGACTCGAAGTCCAATTGCACTGATTTGACTCGGATTGAGGTTCTTACCCATTGTCTGGGCCCAGGGGAAGGTTCCGACGAGGTTCGTGAGTCGCTCCACACCGCCGCCCTCTTCGTCGGTCATCACAATGCTGGCGTAGTGACCGGGGCGCTCGCGCCGCAGCGTAGCCAAGATTGCGGGCATCGACGCCGGTGCGCTCGAACCGAAGAGCAGATACCCGCCGTAGCCGGCGCGCGCGGCCGGCCCGAGACCACCGATGTTCATCGCGTTGACGGGGATGGCAATGGTCTCATCGGCGAGTTCGGTCGTCGTCCAGCCAGAAACTATTTGTGTGGCGCAGGCCAGATTCGTGCTCGCAGTTCGACTCTCGCTCGCACTGGCGCAGGAGGCGAGGCAACCCGTTACGAGTAAAAGCCCTCCGACCAGTCGCAACGTCTGCATACGTAAAGGCTACGGCGACCTACGTGGAAATACCGGCCGCTACGCTGGCGAGGTCGAATCGAGGAAGACGTGACCACATTGATGCCTGCCGCATTTATCGGACACGGGAGTCCGATGAATGCGATAGAAACCAATCGGTATACCGATTCGTGGTCGCAGTTCGGCGCATCCCTTCCTAAACCCAAAGCGATTCTCGTCGTCTCGGCCCACTGGTATGTCAACATCACCGCGGTGACCGCAATGCGCGTCCCCCGAACGATTCACGACTTCTACGGCTTTCCCCAGCCGCTCTTCGACGTCGACTACCCGGCGCCTGGCGATCCACTCATCGCGCAGCGCATTGTCGATGTGGTGCGGCCGACTTACGTCGGCCTTGACGAGGACAGCTGGGGCATTGATCACGGCACGTGGTCGGTTCTGGTCCACATGTTTCCCCAGGCAGATGTGCCGGTCCTGCAGCTCTCCATCAATGCCGACTTGCCGTTCGACTATCACTTCAATCTCGGCACCACATTGCACGCACTACGAAGCGAGGGAGTGCTCATCCTCGGGAGTGGGAACATCGTGCACAACCTTCGATTGATTGACTGGAACATGCCGGGTCTCGGATCCGAGTGGGCTCAGCGATTCGATGACGACATGCGCTCAATCATGACTAGTGATCCAACAGAACTGGGCCGGGCCGCTTCGCACCGGGACTACCATTTGGCCGCTCCCACGGCCGATCACTTCCTCCCGCTCGCTTACGTTGCTGGTCTGGCCGCGGCCGCAAACACAGCGACGCGCACGCTCATCGATGGCTACGAGATGGGTTCGCTCTCGATGACTTCCTACGAGTTGCCCGAGACCTAACTCACCCTTTGCGCGAAGTTCGTTTGGCGCGCGCCAGCGACACAACGAGGGCGAGTATCGCCATGAGCGGCAGAAGAAAAATCGCCACCGCATTGAAATGACCGACCTCACTCACGAGCGCGGTAGCGCCGACGATAACGAGTGCTGCGACGAACAGCTCGGGCGTGTCGCCAATGAGAAAATCCCACCAGAACCGACCAAATCCTTTGAGTAGTCGCATCGTCGCCGAAGAGTACTTGCTCATGAAACGACCACCGGTCGAGCAGGGTCGGTTCCTCGACGAAGCGTTTCGATAAGCAGCCATGCGACGAGTCCGTACAGTCCCACGAATACCAAGAGCGACGTGTCGCCGCCCGGCCAGCGAACCTTCAGCCCCTCGCCGGTCCAAAATGTACCGAAACTGACAATCAGAATGCCGACGACCATCTTCATCGCGTTCTCGGGAACGCTGGAAAGCTGTTTAGCGACAATTGCGCCAATCACGCCCACGACCACGATGGCGATTCCCGCGACGACAATCGCCAGTCCCAGTCGGTGCGCGGACGTGCCGATGGTCAAAACCGCAACAACGACTTCAAGTCCCTCCAGGAACACACCTTTAAACGCCAGCACAAAGGCCGTCTGGTCTCGGCCGCGCTCGACTCGCGACGCACGGAGTTGCGCCACCGTCGCCTCGTAGATTGCATCTTCGTCATGTCTGGCCTTTAAACCGCTCGATCGAAGTATCGCCTTTCGGAGCCACTGCAATCCAAAGATCAACAACACTCCGCCGACAATCAGGCGCAACGTCGTGAGCGGAACGTGGACTAGGGCTGGGCCGAATGCGCCTACCAGCGCGCTCAGAACCACCAGTGCCACGAACGTTCCTTCCAGGGCCGAACGCCATCCTCTGGTGTGGCCGACGGCAATCACGATGGTGAGCGCCTCGACCATCTCGACCGTGCACGCCAGAAAAACCGTTCCAACGAGTACGACTGAGCTCGACGACACCGTTGCGGCTACCAACACAATCAGTTCCCTCTCGAAACATCGCGGATTACCAACTTAATCGAACACGTGATTCGTGCCGACTAAGTTCTAGCGATCACGTCGGCGCAATTCATCTTCCACGGTCGCCGGGTCTAGGCCACGACTGCGCAGCAATACCAACGAGTGAAACCAAAGGTCGGCCGCTTCACTCACGACGCGTTCGTTACTTTCACTGAGCGCCGCAACCACCAATTCGACGGCCTCTTCGCCAACCTTTCGAGCAATTTTGGCGGTTCCGTCGGCGAGCAGGGACACCACGTACGAGTCGTCGGTCTCTGCTTGTTCACGCTGAAGGATCTTTCGCCATAGCCAGGGCGTGAAGCACGAAGTACTACCGTCGTGACAGGTTGGCCCCCCGGCAGTGACGCGTACCAACACCGCGTCTTCGTCGCAGTCGAGTACAACCTCTACGACGTAGAGAGTGTTTCCGGATGTCTCGCCCTTTTGCCAGAGTTGTTGACGCGAACGTGAAAAGAAGTGTACGAGTCCGCTGGAACGCGTGAGCGCCAGCGCTTCGTCGTCCATCCATCCCAACATTAAGACGCGACCGGTCGCGTCGTCCTGCACGATGGCGGCCTTCAAATCGTCGTTCATACCCGTTCCTTTATTGGTCGAAGTTCAATACCCAAACGTTCAATCTCACGACGAAGCCCCGGCAGACCCGACGGATTCTCGTGCACAATCGACGCCACGAGCGCAGCGTCGGTAACGCGCAGAGCGTCGGCGACGTGTTGAGCTGAACCAGCTCCCCCCGATGCAATGACGGGCACGTGCACCGCCTCGCGCACGGTGACCGTCAATTCGAGGTCGAAACCGTTTCGTTGCCCGTCGCGCGCAATCGAGGTCAGCAAAATCTCGCCGGCGCCGCGTTCGGCAACCTCGACGGCCCACGGAATGGTCTGGGTCGTGGTCGCCAACCGACCACCGTGCGAATGCACGACACCGTCACCGGCGTCAATCGCCACGACGACCGCCTGACTGCCGTATCGATGAGCGATGCCCTCGATCAAGGCAGGATTGGCCAGGGCCGCCGAGTTGATTGACACGCGGTCGGCGCCGGCATCAATAATCCGCGCCGCGTCCTCCACGCTCCGAATGCCACCTCCCACGGTGAAAGGGATTTCCAGGACCGCGGCGACGTTGCGAACCACGTCGACGAGCGTCGAATTGTCGTCGGGTGTTGCCTTGATATCGAGGAAGACGAGCTCATCGGCGCCTCCGTCGCTGTACAACTTGGCGAGTTCGAGTGGATCGCCCTGGTCGCGAAGACCCACGAAACTGATTCCCTTGACCACTCGCCCGTAGGCGACGTCGAGGCAGGGAATTAGGCGCGCGTAAGGCATCGCTCGAGGAACCGTAGTCCGACGGTTCCGCTCTTTTCGGGGTGGAACTGCACGCCCGTGAAAGAGTCGCGTTGCACAACCGCGCTCACGCCATCGGAGGTCGCTACAACGTCGGAAGAGTGGACGGCGTAGGAGTGGGCGAAGTAGAAGGACTCTCCCCACGGGTCAACGTTGGCCCAACCCAAACGAGGCACGCGTTCGCTCTCGATGCGAGTCACGCGTCCGGTCAGGAGCCCCAGACCATCCACGCCGCCATCTTCGTCACTCGATTCCATTGACAGCTGGAGACCAAGACAGATGCCTAGTATTAATCGGCCACTCCTGAACCGCTGACGCAGCGCGTCCGCTGCCCCGGTCGAATTGAGATGGGCCATCGCGCTGCGCGCTGATCCGACGCCGGGCAGGACAAGAAGTTCAGTCGAAATAACGCGCTCGGGATCACTGGTAACCGCGCTGGTAAGACCGATGTGCTCCAGCGCCGCTCGAACCGACCGCGTATTTCCGGCGCCGTAGTCGACAACAACGACGTCGCTCACAGTGAACCCTTGGTCGAGCGGATAAGGGAACCGTCGCGCGTGAGTGCTTGAGCGAGTGCGCGGCCAACGGCTTTGAATGAGGCTTCGGCCACGTGGTGATCGTTCTCGCCCGTCGCCGTCACGTGCAGCGTGATGCGAGCCGTCTGGGCCAATGACTCGAACGCGTGCGCCGCCATGCCGGGATCGGGTGAAATCGAGATGTTGGCCGTCGCGCGACCCGACAGGTCCACCACCGCGTGCGCTATCGCCTCATCCATGGGCACGCGCGCTTCACCGTAGCGTGTGAGACCTCGTCGATCACCAAGCGCCTCATCTAGTGCTTCACCGAATGTCCTCATCATGTCCTCGACCATGTGGTGCTCACCAGTTTCGAGGTCTCCAACACCTTCGAGTCGAAGATCCATGCCGCAGTGGAAGGCGAGTTGTTGCAACATGTGGTCGTAGAACCCGAGTCCCGTGCTCACGTAGACCCGTCCCTCACCGGGCACGCGCAGTCGAACGCTCAGCAACGTTTCGGCTGTCGCGCGGCGATGACGGAGCATCTGGGGAGATAGTGGTTCATTGTTGAGCACCGAGTGCAGGGCGCCAAGGAGCACGTCGTCGTCGACTTGATCCTTCACACTTATGCGCAAACCTCCGGTGTAGGCGCGTACGACCACACCAAGCATCATCAGCTTCTCGACCAGTACTTGAGGTTCGTCCATTGGAATGAAGAGGAAGTTGGTGTAGGACGTGAGCGGTACAAGTCCCAACTCGTTGAGCGCCACGGCCAACCGTTCGCGCTCGAGAATCTGGCTACTCACATCGAGGGGAATCGCAATAGCCGCCAGCGCCAGCGACGCGGAGAGCGACGACACTGAAAGCGGAGCTTGGCGCGACGTAATAATCTCTATGGTCGCAGGGCTGGCCAACGCGTAGCCGACCCGTGCACCCGCCAGGCCGTACGCTTTGGAGAAAGTCCGCAAAATGATGGCGCCTTCGTCAATGCGATCAAGTGCGTCAACTCCGGCGTAGTCGGCGTAGGCTTCGTCGATGATGAGTTGACCCGTAACTTCAGGAATGTCGGGCAACTCCCCCGTCGGATTGTTGGGGCGACAGACGAAGACGACGTCGGCGATGCGGGGATCGTCAATAATCGTTGCGCCTGCCATTTTGGCTGCGAACGGGTACATTGAATAGGAAAAAGCGGGTACGGTCGCTACCGTTCCGTTCTCGGCGTAGAGACGAGCAAGGAGCACAATGAATTCGTCGCTCCCCGCACCTAGGGCCACCTGTTCAATACCAACGCCGTGACGTTGCGCAATGGCACTGCGTAGTGCGACGTAGCGACCTCGGTCGTACTCATTAACGTCGGCCAGCGCCTTCGCCAGCGCAGCCGGTCGTGCCGTTGGCGGTGGAGTCGCGGCGACGTTGCCATCGAAACGAAGGATCGAACGCGGATCGAGTCCGATCTGCTCGGCAATGGTCTCGTTAGACGGGGGCCACTGATAACTTTCGAGAGCGCCGGGCTTCATCGTCGGGCCGTGGCCTTGTGAGCCTTCATACCTTCGAGGTCTGCGAGCGCCTCAATGGTTGGCGCGAGCCGCTCGAGTCCCTCCTTCGAAACACGCTGGACGGTCACCGTCTTCATGAATGCCTCTAGTCCTAGTCCCCCGGTCGACTTGGCCCATCCACCGGTGGGCAACACGTGATTGCCGCCAGTGGCGTAGTCTCCCGCCGGTACTGGCGAATAGGGGCCGACGAATACCGCGCCAGCGTTACGAATCCGGTCGGCAAGCGACTCGGCCTTCGGTCCGAGTAACGCCACGTGTTCAGCGGCGTATTCCTCAACCTCGGCCAATGCGGCTTCGATGTCATCGCCAACGCGAACAACGTGAGCCCGCGAATCAGGACCGTGCTCCTTCTGCGCATCGAGCTCTTGTTGGATGATCTCTTCGTCGAATCCGATGTCCGCCACGACCACGACTTCACTCGGTCCAGCCGGCAGATCGATTGCCACGTCGCGACTTACGATCAATTTGGCGGCGTTGACCGCGCCTCCGCCAGGACCAAAGATCTTGTCGACCGGCGTAATCGAGAACGTGCCGTAAGCCATGGCGGCGATGGCCTGCGCACCGCCAATCGCCCAGACCTCCTCAATGCCGAGTAAGGCCGCCGTCGCCGCGACCGCCTCGGATCCATTGGGTGGCGTACAGACAACAATGCGCTCCACCCCGGCGACTTGGGCCGGCACGCCCGTCATAATGAGTGACGACACGAGGCCCGTAGGTACGTAGATGCCTATGGAGCGCAAAGGAGACCATCTGCGCTCGAGCGTCACGCCTGGTGAAACCTCGAGCGTCAGATCCGCCGGACGCTGAGCGGCATGCCACGTGCGCACGTTCTCGGCGGCGGCCAACACGGCGGTCGTCGGGATGTCGCCGTAGGCGACGGCGCGCTCTGGTTTTGACGACGTCGTTGCGTCGAAACGCTGTGACCATTCGACGAGAGCGTCGTCTCCACGCTCCCGTACGTCGTTGACGATTTCTTCGATGGTGATCAATCGATCGGTCTTCACCGGCTTACTCACGGGACCATCCGCTCGACCGGGAGCGTGAGGATTGAACTTGCGCCGCACGCTTCGAGTTTCGGCAACAGCGACCAAATCTCGGCGGCCGGCACCAGAGCGTGCACCGCAACAACGCCGGGGGTTGCAAGATCCATCACCGTGGGCGAACCCGACGTCGGCAATAGTGCCGTGACCTCGGCAAGTCGATCCTTCGCCACGTTGCACAACAGGTAGCGATTGGCTCGCGCGTTGATGACTGAGCCCAGCACCATAGAAAGCGTGCGCCTGGCGTCGTGATCTGTTGATCCGACACGTCCAATCAACACCGCCTCGGACTCGAACAACGTGCCGATAGATCGAAGACCGTTCGTGCGAAGCGTGCTACCGGTCGAGACGAGGTCAATGATGGCGTCAGCCAGTCCGAGGCGCGGCGAAATCTCAACCGATCCCGTCACCTGCACGATTTCGGCTTCAATGCCGCGGTCGGCGAGCGACTTCGCGGCAATGCGAGGGTGCGACGTTGCAATTCGTCGACCGGCCAAGTCGTCAATCGACTCCGCTTCGTCTTCCATCGAGACCGCGGCTTGTAACGAGCACGCGCCGTAGCCAAGCCGCAAGAGCACTTCAACGTCACAGTCACGTTCGTAGATGAGGTCCAGACCAGTAATGCCGCAGTCGACGACGCCATCTTGTACGTACTCGGGCACGTCGTCGGCGCGCACGAAGAGCAGATCGATGTCCGCGTTTCGACAGTGCGACTGCAACATGCGCTCGCCTGGTTCTTGGGGAGAGACACCGCTCGCCTCGAGGAGCGACCACGAAGGCTCGCGCAGTCGTCCCTTCGAAGGGACCGCCAGTGATAATCGTCGATTCATTTCCGACCTCGCTTCAGGACGGCGGAGTACCCGCCCTCGCCGTAGTGCAACCAATGTGAGACGCGAGTGACCGTGGCGGTCGACGCGCCGGTACGTCGAGAAATTTCCTGATAAGAAATGCCTTCATCGACGAGGCGTGCGACTTGAAGACGCTGACCCAGCGCGTCAAGTTCGGTCGACGTACAGAGATCACGGAGAAACGACGCAACCACATTGGGGTCACGAAGTCGAACGAAGGCCGCCACTAGCTCATCAAAGCGCTGGGCGGTCTCGGGACTCGCCTCCGCGGACGTCACTTTGCCACTCGTCATTTTATCATGCTAGCATGCTACCATGCTGCTATGCAAATAATCCCCGCGCTCGACCTTCTCGGCAATGACGCCGTACGTCTCGAACAGGGTGACTTTGCCAGAGTGCTTTTCCGCCAACCGATCGAAGAGTTCTTGGCCCGCATCGTGGCAACCTCGCCTCCCATGATTCATATCGTCGACCTTGAGGGTGCGCGCGATGGAGTTCTTCGCCCCGACATGATTGCTCGATGTGCCGACGCCGTTGGCGGGATTCCATTTCAAGTGTCGGGTGGCATCCGCTCTATCGAGGCCGCCAAAGCAGTGCTGGAAGCTGGTGCTTCACGCGTCATTGTCGGCACCGCGGTGTGGATCGACGATGAAGCAATGGCTCAGTTCGTTGACGAGCTCAGCGACCGACTCGTCGTCGCGCTGGACGTCAAGGGTGATCGAGTTGCCGTTCATGGATGGACGGAGTCGAGCAACTTGAGCGTTGACGGTGCACTCGATCGCTGCGAACAGGCCGGTGTTGCGCGTCTTCACGTCACCGCAACTGAACGTGACGGCACGATGCGCGGGCCTGATCTCGGCCTTTACCGCCGCGTATGTCAACGCGCATTCGCCATCGTCGCCGCCGGTGGCGTTCGAAACAACGACGACGTTACGACGCTCGCCGAAATTGGTTGCGAAGCGGCGGTCATGGGACTGGGCTATCTCGCGTGTTTAGGACTCACGCTCGATTCGTAGGACCCAAAAGGACCTTCTACTCTATGGCGATTACGTGGACCAGTGAGAGTGTGTTGACATCCGAGAAACACGAAATTAGGAGTAAACATGCGTCGCAAGACATTGGACCTACTGCTCAACTGGGTGGGAGTCCTGCTCACTGCCGTCTTCCTCGTCGCCGGTATTGGCATGCTGATTGGTTATGAGTTCACCAGTTCGCAAGTGAAGTCCCAGCTCGTTGAACAGAAGGTTTTCTTCCCCACCAAAACTGAAATGGACTACAAGGACCTCGTTGCCGCCCACGAAACGCAGTACGCGGGCCAACAGGTGCTTACTGGTTCTGAAGCGCAGATTTTCGCTAACGACATCATCGGTGTCGACACCGCCGCCATAAGCGGAGGAAAGACGTACTCGCAGTTAAGCGCCGCCTCCTTGGCGGATCCGTCCAACACGGGACTGGCCAACCAAGTGCAGCTCGTCTTTCGCGGCGACACCTTGCGAGGTCTTTTGCTCAACGCCTACGCCTTTGGCTTCATGGGCGTCATTGCACTCTACGGAGCAATCGGTATGTTCCTCGCGGCACTTATCATGCTGATACTTACGTTGCTCGGTGTCCGCCACTACCGACAGGCAGATCCAGCCGATACGGTCTAAGTTTTCGCCAACGCTTCAAGAACGCCCGAGCATTGCGCTCGGGCGTTCTTCATTGGCGGACTCTAACGACGACGACGTTTCAAATTCTTACAACTACGAAACCGTGACGACAATCTTGCCCCTGGCGAGAGTTTTGGGAATGCGGCCACGGAGTACGTCAATCGCCTCCATTGACTCGTCAAGAGAAAATCGATGTGTGATAAGGAACGACGGCTTCAAACGACTGGCGTTTACTTCCGCTACAACACGCGCGAACGCCTCGCGCGTGTAGGAGAAACTCCCCTGAATAATAAGGTCGTCGTTCACGAGTTCATCGGGTGCCACTTCAATCTTCGTCCCGTGGACCGGAAGGCCAAGCAGGATCACCATCCCACCGCGAGCCGCCAGCGACAACGCCGACATCACCGAACTAGCGTTGCCGGCCGCCTCAATGACGAGATCGAACGAGCGATTGGGGGTGACCGTTAGAAACTCGTCCGCGCCGGCCGCCTCTGCGAGTCCGCTCTGCGCGTTTCGTCGACCTACAACGACTACGGTGGCAGGCTCGAAGAGTCGTACGAGATACGCGCACAGCAGAGCAATTGTCCCATCGCCCACGATCGCAACGCGAATTGATGAACGAAGCGGAATCCTCGTAAGGGCTCGCCACACGACTGCCATGGGCTCAATCAGGGCTGCGTCGGCAACGTCCACGGTTTCCTCAAGCCGATGGACCAGTCTCTGCGGCACGACGATACTTTCGGCCAGCGCGCCCTGACGTGTAAAGCCAATCTCGTCATAGGTCGTACATCGATTCGAGTTGGCGCTACGACACTCGTCGCACACCTCACAGGGAATGAGACCTTCGACGACGACGTGCTCACCGGCCTTCGCTACCCCTTCAACATCGCTGGCGAGCCGTCCGACCCATTCGTGTCCGAGGACCAACGGATATCGGACGTACGCCGGATCGATGCTTCCGTCAATTAGCTCAAGATCGGTGCCACACATTCCAGATAGCAAGGGCGCAACTTCAACCTCGCCCGCGCCCGCAGTTGGCTCATTAATCGTTGCCAGCGCAACGGAGCCGGGAGCGGAGACTGCCAACACCTTCATCACATCGACCTGGAACGGACTCCGCCGAGTAGCAGGGTGATCCGGTCGGCGTGTTGGCGCACGATGGTGCCCAAGCGCGCCACTTCACGAAGTGGAACATCGACCTTCAGACCGGTGACGCTAAGTGCGCCGGCGCACTTACCTTGATGATCGAAGAATGCCGCGCCGACACAAAACACGCCTTCGGCCTCTTCCTCGTCGTCGGTGGCATATCCTTCGGCTCGCACGCGAGTGAGATCCTCGAGGAGCGCGGCGACGTTGGTCAACGTCTTGGACGTGTGGAACGCCATGCCCGCTTCACCAATGAGTGCACGTACGTCATCTTCAGACATTTCGGCCATCAACGCCTTGCCGGCGGCTGTGGCGTGAGGTTCTTCACGCTGTCCGAGCGGTGCGTGGAAACGAATTGATCCTTCGCCGTCAATTCGTTCAAGAAATACCGGGTAACCATTTTCGTTCATGGCCAGTCGAGCGGTGAGTCCGGTGATCGACGACAGTTCGCGAAGTGTGGGCAGCCCCAGTTCAGCAATCGACGTTTGCTGACCAACGAGGTCACCGAGGCGAAGCAGATTGAGGCCGAGCACGTAGCGCGGTCCCGGATCGACGGCGCGAAGCAATCCCGAAGCGCTAAGTGTTCGCGCGAGCGACAGGGCCGTGCTCTTAGCAACCTTGAGATGACCGGCAATCTCGGTAACGCCGAGGCCTCTTGCACCGGCGGTGCCCACGAGGTCGAGCAACAAAGCAGCTCGCGCCACGGATTGAACTTCATAACGTTTGTCTTGCTGGGTTGTGTTCGGCACAAGCCAACACAATACGGCGTAGCCGATAGCTAATGCAACACCCTCTTGACCGCACCTGAAATACCTGCTTGTATATCGTAATCAATACCGACACCCGTTTTGTTGTGCCGAACCGGCAGTTAAGTATCGGCGAGCGTTCCAGCGCCGTCGCTCGGCGCAGTTCGTCGCTTCGTGCTCAACACGACGATCGACCGCTGTTGCTCACGACGCCCGGATCGGTCAATTGGATCACCGGCGGTCTCTCGGACGTCATTGACCTCACCGCGTCCAATGATCCGGTGTGGGTGGTTGAGACCCCGAGCGAGCGCGCATTGATTACCAGTGAGATTGAGGCTCCGCGGCTTCGCGGCGACTTTGACCTCGACGCCCTCGGCTGGGAACTCATCCCCGTACCTTGGTACGACGCAAACGCGCGGGTGGATGCCGCCTGCCGGTTCGCGGGGCGAGCACTTCGCGACTTCATTAGTGACCGTGAAGGATTAGGGGACGCTCTGGTGGAGGAACTCGTGTGTGCGCGAATGATACTTACTCCACCAGAGCAAAGAGAACTTCACCTACTCGGTGCACTGGCCGCATGCGCCCTCGAAACAAGCATCGACGAGTGGCGTCCGGGTACGACCAACGACTTTGAGATCGCGTCACTCGTCAGCGCGCAACTTGAACGCTACGGCGCGAAGGCAGTGTGCCTCATTGTCGGTGGAGACGATCGCCTCCGCGAGTACCGCCACCCGCTGGCGATTGGCGAAGTGCTGAGTACTGCCGTAATGGCGGTCGTGGTTGCGCGGCGCGGCGGTCTGCACGTGGCCGCAACCCGAACCGCCGTCACGAGTGAGAACGATCCGATTCTTACGCTCGCAAACGACGTGGACTTAGTCCACCAAGAAGTTCTTCGCGCCACGGTGACCGGTTCGACCTGGGGCGGTGCCACCGAAGCGCTCGCTCGGGGTTACGAGCGTATTGGTCAACGCAGCGCGTGGCGCGAGCACTTCCAGGGTGGTCCTATTGCGTACGAACAACGTGAGTTCGAACTCGCCCCGGGTCAACACGAGTCGCCGTATTGGAATAGCCCGTGCCAGCCCGGTATGGCGGTGGCGTGGAACCCGAGTCTCAGTGGTGGTGCCAAGATTGAAGAGACCTATCTACTGGGGACCGACGGACCGACACTGGTCACGAACTGCCAGGGTTGGGCCTTGTCGCCACTAGGCGCCGGGTCTCAGCACAGCGTTGTCAAGATCGTTCAATGAACAGAGGGGGAACAACATGATTAGAGGTACCGGAAGTCCTCGCGGCACTGCTGCACTCGAGCGTCACGTCGGTTCACTCGCCAGTGAACCCCGTCCGAGCGACGTGCGATTTCCCGATGGCGCGCACTTTCGGATTGAGATTCCGAGCGTCGAGAGTCCTTCGGCGCTTCGGGCCGTTGTCGACGAAGCACGAATCCTCGGCGTGCCAATCCATCGTTGCTCCCAGGGCAGTGGTGCGATGCTCCTCACCGGCAAGGACTTGGACGAGATGGCGCGCATTGGTGCAGACGAAGGCCTCGAGGTGAACCTGTTCGTAGGACCACGCGAAGAGTTCGGCATCGGCGGGTCAGTACGCAGCCCCGATGGACTACTGCTCTCGGGACGTCTTCGCGGACTCGATCAACTCCGCTACGCCATCGAGGACAT
>CAJDUS010000106.1_pt1 | contig 14315 bp, 16 predicted proteins | sample 7390831 | NCBI WGS metagenome assembly CAJDUS01 (sample SAMEA7055684, study PRJEB34461) | soil metagenome | biome: terrestrial ecosystem; feature: Peninsula; material: soil | place: Antarctica | collected 2016
GCTATATCCCGGGCGGTCACATTCCCCAGTGGACGTTGTCGCGCCGAATGCTGTCACGAGGTGGCAACCAGTACGCGAAGATGATGTTAGGTCTGGGCGTGGCCGACTCAACGGCCGGTTACCGGGTCTATTCGAAGCGCGGGCTCGACCTCATTGACTTCACCTCCGTCACCGCCGACGGCTACGGCTTCCAGATTGAGATGACGTATCGCGCGAAGCGCGCCGGCGCCTCGATCATTGAAATGCCGATCTCATTCACCGACCGCGAGTTGGGCGAGTCCAAGATGTCACGCGCCATCGTCATCGAGGCCTTGTGGTTGGTCACGAAGTGGGCGCTCGAGCGGCCCTTCGGCCGCGGCGCTCACTGAACGGCATCGACCAGGACTGAGGAGAGGAAGCTGGCCAGTTTGGCCTTGGTCTCTTCACGTTCGGCCGTCGGATCGGACTCGCTCACGATGCCGGCCCCGGCCCAGGCTTCGAACTCGTTACCCTTCAACATCACGCCGCGGAATCCGATCCACCACTCACCGTCGCCCTGGGCGTCAATCCAGCCGAGGGGACCGGCGTAGTAGCCGCGATCGTGCTGTTCGAGTCGCTGGATCAGGTCGTAGGCGCTCTTCCTCGGAACTCCTCCAACAGCCGACGTCGGATGGAGAAGGCGTAGAACTTCAAAGGCGTCGGGCGCGGGAGTGCCATCGTCGCACGACGCACTAATCCACGTGCCGAGGTGCGCGAGCGTGCGCAACGTCACGATTGAGGGGCTGGCATCGGCACTGACGTTGTCGTAAACGGTGGCGAGGGCGCTCACAATCTCGTTGACCGGCACGCTGTGCTCGTGCAGGTTCTTCGTACTGCCGAGCAGCCAGTTCTGATAGTCGTCGGGCGCCACGTTGGGCGGGAGCGCAATGGTTCCCGCCAACGGATGGCAGGTCAACGTCACGCCCTCGCGTCGCGCGATCAATTCCGGTGTGGCTCCTACGAAGCGACGGCCATCGCCGGTGGGGACGCTGTAAATCGTGCAAATTGGCTCGCGCAAGCGAAGGCGTTGCGCAATGGCGGCCGCGTCAATGACCTCGGGAACCGACCCGTGCACCGAGCGCGCCAGGACGACCTTGTCGATCTCTTTGGTACGAAGAATCTCGACGGCGAGGGCCACGTTGTGTGCGTACTCGTCGGGTGTGGGTTGCATACTGAGCGAACGTAGGCTCTGGGTTTCTTGATCGGGGGCGAGCGCGCCATCCAGCATCGCTCGCCAACCCGCCGCACCCTCGAGATACGTAATCCACGCCTCACCGTTCCTCGTCTGAGTGATGCAGAACTCCGCGACGTCGAGCTGACCGAGCGCCGAACGGTCGAAGGGAAGTTCAAGTCCGTTCTCGAGTTCGAGTTGGACGACGGATATGCCAAATCCAACTCGGAGTGCTTCAGCCGTTTCGATAAGCCAGCCCTCACGTGCGCCCACCGTGCGTAGGGCGTCGAGTCGTTGGCGCTCAATTCGGTGACGAACGAATCTCACGACGCCCTCGTGGCTATGAACTGCTGACTAAGGCCACCCATTACGCGACGGTGATTGACGGCGCTGAAGCCCGACGAATTGAGCATGGCCACAATGTCGTCGCTCGACGGTAGATAGGCGGTTGATTGGGGGAGGTAGTGGTAGGCCGCTCGGTCCGACACGAGGGAACCAATGAACGGGACCACGCGGCGGAACCAGAGTCGGAAACCGGCGCGAAGGAGCCCCGACTCCGGCTCGGCGACTTCGAGGAGGGAGAGTCGACCACCGGGGCGCACGACCCTCGCCATCTCGTCGAACGTGCCGGCAAGGTCGGTGAAGTTGCGCAACGCGTAGCCACAGGTGACACCGTCGAATCCGGCGGTACAAAACGGTAGCGACGAGGCGTCGGCCTGGACTCGCTCGGGCATCTCGCGGCCGGCGTCGAGCATCCCGAAACTGAGGTCGGTCGCCACGGCGCTGTGACCTTGACGGGCCAACTCACGGGTGAAGTCACCGGTGCCGGCGGCGATATCGAGAACGACGCTCGCCTGGGGTAGTCGCAGGTCACTGACTGCTCGACGACGCCATCTCGAATCGAGGCCGAAGGTCATCAATTTGTTAACAAGTTCGTAGCGCTGCGCGATGGCGTCGAACATCGCACGCACCTGACGGGTCTTTTCGTCGCCTTGGGGGAGTGGAGTAGTCGGCACGACGTTTAGCTGTAGTAGCGAAAGACCACTTGCGCGACACAGGAAGGCTTGGGAGCGTCCTTTACTTCGACGATGACGTCCAAGGCGACCTGTACGCCACCATTGACGGGTTCCACGCTGGCCAACGTAGCGCCGGCACGGACCTCCGAGCCGACGGGCACTGGGCTGGTGAAGCGGACCTTGTTGGTTCCGTAATTGACGCCCATGGCGACACCGTCGACCTTCATGACGCCGCCCAGAAGTACGGGAATCAACGAAAGAGTGAGGTAGCCGTGTGCAATTGGCCCACCGAAGGGACCGGCCTTCGCGCGTTCGGGATCGACGTGAATCCACTGGTGGTCTCCGGTGGCGTCGGCGAACAGGTTCACCTCTTCCTGAGTCACCGTTCGGTAGTCCGAGTAACCGAGGTGGGTTCCGATGAGGGGTGTCAGATCTTCAATGCTCTTCACGTGGGTTGTCATAGATACCTCCTTTGTCAACTCTAGTGAAACCAATGTTCGGTCCACCTGACGTGAGGGTCGCGTTTAGGATTGCACGCGTGGCCCAAGATCTCCATCCCGTAAAGCACCGTCAGGTGACGAGCGGTTGGTTCCGCGCCGGTGTCTTTGGCGCCAGTGACGGCCTCGTCACGAACGCCAGTCTCATTCTCGGTTTCGCCGGTGCCAATCCCGGCCACAACATTGTCCGTCTCGCCGGTCTGGCCGGCCTCGTCGCTGGCGGGTTCTCCATGGGCAGTGGCGAGTACGTCTCGGTGCGCGCCCAAAAGGAGTTGCTCGATTTCGAGATTGCCGTGGAACGTCAGTCGATCGAGGACTCGCCCCTTCAAGAGACTGAGGAGCTACGTGACATTTTCCTCGCGCGCGGCATTGAGTCTTCCTTGGCCGATCGACTCTCTACCGATCTCATGCGTGACCCCGATCTCGCTCTTCGCACGCACGCTCGTGAAGAGCTTGGTGTTGACCCGTCGGCCACCGGTTCGCCGTGGGCAGCCGCCATCTCCTCGATGCTCTCCTTCGCGGTCGGGGCTTTCATTCCTCTCCTGCCGTGGCTCTTCGGACCGAGCGGGAACCCTATTGTCTGGTCGATCATCCTTGCGGTCCTCACGGCCTCGGCGCTCGGTGGCTTGATTGGCTGGTTTACCCGCAACGGCGTATGGCGCTCGGTGGTACGTCAGGTCCTGGTTGGCGCGTTGGCCGCCGCCGTGACGTTCGGCGTGGGACGGCTAGTGGGCGTGCACTAGCTGCGCTGAAAGTGCAGTAGTCGGTCGTCGCGAATCACCTTGAAGCCGAGTGACTCGACCCGTATTGGACTGATCAACGAAGAGTTGCGCGGTCGTTACGCCCTTCTTTCGCAGTACGTCGAGACCTTGGGTCACCATGACGCGACCAAGGTTGCGGCCTTGGAAGTCGGGGTGCACCGAGATGATGTAGATCTCACCGAAACGATCGGGGTGCAGTTCGTGGACCTTGGTCCAACACGACGCAGCCAGTCGGTTGTCGACCACTAAAAGTAGGAACCCCGAAGGGTCGAACCACGGCTCGCTGGTGCGCTCGTCGAGGTCCGATCGCAACCACGCGCCCTGCTCGGGGTGGTGGAAGAAGGCCGCGTTGTTCTGCTCTAACCACGCGTCCTCGTCTCTTCCCGGTTCGTAGTTGCGCAGTGTCGCTCCCCAGGGCACGTCGACTGTCGCCACCGGCAGTCCGACTTGCATCAACTGGAGCGTGCGCACCACGTGGCACTTCGAGTGCACTGGAATCTGGGAGCCTCGCGTCCACCATTCGAGCGTCTCGTGATGTTCGAGGAGATTGCGGAGTAAATCCTCGTCAATGTCGCCGCCGCACATCTCCACCATGGCGTTCTCCGTGGCGGTGGCCATGGCGTACTTCAGAAGTAGTCCTTCGTGATACGCCAGCCAGTGCTCGGCGCGCCAACCGTGCACGACAATTCGCCGACGCCCTTCGTCGATGGCCTCGCGCCCGAGTAGCGACTCGGTGCGGTTAAGGAGGTTCAGAACTTCGAGTCGTCGTTCGGGCGTGAGCGAATAGCTGCGTTGCCACGATTCAGACATGAGGTCAGATTATCCGCGCCTCAGATGATTCGACCGGCTACTCGGTTGAGTCGTCGGAGGAGTGCGCCGATGGTGCGCTCGGCGGCGACGAGCTCGGTATAGATGTCGGGCGGCATGGCCGAACCCTCCGTCTCTACGAGCACCGTGATGCGAGTCGAGAGGTCGTTCATCGTTGAGGTGATGGTGTTGAGTTCGTTCTGCATTGTCATCGATTGGACCTTTGGCTTCAGGGCATGCTCGCCACGTTGGCACCTACTGTATTGGGCGATGAACGAAGTGATCGAAGCAGTTTTTGACAGACCCGAACGCTGGGCCGCCATCGTGGCCGCGGGTCCCGAGAGCGAGTTCTTCCTCCAGGGCCAATTGAGCCAAGAGCTCGGTTCCTTAGGCGCCGAGGGTCGCTGGTCATTGTTGCTCGCCCCCGACAGCGTCGTTATCACCTCGTGTTTGGTTACGCCGAACCCCGACGGTTTTCGGTTGGTCGTGCCACGCGAACTCGGCGTCAACGCGTTGGCGAGACTTCGACGGTTTCTTCTCCGCACCAAGTGCACGCTCGAGCTGGTTGACAGTGACGACGGACCGTACGCCACGATCGCGGAGCGGATCGCCGCGGGTGCCCCGGGTGCCGCGGAGTTCGACATGAACCTGACGCCGCACACCTTTGGTGATTCGTTTGTTCGTTCGACTATCTCCTTTACGAAGGGTTGCTTCACGGGCCAGGAGTTGGTCGCGCGCCTCGACGCGCGCGGATCGAGCGTGCCGTGGCGGCTGGTACGAGCGTCGGGACCAAGTGCGTCGCTTATCAATGAAGTGTTGAAGTCCAAGGGGCCGGCTGGACCATCCGGCCTCACCAGCGTTGTCGGCGCAGCCAACGGTGTCGTGGGTCTTGGCTTCGCCCACCGTACGCTCATTGGTTCCGAAGAAGTGGCATCGACGAGGGACGTCAGCGTAAATGAGATTGCCTGACTCTGCGATTGGCTGGACATTAACGTAGATTGCAAGGAGTCGACGCGTGCGGTTGAACACTGAGGGTCTATTCATCAAAGTCTCGGGCGTCACGACCGAAGACGACGCGCTCTTTTCCATCGGGCTTGGCGCCAGCGCCGTCGGCTTCGATTTCGGCGTGACGCCCCGTCAGATTTCTGTCAACGCCGCCCATGACATCGTGCGACGTCTCCCGGTTGGAGCGGTCTCGGTAGGCGCGTTCCGAAATGAGATGCCCCAGCGCGTCGTGGAAATCGCCAACACGCTCGGACTATCGGCCGTGCAGATCGACGGTTCCATCACGGCTGAGGACCTCACGTACGTGGCCGAGCGGGTGAACACAGTCTTTCGGAGTCTTCCGAGCACCGCGAATCACAACCTGGTCGCCGAACTCTTGGGCGTGGACTACCTCGTGCTACCCGAATCCGACGATCACTATTCGCTCATGGACTGCCTCGAGCTCTTCTCGGACGAGCAACTACACAACCCGATTATCGCCTCGGGCGGACTCACGCCCTCCAATGTCATCGACATTGTCCAGAACTACCCCGTGTGGGGCGTCGACGTTCGCACCGGCGTGGAGAAGAGTGCGGGGGAGAAGGATCCGGTGTTGCTGGGCCAGTTCATAGCCAATGCGAGGTGGGCATTCGATAACGCCTACGTGGAGCGCCATCACGGCGAGTGGAGCCTCTAGTTCCGCGCCACAGCGGCGCAGGAGCAAAACCCACCGAACAGCGTCACGACGCTTCGTTCAAAGAAACATAGCCGGAGAAGGACGATGTGTTACTTAAAAAACAAGGAATTTACGCGTGAAATCGGCGAAACACCACGCTGCCGTTGTGACCGCCGAAGCCGAAAGAGTTTGAGAGAATAACTTCAACATTTGCCCGGCGCGGCTCACCCACCACGACATCAAGGTTCACGTCAGGATCAACAACGGTGGTCCCCGCGGTCGGTGGAATGGTCTGGTTAATCAGTGTCAGCACCGACGCAACGCCTTCGAGCGCGCCGGCTGCCGCGAGCGAGTGGCCGAGGTGACCCTTGATTGAGGTTACGGGCGGCGCATCGTCGCCGAATACTCGACGAACAGCCACCGATTCTGCCAAGTCGTTGAGCGGCGTTGACGTGCCGTGGGCGTTTATATGTGAGACGTGGTCGATACTGATCTCGGCGTCAGCGAGCGCTAACTCCATGCAGCGCACGGCGCCGTTACCTTCCGGGTCGGGGGCGGTGATGTGGTGCGCATCAGCGGTCGAGGCGGCGCCAAGGACTTCGGCGTAGATCGTGGCCCCGCGTGCGATAGCGTGACCCCACTCTTCGAGTATGAGAACGCCGGCACCCTCGCCCATAACGAACCCGTCGCGGTCAACGTCGAAGGGACGCGAGAAATCTGTGTTACTAAGTGCGGTCATGTTGCGGAACCCCGCCTCGGCGATTTCGACCATCACTGCTTCGGCGCCGCCCGCGACGGCGACCGTGCTGCGACCGCTGGCCACCAGACGTGCCGCATTGCCTATGGCGTGCGTGCCCGCGGCGCACGCCGTCGTGACCGTTTCACATGGTCCGCCGAGTCCGAATCGCATTGAGACGGCGGCCGTGGCGGCGTTGGGCATCATCATGGGAACCATGAAGGGGGAGACGCGCGCGGGGCCCTTTTCGGAAAGCACGCGGAACTGCTCAATGACGGTCTGGAGTCCGCCGATGCCGGTGGTGACGATACTGCCCGCGTCGATAATCGGCCCACGAAGACCGCTCTGACTCCACGCTTCGTCGGCCGCCATCAATGCGTACATCGTGAATGGGTCGAAGCGACGCAGTTCCTTGGGGCCACCAATATGGCTTGCGTCAAAGGGCGCAATCCGTTTGCTCTCGGGGGCGACGTCTTTCAAGAGTGCGGTCCAGAGTGCTTCAACACCGACGCCAGCGCACGACAGCGCGCCAAGGCCCGTGACGGCGACCCGGTAACCAGCAACCGGCCCCGATGGGGTGGACGCGACGTGCACTACAGCTTGGCGTAGATCAGTTCGAACGACTCACCGACGGTGCGAATGTCCTTCAGCTCGTCCTCAGCAACTTCGACGTTGAACGTCTCCTCGAGCGCCATGACGAGTTCGACCAAGTCGAGGCTGTCGGCACCGAGGTCGTCACTGAAGGAGGCTTCGACTTTTTTCTCTCGATTCATCGTACTAAAGGGCCGCGATGCGTCAGGCACCTAGAGTCCCATGGCCATGCCGCCATCGACGGCCAGCACGGCGCCAGTAATATAACGCGCCTCGTCACTGGCGAGGAACCCGACGACACCGGCGATATCGCTGGGTTGGCCGACCCGACCCATGGGAATCATCGCCGCCATCACCTCTTTCGCCTCACCGAGCTCGTTGGTCATGTCCGTCTCGATGAGTCCAGGCGCCACCACATTGACGGTGACGTTGCGGGTGGCGAGCTCCTTAGCGAGGGACCGCGCGAGTCCGACCAGCCCGGCCTTGGCCGCTGCGTAGTTGGCCTGACCGGGTACACCCATGAACGGACTGATGGATCCAATGAAGATGATCGAGCCGGAACGTTGGCGAACCATGGAGGCCATGGCGGCGCGCGCGGTGTAGAACGCACCGTCGAGGTTGACCGAAAGGACGTCGCGCCACTGGTCGTCGGACATGCGCATGGCGAGCCCATCCTTGGTGACACCGGCGTTGACGACGGCGACCTGCACCGGACCGAACTCGGCAATAGCCGCCTTGACGCACTCGGTGACGGCGCGCGAGTCACTTACGTCCACCTGGAAGGTTTTGGCGCAACCGTTCGGTGCGTCGCCCGATCTCGAGAGGGCGACCACCTGGTCGCCCTCGGTGATGAAGTACTGCGCAATGGCGGCGCCGATCCCACGGCTCGCACCGGTCACCAGTATGTGTCGGTTCACGGCACAATCTCTTGGAGTTCGGTCAAGCTGGCGGGGGCGTATTGGTGCTCAAATGTCCGGATCCGTTTGGTGAGCCCAGTCAAGATGCCCGAAGGGGGCATCTCAATCGTCGTCGTGACCGAGGCCGGCAGCGCCAGCGTGGCCTCGAGAAATTGGACGGGCGACGTCAGTTGACGCGACAACAACGAGTGCCACTCCTCGGCCGAGGAGTGAACCTTCGCGTCCACGTTCGCAATCACCACTGCGTCCGTCGATCCCCACTCGACGCTCGCAAGCGCCTTGTCGAGTTCCGCCTGGGCGGGCGCCATGAGCGGCGAGTGGAAGGCTCCGCCGACGGCGAGGGGCGTGGCTCGACGCCATCCGAGTTCTTTGTGGTGAGCACCGAGATGGTCGAGACCGGCACGTGTCCCACTCACCACAATCTGTCCGGTCCCGTTGACGTTGGCAATCCACACGTCGTCAAGCGTGGCGAGTGCGTCGAGCGCCCCTTCGTCGCCGCCCATGAGGGCGACCATGGAACCTTCGGTCACGGCTGCGGCGCGAGCCATCGCCGCTCCTCGCACGCCAATGAGTCGGGCTCCGTCCTCGAGGGATAAGAGTCCCGACGCCACGAGTGCGCTGAACTCTCCGAGACTGTGGCCGAGCAGATAGCGCGGGCGAATCCCGCATTCGAGCAAATCGTGATAGCCCACCATCGAGAGCGCGAAGGTGGCAATTTGCGCGCGGTCCGTTCGCACGACGTCCTGATCGGACGCGTTGAGCAAAATATCCGCCACGTCGAGTCGGGCCGCTTCACTGATGCGCGCCAGTAGATCCCAGAACACCGACGACTGCCAGGAGACACCGGCACCACTCGAGATCGAACCCTGTCCGGGGAACAAAGCGACGACGTCGTCGCGGTAGGGGAGCGTTGCGTGTACTGACATATAAATAAGGTAACAGTGCCCGGAGTGGGACTTGAACCCACACACCCTTTCGAGTAAAGACTTTTGAGGCCTCCGCGTCTGCCGATTCCGCCATCCGGGCTTGGGTGACTACGGTACCAGCAACAATAAGGTGACGAAGATGATTGTGAACCTTTGGCGCCAGGACACCGAGATTCGTTTTCCGGTGACGGCGGCCGAGCAGCGCCACGACGTGAGGTCACGACTGTTTTTGTGTATCGATCACGACGGGGTAGTTGGGTACGGCGAATGTGCCCCCCAGCCGCATGAACTAAACGGCGACGCGGGGATCTTAGATGTGGTGGACGAGATCCGGATCTTCGTTCTTCCTTCACTACGCCAAATCATCGAGCGCGAGGGCGCACTCCCCTCGTGGACGAGAGTGGCGAGATTCGCCGGTTCGCGTCCGGCCAGTAACCCCGCGGTGGCACTCGTGGAGATGGCGCTCCTCGACCGCGAACTTCGCCTGAACGGTGCGATGGTGGCCTCGCTGTGGCCGCACCGGTACGAGACACCGTTGCAGGCAACGGTGTCCCTGCTCGACGATGACGAATGGTCCGTTGGACCCGACGTCTCTCGCGTCCGGGTGAAGACGTCGTCGGCCACTCCTTCGCCCGGCGCACGCTCTCGCCTGGCGATGCTTAAAGTACCGGTCCTGCTCGACTTCAACTGCGCCGCCGACAACGACGAACAGGTCATCGAGCAGGTCCGGATGCTCTCGGACCTCGTGGAGCTCGTCGGCGTCGAGCAGCCCTACGCCGTGGGCAACGTGGTCGACATGGCGCGACTGGCCGAGCGCTTGGATGTGCCACTCAGTGTTGACGAAGGGGTCCGTTCGGCTCGCGACCTCGCCCAGATCGTTCGCTACAACGCGGCCGAAATCATCTGCGTTAAGCCGGCGCGCGTCGGGGGTCTCGCCAATGCACGAACCATCATCGGCGAAGCTCGCGAGGCCGGACTTCGACCGTACCTGGGTGGATTCTTCGAGTCACCCTTCGCGAGGCGCGTGAACGCCCAGTTGGCGCAGCACTGCGTTGACGAGCCGAGCGATCTGCGTCCCGTCAACGTTGTGCTGCGCGGCTACGAGCGAGAGACCGACGAGGTCGCCCACGGGTTCGGTGTGGCGCCGTCGACCGAGATGTTGGCGGCGGCAACTGCCCTGCGACTTGACGTGTGACGCCGATTTAGACTCACTCCGTGAGCTCTCGATTGCACAAACGACGCCTGGAGGACGTCCAACGCCAACTCTCGATGGCCCGAGAGAGTCTCAGTGTCCTCCAAGAGCAGGTCGCGGTGTGGAACGACGCCCTCGACGACGCGAGGATCCGCGCGCTAGTCTCCGAAACTCCCCTGCAGGCGCACGAGTACGACGACCTGTCACGCCACGTCGCGGTCGCCAACGCTGAGATGAATCGTCGTGCCGTTGAAGTGCAAGAGTTGATCGAGGCGAGGGACGAACTCCTTCGCGACTGGACGCCGGATAAAAATGGATAAACGCGTAGTGATTGCCGACGACGAGTCGATCATTCGACTCGACCTGAAGGAGATCTTGGAGGGCGACGGCTACCTCGTCGTAGGCGAGGCCGCACGGGGCGATGACGCCCTCGCAATGATCAAGGAACTTGGTCCAGATTTGGCCCTCCTCGACGTGAAGATGCCAGGGCTCGACGGAATCGAGGTGGCCACGGCGCTGAAGGGAACCGGCGTAACCGTCGTGCTGCTCACGGCCTTCAGCCAGCGCTCACTCATTGAGAGCGCGCGCGACGCCGGCGTGGTGGCCTACCTCGTGAAGCCGTTTCGCTCGAGCGAAATCCTGCCCAAGTTGGCGGCCCTCTTGTCACCGGCTGCGCCGCTCGAAACACCCGACGTCAGTCACGTCGACGACAAGATCGAGACGCGTGAAATCGTCCAGAAGGCGAAGGAGATGTTAATGGAACAGCGCGGTCTTGACGAGCCTGCCGCTTTCGAAGTCATTCAGCAGTCGGCGATGCGCGGCCGCACGCGAATGCGCGACATCGCTCAACAGATCTTGAAGGGTGAGTTCGTTGGCTGAGGATCGCGACCGGCGCCCTCTGGTGTTGCTGGACGGTATGTCGCTGGCCTTTCGCGCCTTCTTTGCGTTACCGACCGACATTGCCACCTCGGAAGGTTTGGTGACGAACGCACTGCACGGCTTTGCCGCGATGTTGATTTCGCTCGTGCGCAGTCAGAACCCGCGCGCGTTGGTGACGGCCTTCGACTTAACGGGTGGTACGTTTCGCGACGCAATGACCGAGGACTACAAGGGCGGTCGGGCCGAGACCCCGCCAGATATCGAGCACCAGTTCGACCTCATTCGAGGACTTTGCGAGGTGCTGCACATTCCCGTGCTCGGCGTAGCGGGCTTCGAGGCTGACGACGTCTTGGCCACCCTGGCCACCTGGGGACGCGACGAGAAAATGCCCGTCGTCGTCGTGACCGGTGACCGCGACGCCTTCCAATTAGTCGAAGACCCCTACGTCAAGGTCCTCTACAACCGTCGCGGTGTCTCGGACTACTCCCTCTACGACGAAGCTGGCATCTTCGAGCGCTGCGGCATTGAATCGTCGCGCTACCCGTTACTGGCCGCCCTTCGCGGTGACACGTCGGACAACCTGCCCGGGGTGCCCGGGGTGGGGGAGAAGACGGCGGCGAAGCTCTTCGCCGCCTACCGCGACATGGACGATCTCTACGCGCATCTGGGAGACCTCACGCCGAAATTGCGTGAAAATCTCTCTCTCTACGAGGACCGCGCACGTAACAACGAGAGGGTGATGCTCCTCGTGCGCGACGTGCCGCTCGACTTCACTCTGGACACCGTCACGTTGGGCGGATGGGACCGCGCAGAAGTGGATGCGTTCTTCGATCGCTTCGAAATGAATCAGATGCGCACGCGATTCGCCCAACTGATGAAGGAAGGTCTGCTTGGCGCGAGCGGCGCATCGAGCGTCGGCACTGGGGAACCCGTTCGTGCACCGCGGGCCCCAGCCAAGGCGGCCACGGTGACCAAGAGTTTGATGGACGTGCTGGCAACTGCGAAACAACCGGTCGTGGCGTACCGAAACAACCGAGCGGCCGTGCTCGATGCGATCTCGAATACGCTCGCCCTTTGCGACCTCGACGAACTCATTGGCGCACTCGCCACGGTCGCGCCGAGCGGACACGATCTAAAGGAGCTCTACCGCATCGCGGCGGGAAGCGAACGCGTGATGAAGGAACCGGCCGACGACACGGCGATCATGGCGTTTCTTCTAGACGCCAACAGCGGTCGCTACGAACTGAGCGACGTGGCACATCGCTTCCTCGACGAGCCCATCGTATCGAGCGCCCCGTCCCTCTTCGACTCAACGTCCAGTGACGAGATGCTCGTGTACGAAGTTGGTCTCATCGCGCAGTTGCGCGATCACCTGCGCAGTGAGATTGCGACCTGGGAACTCGGACACGTCTACGAGCAGATTGAGCTCCCCCTCGTCATGGTCCTCGGACTCATGGAGGCGCGCGGGATTCGCGTCGACGTTGAACTACTGCGCACCATCGCCAAGGAGTTCACCGAGGAAGTAGCCACACTCGACCAGCAGATTCAAGAGGTCGCCGGTCACGAGTTTAAAGTGAACTCGCCCCAACAACTCCAAGTCGTCCTCTTCACCGAGATGGGGCTCACGGCCGTGAAGAAGATTAAGTCGGGCTTCTCGACGGACGCCACGAGCCTCGAAGCTATTCAGGACGAGCACAGAATCATTCCCCTGATTCTTCGCTACCGCGAAGTGGAGAAGCTTCGCGGCACCTACGGCGCGCCACTCATTGACGCCGTGCAAGACGACGGGCGTATTCACGCGACCTTTCACCAGATGGTGGCTCGAACCGGGCGACTTTCATCGGACAGCCCCAACCTGCACAACATCCCTGTGCGCTCAAAAGAGGGACGGCGACTCCGCTACGCCTTTTTGCCGAGCGAGGGTTGGCAACTGGCGGTCTCGGACTACAACCAGATTGAACTACGCATTCTCGCGCACCTCTCCCAGGACTCGGGACTCCTTAGCGCGTTTGCGAGTGGTGAGGACGTCCACCGTACGATTGCCGGCTCAGTCTTCGGCGTGCCGGCGAGCGAGATCAGCGCGGAGCAACGCGAACAGGCCAAGGCCGTCTCCTACGGGTTGGCCTACGGTATGGAGGCCTACGGGCTCAGCCAGCGCTTAGGTGTACCCGTGAGTACGGCCAAGGAAGTCATGGATAAGTATTTCGCCGGCTTTCCCTCGCTGCGCTCGTATATGGACCAGACGATCAAGGACATCCGCGCCAAGGGCTACTCACGCACCGAGTTCGGTCGAATTCGGCCGTTCCCCGACATCGCGACGGCAACTGGGCCGCAACGCCAAGCGGCCGAGCGCCAGGCGATGAACTCGGGTATCCAGGGTTTGGCCGCTGACGTCTTTAAGTCGGCACTCCAGGTGCACGACGAAGTCCTCGTGGAGGCGCCGCCCGAGGAGAAGGAGGCCGTCGCAGCCGTCATGATTGATGCACTGACGAACGCCGCACATCTCAGTGTCCCCTTAGAAGTCACGCTGCACTGGGGTGAGAACTGGGCCGCCGCGAAGGGCTGAATTCACCGCTGCTAGCATTGCTACTTGGGTTTACACCGGCGACCCAAACCTCTTATTCCCTAGCGGACCCCGGTGTGGTCGTATGAAAGAAGTACGCATGTCGGACGGCACGAGCCTCCTCTCCCCCCAACAAATGGGGACTTTCGACGAAGAGGGAAACTACATTCCCCGCGTTATCACCGAAGACAACATGCAGGGCACTGATCTGGCCACGCTGGTTGGCGACAGCGTCCTCGAATTTGAAGACGGTGATTTGGTCACCGGCACCGTCGTCAAGATCGACCACGATGAGGTCCTCTTGGACATTGGCTTTAAGTCCGAGGGCGTCATTCCGGCGCGCGAGCTTTCGATTCGCAACGATGTCGACCCCTCTGAGATTGTCTCGATCGGCGAGAAGATTGAATGCCTTGTCCTCCAGAAGGAGGACAAGGAAGGTCGCCTCGTACTTTCCAAGAAGCGCGCGCAGTACGAGAAGGCGTGGGCCAATATCGAAGAACTAAAGAACCGTGACGAAGTCGTGAAGGGTGTGGTCATCGAGGTTGTGAAGGGCGGACTCATCGTCGACATCGGTCTTCGTG
>CAJDUS010000043.1_pt1 | contig 13786 bp, 10 predicted proteins | sample 7390831 | NCBI WGS metagenome assembly CAJDUS01 (sample SAMEA7055684, study PRJEB34461) | soil metagenome | biome: terrestrial ecosystem; feature: Peninsula; material: soil | place: Antarctica | collected 2016
CGAGATTGGCCGTGCCGTCGGGACTGGCGTCGTCGACAACGAGGATGTCGCACGTCGGTACGACTTTTCGCAACGTGCGCAGCATCGCTTCAATATTCAAAATCTCGTTGTACGTGGGTAGGACCACGAGCGTACGCATCGTTGGATTCTACCGTTGCCCGCCGTTGCGCATCAGGGCGACCCTGGTTGGAATGGACCAACGTCCGCGTTTAAGGTACTCGTATGGCGGAGCCGGCAAAGAAGAGGCGCTTCGCGCTGCCCCGCGAGGTCCGCATCATCTTGAGTGTCGGACTCCTCGTTTTCGTGCTCGAATATCTGGTCGTTCCCCAGTTCGCGTCGGCTCGAAAATCGCTGCACTTGTTGGCCACCGTCAATCCCGTGCTCGTGGGCATCGCGGTGCTCTTGGAGATGTCGGCCATCTACGCCTACACACTGCTCACGAGGTCGGTGCTCTTCCCCTACGCGCCGAGCAAATACAACGTGCTGCGCGTCAATCTCGCGGGACTGGCCATCAGTCATGTCGTACCAGGGGGCACGGCGCCGGCCGGCGCGCTCTCGTACCGAATTTTCAACGAACTGGGCGTACCAAAGGAGACCAACGCCTTCGGACTGGCCGTCCAGGGCAGCGGGTCGGCGGTCGTGCTCAATATGATTTTCTGGTTCGCGCTCGTCATCTCCATTCCACTTCGCGGCTTTAACCCGGCCTACGGATTCGCGGCCCTGGCGGGCGTCTTTCTTCTCGCGGCCTTTTCCGGAACGATTCTGCTCATCACGCGGGGTCAGCGTCAGGCCGCGAACTGGCTCAATTGGCTAGCCCGTCGCATCCCGAAACTGAATCCTGAAAAGGTGACGGCCCTCCTCGCCAAGGTCGCCGCTCGCATCACGTTGTTGCTCAATAACCGCCGGGCTCTCTGGTCGGCCTTCACGTGGGCGTCACTCAACTGGTTGTTGGACGCCGCGTGTCTCTGGGTCTTCATCTGGTCGTTCGGTCACGTCATCTCACCCATTGATCTCCTCGTGGCTTACGGGCTTGCCAATATCCTCGCGGCGATCCCGATCACGCCGTCTGGACTCGGCATCATCGAGGGCGTCCTCATCCCAACCCTCGTGGGTTTTGGTGTACCACACAGCCAGGCCATCGTCGCCGTACTCGCCTACCGACTCATTAACTTCTGGATACCAATTCCCGTCGGTGGTATCTCCTACGCCAGTTTGATGTGGCGCAAGGAGAACGGGCTGGCTCCTACGTCAGCGCCCGAGACCGGAGCAGCGCCAATCGTTTGAACTCACTCTGGGCGGAAAACTTGTTGACCGCCTGCATTCGGCGCCACCGGCGGTCAGTACCGAGGACCCATGTGAACAGATCGTCGCGCCACGTCACTTCAAAGGCTTCAAGTAGTTCTTGTTGTAACGTGCGGTTCTCGACGGGCACTTGCACCTCAACGCGTCGGTCGAGATTTCGCTCCATGAGGTCGGCCGAGCCCAAGTACATCGAGAAGTCAGACTCGCCCGGTGAGCCGAAGATGAAGACCCGTGAGTGCTCGAGGAACTCTCCGACGAGACTGTGAACCGTAATATTCTCCGAGAGTCCCGGGACCCCCGGACGCAGGCAACAGAGCGTCCGAACCGCGAGGCGTATCTCCACTCCGGCGGCACTGGCTTCGTAGAGTGCGTCAATAATCGGCGGATCGGTAAGACCATTTAGTTTCATGGAGATGCGCCCCGCTGGTCCGCGGTCGCGCTGCATGTTGATGAGCTCAATGACCTTGGTCCGCGTCGAGAGGGGGCTGACCATGATCTTCTTGTACGTGCCGATTCGTGCGAAGCCGGTCAAGAAATTGAAGAGCTCACCAATGTCGTCGGTGATGTCAGGGTCGCAGGTCAACAGACCGAAGTCCTCGTAGTTCCTCGCAGTCTTGCCGTTGTAGTTGCCGGTCGCGATGTGGACATAACGCACCGTTGTAGTGCCTTCGCTGCGAAGGATCAGGGCAGTCTTGGAATGCGTCTTTAGTCCCACAATGCCGTAGACGACGTGGACGCCCGCGTCTTCAAGCGCTTTCGCCCACTCAATGTTGGCCGCTTCATCAAAACGGGCCTTCAGCTCGACGAGCGCGACCACTTGCTTGCCGCTTTCGGCGGCGTGGATAAGTGACGCCACGATCGGCGAGTCCCCGGACGTGCGATACAGGGTCTGCTTGATGCCCACCACTTTGGGGTCAGCGGCCGCTTGGGCGATGAACATCTCGACCGAGTCGGTGAACGACTCGTAGGGATGGTGCAGCAGGATGTCGTCCTCGCGGATAGCAGCGAAGATGTCGCCGACGTGGTCACCGTCGAGGAGTCGGCGCGGTGTAATCGGCGACCAACCCTCCCCCTTTAAGTCCGGTCGATCGATGCCGTAGAGGCTCCACATATCGTGCAGTCCCAGCGGGGCGTCGGTAACGTAGACGTTCGATCGGTCGAGGTCCAACTGCCCGACGAGGAGTTCGAGAAACTCAGGCGACATCCCACTCTGGATCTCCACGCGCAGAGCCTCGCCAAAACGGCGCCGACGCAGTTCGACCTCGAGCGCCACCATCAAGTCGTCGGCCTCGTCTTCCTCCAGCAAAATATCGGCATTCCTCGTGACGCGAAAGAGATCGGCCCGCCCCACTGTCATGCCGGCAAAGAGCCGACCCAGGTTGGCGGTGATCAGGTCCTCTAACATGCACCACTCGGTGGGACCGGCCTGGAGGAATCGCGGTAAGGAATTGGGCACCTTGACGCGTGCACTTCGCTCCTCACCGGTGGCGTCGTCGCGAACGTAGACGGCAATGTTGAGCGAGAGATTCGAGATCATCGGGAATGGGTGTCCGGGGTCAACGGCCAAGGGTGTCAACACGGGATAGACGTTTTCGTCGAAGTACTTGGTTAGTCGAACGTGTGATTCCTCGTCGAGCGAGGCAAAGGGCACTATGGCGATGCCCTTTTCGGCGAGTTCGGGCAAGAGCACGTCCAGCATCAATCGGTCTTGACGTTCGACGAGCGAAAGAACGCGTTCACGTATCGACTCCAACTGCTGACGAGGACGTACGCCGTCGACCGAGGCCGTTTGCACGCCGGCCGCGACCTTATCCTCGAGGCTTACCACTCGTACCTGGAAGAACTCGTCAATCATGTCCGCGAAGATTGCGACAAATTTGAACCGGTCGAGGATGGGCAACATGTGATCCGCGGCGAGGTCGAGGAGCCGCGCGCCGAACTCGAGCCGTGAGAGTTCTCGGCTCGAAAAACGCTCAGGACCAAACGCTTGCACGTCGATGATGCTGGCGCCGGTTCCCTCGGCGTCTATAAGGTCCATCCATACATCGTACGACTACTGTTGAATTGTGGCGAGACACGCAAGTTCCGAGGCGGCCCGCGTTCGTCCGCAATCGCTCACCGAAACGTCACCCGGTCGCCTGACGGAACTCGGACTCATGATTCTGGCGTGGATCATCGTCTCTGCGTTTTACGTACTCGCCTCTCTCGGCGCACAGGGTCACCTCCCCGATCGGCTCGGCGTCTTTCTCACGACCATCGTCGCAATCTCTTTGGCGTTGCATGTCGCCATCCGCTTTCTCGCCCCGAACTCGTCGCAGATTCTTTTACCGATTGCGACACTGCTCAACGGTCTTGGTTACGTCGAGATTGCTCGATGGAACCCGCCGTACGCCGGCAAACAGGTGATCTGGTTCCTCATTAGCGCCATTGCCCTCGTCGTGACCCTCATCGTCGTGCGCCACGTTCGCGACCTCGACCGGTATCGCTACCTGACGTTGTTCGCGGCCCTGACGCTCCTCGTACTTCCATTGATCCCCCACTTCGGCCAGAACATCGGTGGCGCTCGACTATGGGTCGTCGTCGGACCAATTGGCTTTCAACCGGTCGAAATGGCAAAAATTCTCCTCGTCTTCTTTTTCGCGTCCTACTTCGCCGCCAACCGGGAGCTGCTGTCAACGCCGACGTTGCGAATAGGCCCGCGACAAATTGTGCCGCCCAAAGTACTGATGCCAATACTCGTCGCGTGGGGCATTTCAATTGCCATTCTCGGCGCGGAGAACGACATTGGTTTCGCGATGCTGCTCTTCGCACTTTTCATCTCGATGTTGTGGGTGACCACGGGACTGAAGACCTACGTTGTTATGGGCATTGGACTGTTCGGTGGCGGACTCTACGTCGCGGCCCGATTCTTTACCCAAGTGCACGCACGGTTCACGCTGTGGTTTGATCCGTGGGCCGTCTGTGCCGGCCACACGCAAAACTGTCAGATTGCGTGGGGTTGGTATTCAATTGCGTCCGGCGGAGCGACCGGTACGGGGCTCGGACTGGGCCAATCTGGCAACATTCCGTTACTGACGTCGGACATGATCTTTGCCGCGATTGCCGAAGAGCTCGGCTTCCTCGGCATCATCCTCATTGTCTGTCTTTTCGCGGCGTTCATGGGCGAGGGCTTCCGCATCGCGCAAAAAGCAACGTCGGATTACGTTCGACTCGCCGCTACCGGCCTTTCGGCGCTCATGGGCTTTCAAGCATTCTTCATCATGGCTGGGATACTTCGACTCCTCCCGTTTACTGGCATCACGCTCCCCTTTGTCGCCTACGGCGGGAGTTCGCTTTTCGCCAACTACGTCATCGTGGCGCTGCTACTGCGGATGTCGGACGAAGAGGCGCACGAGCGCCGCGGCGGTGAGATCGTCGCGGTGAAATTCAAACGTCAAAAGGCTCTGAACGGCGACAGTCTCGAGGAGTTAGGCGTAGAACGCCTGTAAGACCGACTCCGCGCAGAGCACCGGAGCGCGTACGCTCTGGCGGGCCGCGACAATCAGGGCGTCACTCGTTCGACAGTCGAAGACCTCGTGGCCGCGTGGCGTCATGAGATCGAGCTCAGCGTAAAAGACGCCGTTTTCGTACCGCACGATGCGCGCCGCGATGACGTCGGCCTGCAGTCTGCGCAGAATCTCGGCGATCATTTCGTGCGTGCCGGGACGACGTCCGTCAATCTTGTCGAGCGCGTTGTGAAGGGCCACCGCTTCGGGGAGGGCAATCGGCATCGCAATGTAGCGATACGGCATGTCTTCTTCGATGAGGTGCACGAGCGGTGAGGAATCTGAAAGGTCGAAGAGGACCGACTCGATGCTCATGACGTTGAACTTGACGGTGTCGGGGTCGCCTTCAGGTGGCACTTCGGGCGGCACCTCAATAATCTCGTCACTCGTGGGATCGGTGGTTCCGGCGTCGGGAACGACCGCACTCAGCGCCGCCTCGCCCGGTACGTCGGACACGATCTCTTCGTCACTCATCAGGTGTCCAGCCTAATTGTTGCTGCGTCGAGAGACGGAGAGCAGTAGTCCCCCTGCGGTGAAGAACACGAGTACGGCGGACCCGCCGTAACTGAGGAGGGGCAACGGGATACCGGTCACCGGCATGATGCCCATCGTCATCCCGATGTTCTCGAAACAGCTAAATGAGAAGAAAGTGAAGATGCCAATCGCGATAAGTCGACCCATTGAATCCTTCGCCAAATAGCCAATCCGGAACATTCGAAATCCGACGTAGCCGAGGAGCAGCAAGATCAGCGTTGACTTGATAAAGCCCATCTGTTCGCCAATAGCGGTGAAGATGAAGTCGGTGTGCTGCTCGGGCACGTAACCAAGATTCGTTTGGAGTCCGTTAAAGAGTCCGGCGCCGTGTAGTCCGCCCGAACCAATGGCGTTCTTAGCGTTGACCACGTTGTAAATGAGTTTGGCCCACGCGGGGCTGGTCGAGTCCTGGTGTAAGAAGCCCGCAAACCGGTCGATGGCGTAGCGCTGGACGACATCGAGGTAGACCGCAGCAACGACTACCGCCGAACCAATGATGGCGAGGAGCGTCATGAGCCGTGGCGGAACGCCCGCAATGACTAACATCGCCGCCACTGACAACACAACGATGATCGACGTGCCAAGGTCGGGCTGCACAATGATGAGGAGCAATGGCACCGCCGCCATCACGAGTAGTCGAATAACGTCGTACATTTTGAGACCGTCGGGGCGTCGCTGGCAGTACGTGGCAATCGCGAGGATGAGAATCAAGACCGTGAACTCGCTGGGTTGTATTTGCAAGATCCCAATGCTGTACCAACGTTGCGCTCCGAGCGCCGACGAACCAACCACGAAGACGCCAACCAGCGACAACAATGAGAGGACGTAGAGCGGCGTGGTGACGATTTCCAGACGTCGGTAGTCGATGAGCGACACGACGTACATCACCACAATGCCAAGACCAACGAAGAAGGCCTGGCGCTCCAAGAAGTAGTGCGGATTGAAGCCCTCGGTGATGAGTAACTGACGAGTCGCACTGTAAATGGTGATGACGCCAAGAACGCCCAACACGATGAGTCCGGCGAAGAGGCCGATGTCGAAGCGCTCTTTTGACCGTGGGCGAAACGACAGCTGGGTCATCGAGTCAGTCACGCAATAACCTCCAGCAGCTTTGCTGCGTCGAGGGGTACATCCCACCACCATTGCATCTGCAACGCCGCTTGGTAGGCCAGCATCGCCAGTCCGTTACCCGTACGGCATCCGGCCCCGTCGTGGAGTGCACGCCACGGTGAGGTTCGTGGTTCGTACGTGATGTCAATAGCAATCGTGTGGCTTCCCACGCCCTGCATGACCGCCGCTTCCGCGATTCGCCCGTCAATCGGGGTCGTGTTCACAATGAGGTCAACGGGACGGTAAGTGAGCGAGAAGTCGTAGACGTTCTGATGCTTCGAGACGAGTTCTTCAACTCTCGATTCAGTTCGACCGTGAACCGCCACCGATGCGACGTCGGCACGAACGAGTCCGTCGACAATGCCCCGGGCCGCTCCACCGGCACCCAGTACCACGACGTGCGCCCCGCCGAGGTCGGCTCCAAACTGGCCACGTACTGCGTTCACAAATCCGTCGCCGTCAAAGGAGCGCCCGTAGAGGGTGCCGTCGCGCATCAACATCGAGTTGACCGAACCGGTTCGCGTGGCGACGTCGTCGAGTTCATCGCAAATCTCGAGAGCCAGACCCTTCAACGGCATCGTGATTGAAAGGCCGTCGAAATCCTTGCGCATCACTTTATTCAATTTCGCCTTGTCCTTGGCGCCGAGTTCGACTCGACGCGAATCACCCTCGAGGTCGGCCATCACTAACGCGGCTTCATGCAACTGTGGCGTCAAGGAGTGGCTGACGGGAGAGCCGGCAATACCGAGGCGCCACTTCATCCAATGCCTCTCGATTGAGCCAATTTCTCCGCGGCCAGTTGTTGGGCGAATGTGGTTGAGAACTTCATCGTTCCATCTTGGTTGATGAGGGTGAAGTAGAGCCAACTCCCAGGTGGTGCGTGAAGAATGGCGTGCAGAGCGATAGTGGAGACCGTGCAGATCGGCGTGGGCGTCAGTCCCGTGTTGAGGTAGGTGTTGTAGGGCTCTTGGGTCTGCAGCATCGCCGGCGTCACGGTGCCCCCGTCTTTTCCGAGGTAGTACAGCACCGTGGCGTCCATTTGCAGTGGTCCGCCGCGCGCCAGACGGTTGTAAATCACCCGGGCAACATTGGGCATGTTGACCGGATAGTAGCCCTCCTTTTCCACAATCGAGGCCGCGATGACGAGTTGATAGGCGTTGAGGCCGTTAAGCGTCGTCGTCGGAGTGAGATCTTCCGACGCAGCTTCCTTCTCAAATCCCGCCACCATTCGCCGCGCCAATACTTTCGGTGACTCGCCAGGATGAATGATGTAGTTGCCCGTGCCGATGAGTCCCTCAAGCGAACTCGGTGACGAGAACGTACTTGGCGTCACCACCTGCGTCGCGGCAGCGGCGAAGGCGTTGCCGTACGTTGAACCCATGCTATTAGCAACATCGACGGCTACTTCGTGAAGGGTCAATCCGGCGGTCACGTCAATGTCAACCACGTTGGGCAGCGATGAAAGGATCGACCGCACGGCGCCGAATGAGGAGTGCTGTCGCAACTCGTACGAACCCGGTGCGACGTAAATTGACGACACCAGCGTGTCAATTCGAAACGCAAACGCAGACGCGATGACCCCCTCGGAGTGGAGTTCTGCAGCAATGGTCGACATTGAGTCGCCCTTATGAACAACAATGATGACCGGTTTTCCCTGACTACTGAATATTGGTTCCACTTGGAGAAAAAACCATCCAAAAATAATGACGAGCAGGAGAATCGTGATTGACAAAACCAGAATTGAAACGGCGAACACGCGGCTCGTCGGCTTACTCAGCATTGAGCCCATCTACATAGTTTTGCAGCATGACAACGGCCGCCGCACTGTCGATGCGTTCCCGATGATTTTTGGTCTTCAATTTCGCCTCTGATAAAGACTTTTGGGCCGTCACTGTCGTAAGTCGTTCGTCGAACTGCACGACGAACATATCTGTGAATCGCTGCACCATTCCGTGATAGACGGCGTCGGCATCTTCGGTACTTGCGGTGACGTTTCCCGAGAGCGACAGGGGCCGTCCGATCACGACAGTGTCCACGCCTTCTTCGTCGATGAGTTCAGCGAGGCGATGAAGCAACTGCTCGTCACGCGCAAGCGCCGGTCGAGGGAACGCCATCGTCCGAGCACTGTTCGTGATTGCAATTCCACAGCGCTTGGTGCCGGGGTCGATGCCGAGAACTCTGGTCATCGAACGATTAGAGCGCCGCCGCCGCTTGCAGGACTGCGTCGATTCCGTTCGCGTCACGCCCGCCCGCGAGCGCGAGTCGTGATGATCCGCCGCCGCCTCCGCCCACAAATGTCGCCAGCTGCTTCACGGTCGACTGAGCATCGAGCGAATCGTTCGACGCCACCGCAATCGAGACCTTGTCGTCGATCTGGCCCACCAACACGACCACTCGTCGACCGCGTTGTTGCAGGTTCTGCGCCAAGGAACGCAGCTGCTCGCCCGAATAGCCGTCGATGCGCGCGACAACGAGATCACCCGTACTCTGCTGGTGCAACTGCTCAGCAAACTGTGAAAGTTGGGCCTGGCGAAGGGACGAGATCTCCTTTTCGAAGTTCTGTTGGCGCTCGACCAGTCGCTCGAGGGCCGGCACAACGTCGTCGAGCGACGTTTTGAGCAGCGACGCGACGGAGTTCAATGCGCTCTCCATCTCGTGGCTCCGGTGGAGGGCACCCATGGCGCTGACCGCTTCGATGCGACGCGTATTAGAGCCAATCGAGGCCTCCGAGACAATCTGGATCTGTCCGATGTCGCCGAGTCGCTCGACGTGCGTGCCACCGCAGAATTCGAGACTGTGCGCGCCCGCGCGCACCACCCGCACCCGGTCGCCGTACTTATCGCCAAAGAAGGCAACGGCGCCCATGGTCTCGGCCTCCTGCTTGGTCGTTTGAATCGTGTTGACCTCTTCGTTGGCTACGACATCGGCATTCACTATCTCGAGGACGGCGGCGGCCTCTTCGGGCTTCACGCCCGCCCCGTGCGAAAAGTCGAAGCGAAGTCGATCCGGCCCCACGAACGACCCTTGCTGGCGCACGTGATTGCCCAGCACGTTTCGAAGTCCGGCGTGGAGTAAGTGGGTCGCGGTATGGTTGCGGCGCGTTGCTTCGCGACGTTCTGGCTCAATCGTGGCTATTGCGACCTGACCGGCGTGAAGTTCACCCGCGACGAGTCCGCGGTGCGCAATCAGTCCCCCCGCGACATTTTGCGTGTCGAGCACCTTGAACGAACCAGTTTCGGTCGACACGGATCCGACGTCGCCTACTTGTCCACCCGATTCGGCGTAAAAGGGAGTGGAGTCGAGGAAGAGCTCACCGACGCCGTCGTCACCTATCAAAAGCGCAACGACTTCAGTCTCGATGCTGTATCGCGTCACGTCGCGCCCCACGAACTCGGTCGTGCCGTGTCGCTCAAGGAGGTCGCGGTACTGCGCGTCGTCGGCGAGATTAAGGGTCTTGGCGTTGGCGCGCGCTCGCTCGCGTTGGGCCGTCATGGCCTCGTCGAAGGCGTCTCGCTCGACACGCAGACCGGCCTCAGAAACTATCTCGTTGGTCAATTCGATTGGGAATCCGTGCGTGTCGTGGAGTTTGAAGGCAACGTCGCCCGGAAAAATGCCAGTGCCACGAGCGGCAACGTCGCGTTGCGCCTGTTCGAGCAGCGAAAGGCCCGTGCGAAGTGTTCGCGCGAAACCGGCCTCTTCACGTTCGAGTACCTCAACGATCAGGTCGCGGTTCTTCACGAGAACTGGGTAGGCACCGCCCATCTTCTCGATGGTCGCATCGACCAACGACGCGGCCAGTTTGACTTCTGATCCGGCTCGTCGCGCGGCCAGGATGGCTCGTCGAATGATTCGTCGCAGAACGTAACCGCGACCTTCGTTGGAGGGCAGAACGCCGTCGGAAACCAACAAAGTCATCGCGCGACCGTGTTCGGCGATTCGTCGGATCGCGATGTCGCTCTGATCGTTGTTGCCGTAGGTCGCATCGACGGCGCGCGAGGCCGTCTCGAGGAGGGGCGCGAAGAGGTCGGTCGCGAAGACTGACTCGAGTCCATTGAGGATCGCGAGGATGCGTTCGAAGCCCGCACCGGTATCGATGTTCTTCTTCGGGAGCTCGAGAAGCGTACCGTCGGCCTCTCGGTCGTACTGGGTGAAGACGAGATTCCAGAACTCGACGAATCGGTCCTCACCACCCGACTCGGGTCCCCCGTCGGCACCAAATTGGGGACCCTTGTCAAAAAAGATCTCCGAACTCGGTCCACACGGACCGGTGTCGCCCATCTGCCAGAAATTATCCTCACCGAGCCGCTGAATTCGACCGGGTGGGACCCCAATAAGGTCGCGCCACAACTCTTCTGCCTCGTCGTCCGACGTGTGCACCGTGACCCACAACCGCTCAGGGTCGAGTCCAAAACCCTCGGTGATCAGGCCCCACGCGTATTTGATCGCGCCTTCCTTGAAGTAGTCGCCGAAGGAAAAGTTGCCCATCATCTCGAAGAACGTCAAGTGTCGCTGGGTGGTGCCGATGATGTCAATGTCCAGCGCGCGAAAACACTTCTGTATTGAAGCGGCGCGGGGCCAGGGAGCTGGCTCCTCTTCGGTGAAGTAGGGCTTAAACGGCACCATGCCCGCGACCGTGAAGAGCAGCGAGTGGTCGTAGGGAATGAGACTCGCCGAGGGCACGATCGTGTGACCGTTATCAGCGAAGTACTGGAGGAAAATAGAACGTAGTTGGGCTGCTTCCACGGGCCTTACTCTACTGGCGAGCCTCTATCGCCCTCGTCCTCACGCTGAACTCTGCGTCGCCACGCGTCGACGAGCGCCTTCTCTCGTCCGTACTCGCTGGGATCGAAATAGGACTGTCCGACGAGACTGTCGGGCAAATACTGTTGGTCCACGTAGCCGCCGTCGTAATCGTGGGGATAGCGATACTCGGTACCGAAGCCCTGCTCGCTCGCACCCTGGTAATTCGATCCTCGAAGATGGTTGGGCACTTCGACCAGGCCGCCCTCTTGCACCGCACGCGTGACGGCACCAAGCGCTCGAGTTACCGAGTTGCTCTTGGGCATGAGTGCCAAGGTCAAGGCGGCGTGCGCCAACGTCAGACGCCCCTCGGGAAGTCCAATAAACTCAACCGTTCGCGCCGCCGCATCGGCCACGACCAAGCCCATGGGGTCGGCCAGGCCTATGTCCTCACTCGCCAAGATGACCAGTCGACGGGCCAAGAATCGCGGGCTCTCACCGCTTTCGAGCATCGTGACCAACCAGTACAGCGCTCCGTCGGGATCTGAACCGCGCACCGATTTGATGAACGCGCTGATCTGGTCGTAGTGCGTGTCGCGGGACTGGTGGTAGAGCCGACCATCACGCGCTTGGGCGACCTGCTCGACGGTAACGACGTCATTTTCGGAATCGGCGGCGCGCGCCAGGATGATCGCGGTGTCGAGCGTCGTAAGCGCAACTCTCGCGTCGCCGTCCGAGGCCGAAGTGATCGCCTCTAGAGCTTCGTCGGTAATCGAGCTAGCGCGCAGGATAACACCGCGACGAACGAGTATTTCGAGATCATTCGCCTCGAGGGGCCGAAGACGCCACAACGTCGAGCGGCTCATCAGGGCCGCGTTCACTTCGAAGTACGGGTTCTCGGTTGTCGCGCCAATGAGCACGACCTGTCCCGTCTCGGTCGCCGGAAGCAAGAGATCTTGTTGTGACTTGTTGAAGCGGTGGACTTCGTCAATAAAGAGCACGGTTCGCTGGCCCTGCTCGCCCAACCGTTCTCGCGCCCTCGTCAACGCTTCGCGAACTTCCTTGACGCCACTCGTCACGGCCGAGAGACTCTCGGTGGCGTAGCCGGCCGACGTCGCCATGATTCTGGCCAACGTGGTCTTACCGGTACCGGCCGGCCCCCAGAGGATCATCGAGGTCAGTTCGCCGGCTTCGGCGAAACGACGCAGTGGGCCGTGGGGTCCAATCAGGTGTTGTTGCCCGACCAGTTCGTCAAGGGTCCTGGGGCGAAGAATATCCGCGAGCGGCGCGGCCTGCTTCAGGCGCTGGGCGACGGCGTCGTCGAAGAGTGACGTAACTCACGAACCTTTCGGAACAAACTTGATCCGCAGTTCGCGCAACACCTTTTCGCCAACCCCCTTGGGAGCGCCAGTCATCAGGTCGGCACCAGATTGGGTCTTGGGGTACGCAATCACTTCACGGATGTTCTCCTCGCCAGCGAAGATTGCCGTAAGGCGGTCGATGCCAAAAGCAAAGCCGGCGTGCGGAGGCGCACCGTACTTAAAGGCGCCCAGCATGAAGCCGAAACGGTTCTCCGCCTCCTCATCACTGATTCCCAGGGCCGTGAAGATCCGCGACTGAATGTCGGCACGGTGAATTCGCACCGAGCCACTGCCCAACTCCCAGCCGTTTAATACGAGGTCGTAGGCGCGCGAACGGACCTTCAACGGATCGGTCTCGATGAGGTCAAGGTCGTCGGGGTGGGGCATCGTGAAGGGGTGGTGGGCCGCCTGGAGGTTGCCGTCCTCGTCCACGCCCTCGAACATCGGAAACTCCGTAACCCAGACGTAGTGGTGCGGTCCCTCGCTCACCGGAGGCGAGCCCAGCGTGACGCGTAACGCGCCTAGTACCTTGCAGGCTGCTTCGTACTCGTCGGCGACGCAAAAGATGATGTCGCCAGACTCGGCGCCGTCGACACCAGCCACCGCCGCCAACTCGGTCGCACTAAGAAACTTTGCGAGCGGCGAATCAAGACCATCGTCCGTGACACGAAACCACGCCAGACCTTTAGCACCAAGAGATTTGGCGTAGTCCGTCAATTCGTCGAGTCGACTGCGCGGGAAATTCCCGGCACCGGGCACCCGCATGGCCTTCACGGTTGGCGCTCCAAAGGCCTTGACCTCAGTTGCGGCGAAGACCTCGGAAAGATCCTGCAAGACCATGGCGAATCGAAGGTCGGGCTTGTCGGTGCCGTAGAGGTCGAGGGCGTCGGTCCACGTGATGCGAGGAATGTCGCCCGGTCGAACGCCAGTCGCCGCTTCGGCGGCATCTAGTACGGCCACCGATACAAAACCGAGGATGTCGTCTTGATCGGCGAAGCTCGCTTCAATGTCTAATTGCGTGAACTCAAACTGGCGGTCGGCACGCAGGTCCTCGTCGCGCATGCAGCGAGCAATCTGGTAGTAGCGGTCGAATCCGCCGACCATCAAAAGTTGCTTAGCGATCTGGGGTGACTGCGGCAGCACGTAGAACTCACCGGGTTGCAACCTCGACGGAACGACGAACTCTCGTGAGCC
>CAJDUS010000052.1_pt1 | contig 13726 bp, 10 predicted proteins | sample 7390831 | NCBI WGS metagenome assembly CAJDUS01 (sample SAMEA7055684, study PRJEB34461) | soil metagenome | biome: terrestrial ecosystem; feature: Peninsula; material: soil | place: Antarctica | collected 2016
CACGGCGTCGAGCTGCTGCGCTCAGGCTGGACGGAGGCGGTCATGGACGCCGATGTCGCCGATTGGGTGCCGGCCATGCGGTCACACCTGATCGGCTGCGGAGTCTGCCGCGAAGAGGTCGAGTCACTGCTCGCCTATCTCAAGCACCCGGATCGCGCGCCCGAATCGGTTGCAACTGCTCTGTCCAAGGCCAGTCCAGTCGCAGTTGATCCGGCCAAAGCCCATTATCGCAGCGGCTTCGGTTTCATGTTTGCGCAGAGCGGTCTGCCCGTCATTGCGCCGCCGTGGACCACTCTAACCGCCTATGACCTGAATACCGGCGACATGCGTTGGCAGATTCCCCTTGGTGAAGTTCCGGAACTTGCGGCTCAAGGTTACAAAAATACAGGCTCGCAGTTTCCAAAGGTGAGCCCGGTCGTCACGGCTGGCGGTCTGATCTTCACGGGTAGCCGCGATCGCAAGGTGCGCGCGCTGGATTCCCTCGTCGACGAACGCTTCAAGCATTGACAGCGTGAGGCAGGCAAGCACGACGTTCTGGCGGCTCCCGAGCGTCGGCTCGTGCGGGAGGTCGGGCGCCAAGCGGTCGAAATTTGACCACGCCGTCCTGAGGAGGCGGCGCACGTCGGGGCTGGTGAATCGGCCCGCCGATGGATCCGTGGGTGACTTGCTACGACCAACAACGGCGGCGCGTGCCGCCCAAAGTGCCCACGGCTTCAGCACCATCCTTACGGCAGTTTGAGCTGTCAGCGTCAGACGCCCAACAGGTCGCCGACGCAATCCGCTGGTTGAGTTGGCCGGATGGGACGTCATGGCTCGCCTCGCGACCTCACTGACTTCAAGGGAGGTACTTCCTCCTTGGAGTCATCCTTCACCTCCCATACCGGTGGGGGGTAGGGCCATTAGTCCCGTCTCGGATAGTGACCAATGGCCCTACCCCCCACCGGTACCAGAGCGGAACAATGTTCTTAGGCGCTCGCACTTGGGCGTGGTGAGGAAGTCATCATGATGTTCTGGGACGGAGCGCACTCTTTCGCTTGGCAAATAGTTCTCATGGAAGTTGGGATGCTCGCCTTCTTTGGTGTCGTGATTTGGCTGGGTGTCGTTGCACTGAAAACGGCGGGCGGCAACACACCATTAACGAAGAGCCCGGAAGGAACCAAAGAAATCCTCGATCGACGCTTAGCACGAGGAGAGATTGACGTTCACGCGTATGACGATCTACGAGCGGAAATGGACCACGAGCAAAAAGTAGAGACAGTCAGTGGGAGTCAACGATGACAAATCGAACCGCTGACTTAATTGTTCCTCGTTCCGGAGTGCGTCGCGCGCGAGGCTACGCATCTGGCAAAGACGACTATCTCAATCGATTGGCAAGAGTAGAGGGTCAAATACGCGGGCTGCAGCGGATGATAACTGAAGACAAATACTGTCCTGACGTCGTGATTCAGATCTCTTCAGTCACCCGAGCGCTTCAAGAAGTCGCCGTCGGTTTGCTCAATGACCACATTCAACACTGTGTCATAACCGCTGCCCGGAATTCAGACGCTGAAGGCGAAGCAAGTATGGCCGAGGTGGTCACCACGATTCGCCAAGTCATGCGACTGTAGAACACACTGAATCGCGACGGGTTTCCGGGAGGTTAAATCGCCCTTCCATCGCGGTCAGACTTTCTGGCTCGCCGCAGTCAAAGTAATGAGCTTCGAACTCGACCGGCGACACGTCGTCGAATACTTCCTAGATCCGTCGGTTATTGATCAAGTTGACTTAGTTGAGCGTGACCCGTTCAGTGCTCAACGTTTCGCCACCGCCGTGGCCGCTGACGGTTGACAGGAAACGAAACAACAAACCGATCAGTTCGCAGGCTCAGTCCCATTCGTGACCCGCCCATCCCATATTTCATCCCATACACCTCGACTGATCAGACAGACGACACCGACACGCAACAACACGATTCCCAGTAATTCAACGACCTCATCGACCAGGACCGCACAGCAAAACGATTTACCTGTCCCTTTTATTCCCTTGGTGCCGGGATCGAGACCCGGGCGGCCCACGAGTTTGTACGTGTAGTGGTAAGGCTTTAGTCAATGAGGAGTGTGCGACACCAAATTTCTATACCATAATTTTCTCCATACGCTGTCCACCTTTTTGCTCATACGCAACGGTCGCTCGTGCGCCAACTATGTAGCGACATAATTTTGTCCAGGGGAAGGTTTCGGAGGGTGAAGCGTCCTGAGTTTCTGGACGCCGCGGTCGACTGACGCTTTTCTCGCATTCGTCGAGAGTTTGCTCAGCGGCTTCACTACAGGCAGGGAAATCTGAATCAACTACGGGAGCAACTACGGATGCAATTGAATGTTGAACGATCTTGAATTCAACGGGCGGGGCACGGGTGATCAAGTGGACGAGTGCTGGCGCGACCGTGTGTACGGTTACGAGCACCTAACTCCCTATGCGCTGACGGAGTGATTCTCGCGTCCGTTGAGTTAAGCCGTTGATGACCAGGTACACCGGAATACCTAGGCCGAATCAAACTGACAAACACTTTGATTCCCGACTCTCTGTGTTCAATCAGTCACCCCATTCAGAGCCATCTACACGCCACTGCCGAACACTTCAACCGATAGTCCTCTCCAATCGGACCTCTCGGATTGTGTGAGCGTCTCGCCTCGTCGGGCAGCAACGATTATGTGGCCGAGTCCCAGAATCAAATCTCGGCACGCATTGTGAACAAGGAATGTGTAGTCAATCTGATTGAACCAATCTTCGGGCGTGGGGTCTTCTGAAATCTTCGGGCGATCGTGCAGATGACCAAGTACCAGTAGGCGTAGTCGCGCCCGAGCTTCGTTGAAGTCGTCGTCTGTAAAATGGTCATGATGTGCCATCGCGGATGCGAATTGACTGACCATCTCAGTCACGGTATCGACATCTAATTCGTGCGGACCGACACGATGATCAGGAAGTTGACGTAGCACGTCGTCAACCACGTTGTGGACGGACTCCGTAGTGGACTCTTGAAGATTGAGAATCCGCAAAATCTGACGCTGCAACCGCTCCCTCGTAATTGCGGTGCCTTCTTCACCCAAGAGAGTATTCACGATGGTCCATGCATCATTCATTGTGCGCTGTGCATTCGTCATATGTCGATCTGGCTTCCAGAACGTTTTTAGTGCGATCTTTGCCTGTCGGAGCGGCACGTGATCATCATCCCAATACATCCACGCAACCACCGGCAAACTGGCTAGTGCAGCGACGTTCGCCGTGGACGATTTGTAGATCAGCAATTGCAGAAAAAGATCTCGCTGCGAATCGGGCCACAGGTCCACAGATACAGAGCCGTTGCCCGCGCCGGAATTTACCTGTGTCGGCGAATCGAGTAGTCCAATTTCCACCCATTCCGCGATCAACTCCGTCGAAATGTTTCGGTACCCTGCTTCACTCGCAATGTCCAGGAGTTCTTCAGTGCTTACCACCATATTTTGAACATGAATTAAGGCTCTGGAACCTCTCCAGTGTCGACGACGTATTGCGCAATGTCGCGCAGCTTTAGGTTCAGGTGCTGAGACGCTTTCGTCAAAGACTTGAATGCTTGATCCGGGGTCAGCCGTTCGCGTTCAATGAGGATTCCTTGCGCCTGGCCGATTACCGCCCTCGACGCAAGTGCTCCTTCCAGATTGTGCGATTTGCGAATTTCCGCATCAAGCGCTCCGGCTGCGCCAAGCGCAACGCCAGCGTGAGTCGCAAAAATCAACGCCACGGTTCGGTCGTTCGAATCGTATGCCTGGGGAACGCGAGCGTAAAGATTTAGGGACCCCAATGTTGTGGTTGACGTCAAACGGCACGACAGGAGACTTCGCATGCCCAACGACACCGCTTTCGGACCGAACTTCGGCCATCTCAAGTCATCTGTCAAATCATCGGAATAGAGCAATGTCTCAGAGTTGATGGCATCAAGGCATGGACCTTCGCCGAACTCGTATTGATATTGGTCAATGTCATTGGCAATAGGGCTCGACGATACCGGAGTGAACGTTTTGCCATTGTTGAGTAACGAGATACTTGCGGAGTCACACGCTCCAACCGTCGCTTGGGCAAAGTCAACTATTCGGCGCAGTGTGGCGTCAACAGTTCTCCCTATAAACAGCGTCTGCGCAATAGCCGCAAAGGAACTGGCAAGTTCGCCAAATTCCGGTTCATCATGCGTTACCATGGCTGCGATCTCGCGTCGCCACGAAAAGGGGCAACGCGTGACGGGAGTTTCACGAGGAGATTCGAATCAATTTGACATGTACGTCAAAACTCTGAAGATTGTGATGGACGGTTTGAATCGTCCAAACGAAAGATTTCACCACAAAGGCTCGCTTCAATACTCGGGGTTTCGCCCGAACAGCCCTCGCTGTAGAAGGTACGTGAATAATACCAACTTTGGAAAAACCTGAAGCGGACCGGGTTCCCCACACTTTCCCACTTTCTCGTCCGCATTAATTCGGCCCAACTTATGCGATTGGCAATGAGGCCAATAAGGAGTTAGCCAGGATCAACGTTGAGATGGGCGTTCTTGAAACGGAGGACCAGCATCAACAATCGGCAGACGACTCGAGCCGTGACAAATAAATACGCCCGCATGAAGTGACACCGTTTGACGACAAGACTGAATGTCGCTGCGATTATGCGAGCGGAGTTTCTGGCCGTTCAAGGCAGGCGCAATGACTGGCGTCTCAGGAACGAATTGTTCGAACGAGATCACTTCTTGCGCCGAGAGTCTTTGACCTTGTCTACGAGCTTCTCAACTTTAACGTCCACCTTCTTGACTTTGTTTTTCACATCGCCGGCGATGTGGTCAGCTTTGCCCTCAGACTTGAGTTTCTTGTTGCCAGTTATGGCTCCCACCGCCTCCTTTGCACGACCTTTAATTTCGTCACCATTTGTAACCATGGCTCACTCCTTTCCTTTGTGAGTATTGAATCAACAACAGTCGGGGCTTGACTGCGACGGTTGTGGATCATCCCTAATTGAGACCAAGGACGTTGCCTGACCCATACAGAAGTGCGTTCCATGGAGAATTCCCGAATCGCGGATGTAAGGACATTTCGTATTGCACGATTTCTATTCGCGTAGCCAGCAAAGAAAGCGCAGCACCGTTGCAGGGGGGGGTCATGCTGCGCTTTCTTTGCTGGCTACGCGAACACCCATCAGAATCTGTCGAAGGCGTTCACGACGTTCGGCGTCAGCTGCTTCGACCAATACCGAGGGTATCCAGTCGCTTTCGAGCGGGACCGTGAAGTGAGTTGATGGATCGGCCAATGATGATGGATTCTGCTCGACGTAATTCGGGGACGTGTGGGCAGGCCCGGAGTTCAAGCCTTGCTCATCGTCGATTTGACGAGTTGAGTCATCGGAAAGATATTCAACGGATTTCGCAGTTCCGAACGGCCTAAGCGGGTATCCGAAGATATGAGAGCTCAAAGTGACACCTTCAAACGAATTGGGAAACAATCCCGAGGCCCACGCTTTAGAAGGTAAACCTGAACTTACCACTCTTCGCTCCAATCCATACAGCGCGAAGGCACTGCGACAATTTAACCGGCAAGTATGTCGACCCGCCTATGTGGAAGCGATTTTCGCCGTACGAGAGGGAGACTTCATATCATCTGGTCATGAACTGCGTTCGATGTCGCGGACACAATCTGTCGTCACGACAAGTTCACTCTGTTTCTCCGCCGGCTAAGGAATTCCAATGAGGCGTGCCGGGAAGCCGCATCCGTGAAACTCCCAGCATGGTTGATCAACCGCGAAATCACGAGTGCCTCGTAATCACGAGACAGGGACACCGCCGAAAACTAGTTCGTTTGAGCTTGGGAAAATCCATTGGTGGTAACCTTGGAATGCCTTTTATAGCAAGGGTTCTGAGGGCGCCAACGCGCACGTTAGGACCAGGTTGCTGTCGTGTCTCTCCTTCCAGCACTTTCTCTAGACCTTCACTCTCGAGCGGGAAACCCTCGTCTCCTCGGTCCACCCTCACAGTCATGAGAACTAACGAAGATTTCGACGCGGAGGTTATCGAGAACCACTCTCTCGGCTACTTCACGCTGTCGGCGACAAGTGCGCTCGACGCCGATCCATTCCGCACATCGAGCAATCCTCTCGCGCAACCTCCAAGTTTCCAATGCGCTACGGGCCACGACGCCCCCTTTGAGGCACGGCAATCGTTGGAGAGGATAGCGAGATTTCTGTTCATGAAAGCTCATGCTCCTGAACTTCGGCGACGAGACGGGGGGCTGGACTTACCGGCCGGAACAGCAGCGGGCCGACGAACAAGCACCGTTGCAATCCTGGATTACTCCCTTAGGCAGTCGCAGTCATCATTGGGCGCTCACGAGTGACACCGAATTACTTCGACGAACGACAAAAGTGCTCGTGCGCCATTGTCAGCGGCGGGAAACGTCACGTTGATCGTGACATCACATCGTGACTCCCACGAGACGGTGTGATTGACAAACTCGAACGAACCAACGAGGAGAGTGGTATGGCCAGTTTGATGCAGTTCACAATTGGAGCCGACGTGATTTGCGACGAGGGAGTCCTTGGCACGGTGAGCCGCGTCATCATCGACCCCGTCGCCAAGGCGGTCACCCATCTGGTCATCGAGCCAAAGCACCGCATTGGGCTCGGTCGACTCGTTCCGCTCGACATCGTCGACTCCTCGAACGGCAAGATCCGCATTCACTGCACGACCGCAGAGTTTGAACTGCTGGAACCGGCCGAAGAGACCGAGTTCTTACCCGGCACTAACAACACTCTCGGGTACGAACGTGATCAGACGTGGGCGATGCCCTACTACGGCTTGGGCTTGGGCGGTCTGGGCGGCGCCGGTATAGGCGGCGTTGGCGCTAGCAACGTCGTCCAGCCTGTCACTCACGACACCATTCCCCTGGGCGAGATTGCCATTCGCCGGGGTGAGCAGGTCCACGCCACCGATGGCGACATTGGCAAGGTTCAGGGACTCGTCATCGATCCTCGGAACCATCAGGTTGCGCACGTGCTGCTCCAAGAAGGACACCTCTGGGGTCGCAAAGAGGTGGCCATTCCAATCAGTGCCGTGTTGAGTGTCGACAACGGCGTCCGTCTAAGTATTACTAAGGGCGAGATCGAAGCATTGCCGCCGGTGGACATTGACGACCCCGATGCCGTGTAACGCTTCACCGACTCCCCTGCCGGGCGCCTCTTGGACGCGAACTGGACTAATCGAGAGTCAGCGAACTCGTCGTAACTCCGTAGTGAACCGCACGGGGGAAACTGGAATAACGACCTTGGGTGCGACGATTTGGCCGTTTCAAGTGTCGCCAGAGCTGCGTGCACCCCTTGATGCCACGACGAGAACACTCTTCGCGGTGACCAGCGGTCGTCTCAACACTGCGCCCGTCAGTGAGGCCGGCGCGTGGGCATGACGCGCCGTCACCCCACGCGAAGAAAAACGCCGGTCGACAACGGTACCGACCTTGACGCGAGCGCGACGTCAACCACTGACGACCTTCGCACCGCCCCACTCGAAAGTGTCATGAAGACTCTCGAAGCGACGACAAACGGGTTGAGCAGCGCCGAGGCCACCCGTCGCCAACAGCGCTACGGCCACAATGAGATCGCAACCAAGCACGAAAATCAGATCCTGAAATTCCTCCACTACTTCTGGTCTCCGATCGCGTGGATGATCGAAGCCGCGGTGATCCTTTCGGGCCTCCTGCGCCATTGGCCCGACTTCATCATCATCTTGATTCTCTTGTTCGCTAACGCCTGCATCGGATTCTGGGAAGAACATCAGGCCGGCAAGGCAATTGACGCCCTGCGCGGTCAGCTCGCCATCCACGCTCGGGTCCTGCGCGACGGCCAGTGGATCCAACCCTCCGCCGTCGAACTTGTGCCCGGCGACGTCATCCGTTTACGACTGGGCGATATCGTGCCCGCCGACGCACGCTTACTCGACGGCGATCCATTGTCGCTCGACCAGTCCGCCTTGACCGGCGAGTCGTTGCCCGCGAAGTGCGTGACCGGCGACGCCGTCTATTCCGCCTCCATCGTGCGCCAGGGCGAGATCAGCGCCCTCGTGTATGCAACGGGTTCGGACACGTTCTTCGGCACGACGGCCAACCTCGTCCAGGACACCGCGGTCGTGAGTCACTTCCAACGCGCGGTCCTGAGGATCGGCACGTACCTGATTTATTTAGCCGTGGCGATGGTGGCGCTCATCGTGGTCGTGTCTATCCTTCGCGGCGATCCACTCTTCACCACCCTGCAGTTCGCCCTGGTGCTGACGGTGGCCGCCATTCCCGTCGCGATGCCGACGGTGCTCTCAGTGACGATGGCCGTCGGGGCGCGACTGCTCGCGAAGAAGAAGGCCATCGTGACACGCCTAGTCGCGATCGAGGAACTCGCCGGCGTCGACGTGCTCTGCACCGACAAGACCGGCACCTTGACCATGAACCAGCTCACCATCGGGGTCCCCTTCGTGGTTGAAGGCGTCACCACCGAGGACGTGATCCTCGCGGCCGCGCTGGCCTCGCGGGCGGACGACAGCGACACCATTGATCTCGCGGTGCTCGCCGGCGTCGAGGACCCCAAAGCGCTCGCCGGCTACCACGTGGAACACTTCACGCCCTTCGATCCCGTGGGCAAACGCACCGCCGCCACGGTGAAGCCCAAGGGGGGCTCGGCTTTCTCCGTCACCAAGGGTGCACCACAGGTCATCTTGAGTCTCTGTTCGAACAACGACTCGACGACGCGCGACATCAATGAGGCGGTGAACGAATTCGCAACTCGAGGATTTCGCTCGCTCGGCGTCGCGCGCGCCGACACCAAGGACGCCTGGAAATTCCTCGGTGTGCTGCCGCTGTTCGACCCACCGCGCCCTGACGCCAAGTCGACGATAGCGACCGCGGTCGCGATGGGCGTCAAGGTGAAGATGGTTACCGGCGACGCGCTCGACATCGCCCGCGAGACGGCTACGAGTCTGGGCATGGGCTCCAACATCCTCGACGCCGCGACCATCGGCGGAGCGGACGGCCACGACGGAGCCAGCTCTCGTGCAGCGATTGACGCCGCCGACGGCTTCGCCCAGGTCTTTCCTGAACACAAGTTCCACATCATCGAGGTGCTCCAACAGCGCTGTCACATCGTGGGCATGACGGGTGACGGAGTGAACGACGCGCCGGCCTTGAAACGCGCCGACTGCGGCATCGCGGTCTCTGGAGCGACCGATGCCGCTCGAGCCGCCGCCTCCATCGTATTGACCACGCCAGGTCTCTCGGTGATCATCGACGCGATTAAGGAGAGCCGCAAAATCTTTCAGCGAATGAACAGTTACGCGATCTACCGCATCGCTGAGACGCTCAGGGTGCTCATGTTCATCACCGCCGTGATCCTGATCTACAACTTCTTCCCAGTGACAGCCATCCAAATTGTCATGCTCGCACTCTTGAACGATGGCGCGATACTTTCGATTGCCTACGACAACGTGAAGTATCGCAATAGGCCCGAGGCGTGGAACATGCGCGTCGTGATCGGCATGGCGACCGTGCTCGGCGTCGTAGGCCCAATGGTGGCCTTTGGGATGTTCTACCTGGGTAAGGCCGTTTTTCACCTCGGCCACCCCGAACTCCAGACGCTCATGTACCTCACGCTCTCGGTGGCCGGTCACCTCACCATCTTCCAGGCCCGCACCCGCGGATCGTTCTGGTCGATTCGACCGGCGCGGATCCTGTTCCTGGCGGTGCTCGGCACCCAGGTCGTGGCGACGATGTTCGCCGTATTCGGAATCTTCATGACGCCGCTCGGTTGGAAGTACGCCGCCCTGGTCTGGGGCTACGCCCTCTTCTGGTTCGTCGTGACCGACCGCGTCAAGTTGCTCGGCTACCGCGTGCTCAATCCCGGCGGCGGTACGCAAAATCGCAGTGGTCGTTCGAGCAATGACGTGGCTCGCGTGCGCTCGAGTGTGGCGCCGTTTCACACTCTCAGTGGCCACGATGACCCCGTGTACCACGACAGCGACGCGTGCCCCTACGCACGCGAGATAACGCACAACCACGCACAGGTGCTCGGCACCGACCAGCGGCGACGCTGTGAATGGTGCGCGCGACACGCGGTGGTCGCCCCCTTTCACAGCACCGCGCGCTCGGACGATCCGGTCTTCCACGACCTGAGCGCCTGTCCCTACGGCCAGGAGATTACGCGTCGCGGCAGTGACCGGGTCGGCAGTGACGCCCGACGCCGCTGCGAATGGTGCACCAGCCACGACCTGGGCGACGCGCCCAACAACCTAAATGAGGTGATTGCAAAATGAAACTTTCCCACGACGTCCTCAACGAACTGAGAGTGAAACCCGGTCACGCGGCGCACCTCGCCTCGCGCGACACCAAGGTCCTGAGGGCCGACTGGCTCGAGGACTCCAAGAAACACCCGGACCACAAGGCGATGAAGGCGGCCAAAAAAGACCTCGCGTCGTTCGTGCACGAACTCTCGGACGCCCAGGAACTGCTCTGGGCCGACGGCACCCACGCGCTCTTGATCGTCCTGCAGGCGCTCGACGCCGCGGGCAAGGACGGCACCATCAAGCACGTCATGTCGGGCGTCAATCCCCAGGGCTGTCGGGTCGAGTCGTTCAAGCAACCCTCCAGCGAGGAACTCCGTCACGACTACTTGTGGCGGGCCTCCAAGGTCCTGCCGGAACTGGGCACGATGAGTATCTTCAACCGCTCGTACTACGAGGACGTGCTGGTCGTGCGAGTGCATCCCGAGCTCCTCGACAAGACGCACGAGGGGCCGGACAGCGGGTTGCTGTGGAAGAACCGCCTGGAGGACATCAACACTTACGAGCAGCACTTGACGCGTAACAACACCCGAGTCGTCAAGATCTTCCTGCACGTCTCGAAGGACACCCAGAAGAAACGCTTCTTGCAACGGCTCGACGATCCGGCGAAGAACTGGAAGTTCTCGAGCGCCGACCTCGTCGAGCGCGGGTACTGGGACGACTACCAGCGCGTCTACGAAGAGACGCTCAGCGCAACATCGACGTCGTGGGCGCCGTGGTACGTCGTGCCGGCCGACCACAAATACTCGCTGCGCGCGCTCGTGAGCGGCATCATCGTGCACGCGATCGATGAATTGAACCTGACAGCGCCGACGGTGTCGTCGAGTGACAAAAAGAAGCTCACGAAGGCGAGAGAACAACTGCTCAACGAGCACTAGTCGAAACGAGGGAATTAGGGGACGACGTCGACGGCGACCGCATAGTCCGATTAATAATGTGTACAAAATTTGACATATTTCAGTAACTAACGACGTGCCCAAACCCAATGAGCCCGTGGTCATACCAAAGGGAACATCACATACCAAGGCCCTTCTCATAGACCACATCGACTTTGACGATGGGCCCGCCAGCGCTTACGAATGCGAAGTTCGCGGCCCATTCGCTCACCACTACGTCGGTTCGAGAAGTTGACGGCATTCGCGAGCGATCTGGAGGTCCTCGCGGGCGTGCACGACGATGGTGCGAATCGAAGCACCCGGGGCGGAGATGTCGACATCGCCGTCGCCGACAGCCGCATTGGAATTCTCATCGAGGTTAACGCCAAGCCAGTTGAGAGCCGCACAGGTCTCAGCTCGGATCTCGCTCGAACCCTCGCCGACTCCTCCGGTGAAGACGACAGCGTCGGCACCCTCGGTTGCTGCCGCCATCGCTGCGATTTTTGCACGAAGGCGGTGCAGGTACACCGCGATCGCCAAATTCGCGAGCTCGTCGCCGGCTAACCGCGCGGCCAGCAGCGTACGCATATCGCCGCTCTGCCCGCCGGAAATACCCAATAGTCCTGAGCGACGTTCGAGGGCGTTGTTCGCGTCAGGCCGCCGTCGAGTGCGCTCGCCGAGGCGCCTGCGCCGAGGTGGCACACCACCATCCGGAGTTGTTCAATCGGTTGCCCCAGTATCTGCGCCGCTCGCCCAGCGGCCCAGGCGCAGCTGATTCCGTGAAAGCCGTAGCGCCGGATACCCCAGCGTCCCCAGTAGGCCACCCACTCAGTGGGCACGGCGTAGGTGGCCGCAGCTGGGGGAATCGTGGAGTGAAAGGCGGTGTCGAAACAGGCAACCTCGGGAACTCCGACGAGCAGGTGCCGAGTCGCGTCGATTCCCGCGAGCGCGGACGGGTTGTGCAACGGGGCCAAGTCGTTCAGTTCCTCGAGTGCATCTCGGACGTTGTCGTCGACGAGAACTGGCGTCGTGAACTGTGGGCCACCGTGGACCACTCGATGGCCGACGACGTCGACATCGTCGATGTCGCGCACGAAGTCATTGAGTGCTTCGGCTAGTCCGTCGTCGGGGGGCCCGAGATCCTTGCTCGCGACGAGTACGTCCTTCTCGTCCACGACGCGCAGTTTGACACTCGAGGAACCGGCATTGACGACGAGCACTCTCATGACACTGCGGCGTGGCGATGAACTCTCGCGATACCGCCGCCACGGCGGTCTGCACCTCGCCAGATGTCCCAGACCAACCTCGAAGTAGTGACCGCCTCCGGGATGAGTCTTACAATGACGCCGCCGTCGAACTCGACGACGAGTGGTTCGGCGGCGAACGCCGCGTCAGGAAGGGCCAACTCGATTGTCTCGGTTGCTCGGCGTCGAAGGCCCAAAAATAGGATCTCCTTACTCTCCTGTGTCACTGAGCGCAGGCGCGGCCCAAACGATGCGGCGTCGCAACGATCGCGTGCGGTGAGCACGAGGTCGGTGCTGCCGGTGTACTGGCGCGACGGCGCCGGATCAGTTTCGCCACGGTGCACGAAGAACAACTGCATCTCAAACTCCAGTCTGCCCGTGCGACCGCTCACATTCTGTGGCGAAGGTGTTCTTCGGCGACACGGCACTCCGGGACGAGGTGGTCCGTGCGCTGAGTAGTGGCCTCTTCTCGCTCAACTCGCGCCACGTGCGGCGTGCTCTCGCGGTCCCGAGAAGATTCAGCGCGCCAGAACCATCGTCACAGGTCTTCGTGCTCTTGTCGATCGCAATCAGCCCCTTGCCGTCCGCAACGTGGAGAGCCGTGGTGGCGAGGAACTTGTTCGAGAGCGCCACCCCACTCAAGTGTCGCTCGTCCACTTCCACTCGAGAATCTCGGGGAGGTCCAGTCCGTGGGCATCAACGTACTCCTTGTGCTCGACGAGCTTGTCCTGCATCAACTGCTTGAGGTGACTGCCCGTTGCGCCAAGTTCGGGGAGTCGGTCAATGACGTCTTGGACGAGGTGGAAGCGGTCGAGTCGGTTCTGCACACGCAGATCGAATGGTGTGGTAATCGTTCCTTCCTCTATATATCCGCGAACGTGGAGGTTCTGATTGGTCCGGCGATAGGTGAGGCGATGAATCAGCCAGGGATAGCCATGGAAGGCGAAGATGATGTGGCAGTCCTTCGTGAAGATCGAGTCGTAGTCAGCATCAGAGAGCCCGTGTGGATGCTCGGTGCTCGGCTCGAGCTTCATAAGATCGACGACGTTGACCACCCGGATCTTGAGTTCGGGCAGTTCCTTGCGCAGGATTGACGTCGCGGCGAGCACCTCGAGGGTCGGCGTGTCACCGCTGCAGGCCATGACGACGTCCGGCTCGACGCCATTGTCGTTGCTGGCCCACCTCCAGATGCCGATTCCCTCGGCGCAGTGCACGACGGCCTCGTCCATTGTCAACCACTGGGGAAG
>CAJDUS010000074.1_pt1 | contig 13519 bp, 13 predicted proteins | sample 7390831 | NCBI WGS metagenome assembly CAJDUS01 (sample SAMEA7055684, study PRJEB34461) | soil metagenome | biome: terrestrial ecosystem; feature: Peninsula; material: soil | place: Antarctica | collected 2016
CGGCCATCACGCCGATCGGCCTCGCCAACGCCTACGCGACCTTCGCCAACGGCGGCACGAGGTACGAGCCCGAAGTCGCCGCGGCGATCGTAAATGCGCACGGGCAGACGTTGATTCGTTACCGTCCGAGGGTCCTCAACCACGTCTTGCTCCCGGCGAGCGTGCGTAACCCCATCCTGGAAGGCCTCACTGGCGTGGTCGAGAGCCCGGAGGGCACCGCGTACTCAACCTTTCACAGCATCATCAACTTCTCGCTGGCCTCGTTCCCGATCGCCGGCAAGACCGGCACCGCGAGCAATCAGCACGGTCAAGAGCCGAACTCGTTGTTCGTTGGCTTCGGTCCGGTCGGACACCCCAAGTACGTGGTCGTGTGCATCATCGCCCAAGGTGGCTACGGCGCCGACGCCGCCGCCCCGGTCGTGGCCCATACCTTTAATTACCTCGTCGCCCACCCGGTTGGCCCGGTGAAGCTCAAGCCCCAATTGACCGTGTCGACGACCACGACTTCGAAGGTCAACTCCACCACAACGACCGTCAAATAGACCAATACGTGGGCTCTGGCGCCCCCGGCGAGTAACCTGATGACGTTGGGCGCTGCCGCGCAAACTGCTCGGGGCGCGAATAGAACGCAGCACCCGCGCGGCGAAAACCCCGCAGGTGCGAACATTGAGGACGCAACGTGGTACACGGATTTGCAGTGGCCCTTTTGGGTACAGGGCTCATCGCACTCCTCGTGACCTCGTCACGTCTCGCCACCTCTTCCAACAATCGCGCATCGAGCACAGCGCTCCGCGTGCCAGTTTCAACTCGTAGTGCGGTCCACTACGCCCCCATCCATAAGAACTCAAGGAGTACCCGTCGTGAGCGACGAAACCAACACTCAACCCGCCTCAACGTCTAGTCCACGCATAGGCGACACCCGACCCGCACCACAGATTGGCGATACTCGACCGGGCACTTCGTCGCCGGCGAGCGCAGCGCCGTCGGGCGGTAACTCCCAAAATTCTCAAGGCGGCGGTGGCAATCGACGACGTCGCGGCGGTCGCGGTCGTGGCCAGGGCGGTGGCCAGGGTCAACAACGAAATCAGCCGCGCACGGACTCACCCGTGGAGGCATCGGCGCCAGAAGCGGCCGGGTCGGAGAGTGCGGCGGCTCGTGGCAAAGTCAAGCGTCGTCGCGGCGGCGAGCGTCGCACCCGCGCCCAGGGTCGCTATCTGATGTGCGTGCACTCAACGCCCGACGCCACGCACATCGCGACCCTCGAAGGTCGCACGATGGTCGAGTACACCGTCGCCAAAGCCGCCGATGAGACCAGCCAGATCGACGGCAACATCTACGTGGGGCGGATCCAAAACGTGCTCCCGGGCATGGAACTGGCCTTCGTCGACATTGGGATTCCGAAGAACGCGGTGCTCTACCGCGGCGACATCTCATTTGACTTGGACGACGTCGAAGGGGTGTCCTCTAACGACAAGCGCATTGAGCAGATGATTAAATCTGGTCAGACAGTCATTTGTCAGGTCACGAAGAACGCGATCGGCGCCAAGGGGGCCCGCCTGACCCAAGAAGTCTCGTTGCCCGGTCGCTTCGCCGTGCTCGTGCCCAATAGTTCAACGATCGGTATCTCCAAGCGACTGCCCGACGGCGAACGCCGACGATTGCGAAAAATCATCGACGACGTAAAACCAGATCGCCACGGCATCATCATTCGCACTGCCGCCGAAGGCGTTACCGCCGACGACCTCGCACGTGACGTGAGTTCGCTCGCTGAGAAGTGGGCCGCCATCGAGGCCGAAGTGGCCAAATCCAATCAGCCCCGCCTCGTGTACCGTGACCTCGACCTCGCCGTGCGAGTGCTGCGCGAAGAACTAAACGACGACTACCGCGGTGTCTTGATCGACGACCGCGACCTCTACGAGAAAGTCCGCGAGTACGTACTGGCCGTGAACCCCGAATTGGCTGACCGCATTGAGTTCTACGACCGCGGCACCGAGGAACTACCGCTCTTCGAGCGCTACTTCGTCCACGAACAGTTGCACCGCGCCCTCGACCGCAAGGTCTTCTTGCCGTCGGGCGGATCACTCATTATCGAGCGCACCGAGGCCCTCACTGTCGTCGACGTCAACACGGGTAAGAACGTCGGCACCACGAACCTCGAAGAGACGGTCTTTCGTAACAACCTCGAAGCGGCCGAGGAAGTGGCACGCCAACTTCGGTTACGCGACATCGGTGGGATCATCGTCATTGACTTCATCGACATGGAGTCCAAAGTCAACCGCGAAGCGGTCGCCTCGGCGCTGCGCCAAGCGCTCTCTCGCGACAAGACCCGCTCCCAAGTCTTTGACATCTCTGAACTGGGCCTCGTGGAAATGACCCGAAAGAGGGTGAATGAGGGTCTCCTGGAATCGGTCTCCACGGTCTGCACGGTCTGCGACGGACGCGGCTTCGTCGTCGAGGCCGGCCTGTAGGCGTCGCGAGAGACCGGCCGTTTCGGCTACTATTGAATCCCTATGTACGCCGTTATCCGTGTAGGCACATCTCAAGCCAAGTCGTCCGCGTTGACCTACGCTCGGAAGAGAATGGCGCCGAAATTAAGTTCGAACCAGTGTTGTTGGTCGACGGGGACTCAGTCACCGCCGGTCCGGCACTGAAGGGCGCCTCCGTCACCGCCACAATCATTGGCGAGGAGAAGGGTCCAAAAATAAGGGCGCTCACCTATAAGGCGAAGTCCATTCAGCGCAAGCGTTGGGGTCACCGTCAGCACTATTCGACCGTTGAGATCACGAAGATCTCGCCTAAGGCCTAAGGAGCATCAATGTCAAAGACCAAAGGCGGCGGTTCCACTAGGAACGGCCGCGATTCCAATGCACAGCGTCTTGGCGTGAAGACCTTTGACGGCACTGCCGTAAAGACGGGAAGCATCATCATTCGCATACCGCGGCGGCCGAAAGCTCGTTGACGTACTTGTTGACTGAGTTTTACTTCTAAATCAAGAAACCCCCGGGCCTAAGCCCGGGGGTTTCTTGATTTAGAAAGAACTACGCGCTCTTGACTGCCTTCTTGAAGGTGGAGCCAATCGAAACCTTTGGAGCATTCGATGCCTTTACCTGAATGGCCTCGCCTGTTTGGGGGTTACGGGCCGTGCGGGCCTTACGGGCAACTCGCTCGAATGAAAGGAATCCCGACAAAACAATCTTCTCACCCTTTGAAACATTGCTGACGACGACATCTTCCAGGGCCTTGAGGACCTCAGCTACCGTGTTCTTGGAAGCGCCACTCTCGGCAACAATTGCATCTACCAACTCGGCCTTGTTCACCGGTCGACTCCTTACTCTTCGTTGAATCGGACTGGGAGTGTTCCCAGCAACCGGAGCCATCTTTACGCAGAACTGCCCAAATAATGGGATTTCTCATAAGATTTCGGCCTTCGAGTCGTGCTCGTGAAACCAAAAGTGCAGGTCAGAAGATATTTCTAATATTTATGTGTTATCGAATCGTAACTTTTAGGCCCTGGTTTTGGCTTCCATAACGGTCGAATCTCCTGATTCTGTCCGAAAAAATGGGATTTCTACGTTCTCGCCCCGACCGTGCTCGCGTCGGTGCAATTTCTGCTGACGAGCGTAAAATTTCGCCATGGATCGCAGTTGTGCGGATTGTGGATGCGCGGGGCGTGGGCGCGTTCGCGTCGAGGCCTGCCCCGATTCATCGTGTTGTTGCGCTGGGACCCCGCTGCAGCCTCAAAGTGGGTTAGGGGATCGCGTACGCGCGGCGTTCGAATCGGAAGATCTCCACGCATTGGGCGACCTACTCGCTCCGAACGCCCAATGGGGCGCTCCGCAGCAGAGGGTACCGACCTGCCAGAACCGCCAACAGATCCTCGACTGGTACCACGTGGCCTACGACGCGGGCGCTCGAGCCACGGTGACGGATGTGGAAACACACGGCGGCAACCTCGTCATTGGTCTCCACGTGACCGGCCTTCCAGGGACAAAGAAGAGGAGTCGGGTGCGTGTTCGCTGGCAGGTCCTCGGCGTTACGTGCGATGCGGTCACGTCAATCTGTGGCTTCGAACGAAAGGACGATGCCGTAGCCCATGCCCGTAGCGGACGCAGCGGATGGACGAAATAGCTCGTCCATCCACAGCGCGTGGGCCACAGGGCTTTTGAAATGGGGCACCGTAGGATGGGGACGTGTCCTCCTTCGTCGATGCCGCCCAATTGCACGCCAAAGCTGGTGACGGCGGGGCCGGCTGCGTCAGTTTTCGCCGTGAGGCCCACGTGGCCAAGGGTGGTCCCGACGGCGGTGACGGCGGAAAGGGCGGCGACGTTTGGATTGTCGCCGACCACAATCAGGGCAAGGACCAGGTCGTCATCGTGCCGGTGGGCACCATTGTCTACAGCCACGAGGGACATCAGCTCGTCGACCTGAGCGGTCCGGGCGATAAGTGGTTGGCGGCCGAGGGTGGACTGGGTGGTCAGGGCAACGCTCGATTCCTTTCCAACAATCGCCGAGCGCCGGCCTTCGCCGAACAAGGTGAAGTCGGTCAGGAGAACTGGCTCAACCTCGAGTTGAAGTTACAGGCGGACGTGGCGCTCATTGGATTCCCCAACGTGGGCAAATCAACGCTGATCGCTCGCGTCTCGGCGGCGCGTCCGAAGATCGCCGACTATCCCTTCACCACCTTGGTCCCGAACCTTGGCGTGGTGCGCGTTGGTGCGAGGTCCGCTCGACCCAGCGACGCCACGGAATTCGTGATGGCGGACATCCCCGGTCTCATTGAGGGCGCGGCCGAGGGCCGGGGCCTCGGGCACGATTTCTTGCGTCACGTGGAGCGCGCTCGCGTGCTCTGCGTGTTGATAGATCTCTCGGAGTTCGCGCCCTTGGCGCCCCAAGCACAGCTCGACATCCTGCTCGGCGAACTCGGCGACTACCAGGCCGACCTGCTTGATCGACCTCGCATTGTTGTTGGATCCAAGGGTGACGTCGCCGCGTACGAAATGGAGGGCGTCGACACAATCTCCTCGATCACTGGTGAGGGCATTGATCATCTCGTGGCCCAACTGGCCGTTCTCGTGATGCAGGTTCGAAAAGAGGAGATCGACGAGCTCGAACACGAAGTGGTCGTGCACAAGCCCCTGCCCGATGAGATTACCGTGACCAAATCGGGCGAGCACGAGTGGATCGTCGATGGTCGCCCGGCCATTCGCGCCGTACGTTTCCAGGACCTCACCGACGATGAAGCACTGGCCGAAATTGTGCGACGTCTGCGTGCGCTAGGCGTTGACCGAATGCTCACGCGCGCCGGCGTGCACGACGGCGACGTGGTGAACATCGGTCCGCTGTCGTTCGAATGGTGGCGCGACGACGTCAGTGCCGGCCTCGACCGAGGCGACCATCACCGCGCCACACGCCGCGAGCGTCTGGCCCGTCACGGACGACTCGACCTCGGACCGGTTGATGACGAGTCGTAACGTCGTCGTGAAGATCGGCACCTCCTCGGTGACCGACGACCACGGCGACGTCGCCTACGGCGTGCTCGTGAACATCGCCCTCGACGTGGTGGACCTTCGCGAAAAGGGTTGGAATGTGACGGTCGTTACCTCGGGCGCCATCACCGCCGGATGGGCCGAAGTTGGCAAAGGACGCGCACGACCAACCGACAGCGTGACGTTGCAGGCCGTGTCGGCCGTTGGTCAGCCTCTCCTCATGCACGCCTGGCGCAACGCCTTCGCCGAAGTCGGAGCGACCGTCGGCCAGGTCCTGCTGGCGCCACTCGACTTCTCGCATCGCGGTCAGTACCTGCACGCGCGCGGCACTCTCGACGCGTTGCGCGATCTGCACGTCATCCCCATTGTGAACGAGAACGACGCCGTGGCCGACGAGGAGATCCGCTTCGGCGACAACGACCGCCTCGCCGCACTCGTCGCCAATTTGGTGCGGGCGTCGCACCTGGTGCTCCTCACTGACACCGACGGACTCTTGACCGCCGACCCCAGCGTCGATCCGAGCGCGACGCTCATCGAAGAGGTGACGGCTTTTGACACCGAACTGGTGGACGTTGCGGGTGCGAGTCATTCCGGTGTGGGAAGTGGCGGCATGGCGTCAAAATTGGCGGCCGCGCGGATGGCGTCGTGGTCGGGGATCACGACCGTGATTGCACCGGCCCACGCGCACAATGCGCTCCGGCACGCCCTTAGCGCTACGCCGGGTTTTGGCACGACGTTCCATCCCCGTGCGCAACGTCTCTCGGCTCGAAAGTCGTGGATCGCCTTCGCGGTCGCGAGCCACGGATCTCTGCACATCAACGAAGGCGCGTTGGACGCCCTCGAGAACAACGGGCGTAGTCTCTTGCGCGTCGGCGTGGTGTCGCACGACGGCTCGTTCGTCGATGGTGACGCCGTCGAGATAAAGGGGCCGGATGGTCAGGTTGTGGCGAAGGGTTTAATTCGCGTCAGTGCCGCGTCCTTTGACGAGAACGACGACGTGGTCGTGCACCGCGACGACCTGGTCCTGCTTCGAAGGTCCTAATGCCACCAGTTACGCTGGCACCATGACGATGAGCGCTTTGGCGGTGCAGGGCCGCGCCGTGAAGGAGGCCGCGTCGATCATCGCGCAGGCGAGTAACGAGCAACGTTGCGCCGTTCTGCGCCACGTGGCCGAACGCCTTGAAGCGACGAGCGACGAATTACTCGCCGTCAACGCGCTCGAAGTCGCTCAGTACCACGAGTCCGGCGCCGGACGCGACCGCCTGACGCTCACGCCCGAGCGCATCTCCTCAATGGCGAGCGCGCTTCGCGAGATCGCCGAGTGTCCCGATCCGCTCTTCGAAGTCGTCGACCAGAGTGTGCGACCGAACGGGCTGCGCGTTGAACGCCTGCGCGTTGCGTTAGGCGTCGTCGGCGTGGTCTACGAGAATCGACCGAACGTCACGAGTGACGTCGCCGGCCTCTGCGTTCGAAGCGGGAACGCCGCGTTCCTTCGCGGATCGTCCACGGCGATGAAGAGCAACCAGTTCATTGTTGAGCTCTGGCACGAGGCCCTGGAGAAGGAGGACCTGCCGAAGAACTGCGTGGCGTTGGTGCAGGACCCCTCACACGAGACAGCGGCCGCGTTCATGCAATTGACCGGGGTCCTCGACTGTCTCATTCCGCGCGGCGGTGCGAGTCTGATCGCGGCGATGCGCGAACACGCGCGAGTTCCCTACGTCCTTGACGGTGAGGGCAACTGTCACATCTTCGTCGACGAGTCGGCCGACCTCGAGAATGCGGTCGCCATCGTACGAAACGCCAAGACGTCTCGACCGGGCGTGTGTAATGCCGCAGAGACCGTGCTCGTCCACGCGAACATCGCCGACGCGTTCCTCCCAGCGTTGGCGAGCGCACTGCCCGAAGTAGAACTACGAGGTGATGACGCGACTCGTCGGGTCCTGCCCGGGGTCACGACGGCGCGCGAAGAGGACTACGAGGACGAGTTTCTCGACCTGATACTGGCGGTCAAGGTTGTCGCGTCTCTCGACGAAGCCATTGCGCACGTCGCGCGCTACGGTACGGGTCACAGCGAAGCGATTCTTACGAACGACCCCGCCAATGCGCACGCCTGGGTGCGACGTGTGGACGCCGCCGCCGTGGTCGTGAACGCGTCGACGAGATTCGTTGACGGGGGAGAGCTGGGACTGGGCGGCGAGGTTGGCATCTCGACGCAGAAGCTGCACGCGCGCGGTCCCATGGGGCTACGAGAACTGACCTGCCTGAAGTGGGTCGTACGAGGAGAAGGACAGATTCGATGAGCGCATTAGACCCACGTGAGGAGTTGGCACTTCGACTCGGACTGAGTGAAGTGCCACCGGTGCGCTTCGACTCGGCCAAGGACGTCCTCACTCGCCTCGGCGAGAACGACTACCTGAGTGATGACGCCATTGCCTCGGTCTGCTTCCTCGCCGATCGACTGGCGAAACCGGTGCTAGTCGAAGGACCGGCCGGGACGGGAAAGACTGCACTGGCCAAGGCCGTCGCCGACGCCATTGGGGCACGTCTGATCCGACTCCAGTGCTATGAGGGACTAGACGACTCCAAGGCGCTCTACGAATGGAACTACCGAAAGCAGTTGCTGCGGATCCAGGCCGGGCGCCCCGACGGTGAGGGTTCCGAGGATTGGGAGGCGCTCGAAGAGGACATCTTCGGCGAGGAGTTCTTGTTGACCCGACCGCTGCTCGAGGCGATCTCGGCGACCGATCCCGTGGTGCTCTTGATCGACGAGGTTGACCGCGTTGAGTTAGAGACCGAAGCTCTTCTTCTAGAGATCCTCTCCGAGTACCAGGTCTCTATCCCCGAATTAGGAACGGTCAAGGCGAAGCAGATCCCGATGGTGTTTCTCACGTCCAACAACACGCGCGAACTCTCCGAAGCGTTGAAGCGGCGATGCCTCTATCTCTACATTGGCTACCCCACGGTTGAGCGCGAGCGCGACATTATTGTTTCGCGCGTGCCCGGCATCACCACGGCCCTCGCCGAACAGATTGCCCAGGTGGTGCGCTCGCTGCGGTCACTCGATTTGAAGAAGGCACCCTCCGTTGCCGAGACCCTCGACTGGGCGCGCACGCTGGTGGTCCTCGGACGCGAAGAGATTGGCGAAGAAGACGCCGCGGCGACGCTCCACATCTTGTTGAAGTACCAAACCGACATCGAGCGCGCTACCAAGGAACTGCTCGGGCGATCCAAGACCGGTGCTTAACCTCCTCGGCGACTTCATCGGCGAACTTCGCTCGGCCGGTATTCCCGTGTCGATGAGTGAACACGTCGACTCGGCCAAGGCCATGGAGGTTATTGACCTCTCGGACCGCACGCTGGTGCGCAATTCGTTGGCGGCGACGCTCGTGAAGGACGGCGACCACCTCGCGGTCTTCAATACCGCCTTCGAGGTCTTCTTTTCGACTCGTTCGTGGGAGAGTGCGGCCGAGTTCATGGACGACGTCGACACCGGGGAAGTGGACCGTGAGGGTGCGAGCGGCGCCACCGGACCGGGACAGTCGCGCGGCGAGGGTGGCGGTCCGTCCTCCTCGCTCAGTGCCCAGGAACTGGCCGAACTTCTCTTTCGAGCACTGCGCGACGGTGACCGCGACGCCCTGCGCCAAGGGGCCGGAGAGTCGGTCACGCGCTACGCCGGCATGGAGCCGGGCCGTCCGGTTGGTGGGACCTACTACCTCTACCGCACCCTTCGTAACCTTGATCTCGAAAATCTGGAGCGACGACTCACGCGCCCCGGTGCCGGTGAGGACGACCATATGGCCCAACGACTGGCGCGTGAAGAGGCCACGGCACGCATTGAACAGCTAAAGGCCGAGATTGAGCGCGTCATCCGTGAACGGCTCGTCGAGGACCGCGGCTCCGAGGCCCTCGCCAAGTCGGTTCGAAAGCCACTGCCCGAAGACCTCGACGTGATGCACGCCAACCGCGACGAGATGGCCCAGCTCGAACGCGCTCTTCGTCCGCTCAGTCGGAAACTTGCCGTACGATTAGCACGCCGTCGTAAGCGCCGCCGTCGAGGTCCCGTCGACCTGCGTCACACCGTTCGCCGGAGTCTCTCTACCGGCGGCGTGCCAATCGACCTGCGTTTTAAGCCGCCGCACCCCGCTAAGCCCGAGATCTTCGTCATCGCCGACATCTCGGGTTCGGTCGCGTCCTTCGCGCGTTTCACCCTGCACCTCGTGCACGCCATCAGTTCGCAGTTCTCCAAGGTCCGCAGTTTTGTCTTCGTCGACGGACTCGACGAAGTTACGAGCCTTTTCGACGGTGTCGATGATCCGGCCGAGGCCGTGGCGCGAATCAACGCCGAAGCCGACGTGATTGCCTTCGATGGTCACTCGGACTACGGCCGAGCGCTGCTCACGTTCCACGAACGTTTTGCCAAGGACGTGACGCGTCGATCGACGATCCTCATCCTCGGCGACGCGCGCAATAACTACCACCAGGCCCACGCCGAGGTGATTGCCGACCTCAAATATCGCGCCAAGGCCGTCTACTGGTTGAACCCAGAACCAACCGCCTACTGGAACAGCGGCGACTCGATCGTGAATCAGTACGCGCCCTACTGCGAACGAGTGATTGAATGTCGCACGTTGCGCCAGCTCGAAGCGTTCGTCGGGGAACTCTCGTGAACGAGGACGCGCTCCTTCCGCCCGCGGGTTTTCGCCAACGCGGACCGAGGCCATCGGGCACCCGTTTGCTCTTGATTCGACACGGCGAAAGTGTCGCCAACGCCGAAGGCCTGGCCGGAGGGCCAATCGGTGATGGGGGCCTGACGGCGCTCGGACGGCGCCAGGCCGGCGCCCTTCGCGACCGCCTGGCGTTAAGTCGCGAACTGAAATCGACGACGGCGTTCTACACCTCAACACTGCCCCGCGCGATTGAGACCGGCGCGATCGTGGCTGCGGCGCTGCCGAAGGACCTCGTGGTCGTCGCCGACGAGGCACTCTGCGAAATCAGCGTGGGTGAAGGAGACGGTCTGCCGTGGGCGCAGTACGTCGAGCGCTACCCCATGACTGATTGGGACGTCGACCCCAGCGCCGTGACCGCACCGGGCGGTGAGTCCTTGTTGGGCTTTCACGAGCGATGTCGCACGGCCATCGACACGCTCGTCGCGCGCCATCCCGGCGAATTGGTCGTCGTCGTCACGCACGGTGGCTTCATCGAACAGGCAATGAAGATCTACCAGGGCGTTGGGCCCGAAGTTCGACTTCGTCCCCGCATCGAGAACTGCTCAATGACCGAGATTGAATTTACGGAGCGCTGGCGTCGACTGCTTCGTTATAACGATCGGGCGCCACTGCCCGCAGAGTAGTGCTGCAAGAACTCCGCGACGTGGAACGCCAAGTCGAGGCTCTGGGTGGCGTTGAGTCGTGGGTCGCAGATTGAGGTGTAATTCAACTCGAGGTCGCCTTCACTCAAACGCGAACCGCCGCCGAGACATTCGGTAACGTTGTCGCCGGTCAGTTCGATGTGGAGACCACCGGGCCAGGTGCCTGCCGCTTGGTGCAATTCGAAGAACTTGGACGTCTCGGACAGCACGTCATCAAAGCGACGGGTCTTTTGACCCCCCGACGCCACGAACGTATTGCCGTGCATTGGATCGCAGGCCCATACGACCGTTCGTCCTTCGTCACGCAACTTCTCAATGAGTGCGGGCAGCTTTTCTTCGATGAAAGCATCACCCATGCGCGCGATCAACGTGAGGCGACCGGGTACGTTGTCGGGGCTCAGTACGTCAACGAGTCGCATCAATTCGTCGACGCCCATCGTCGGGCCGACTTTTAGACCAAGGGGATTCGCGACGCCGCGCAGGAACTCAACGTGCGCGCCGTCGAGTTGACGGGTGCGGTCACCAATCCAGAGCATGTGCGCCGAGCAGTCGTACCAATCGCCCGTGAGCGAGTCCTGACGGGTCAGTGCCTGTTCGTAGGGAAGGATGAGCGCCTCGTGGCTCGTGTAGAAGTCCACGCCCTGAAGGGCGCCGTCGTCGTGCAGGTCGATGCCGCAGGCTTTCATGAACTGCAAGGCACGCTCAATCTCGTCGGCAACGACTTCGTAGCGCTTACCTTCTAAGGAGTTTGCTACGAACTCCTGGTTCCAGGCGTGGACGCGGCTGAGGGCCGCGAATCCTCCGGTGGTGAAGGCGCGTAGCAGGTTGAGGGTCGCGACGCTCTGGTGATAGGCGGCGAGGAGTCGTTCGGGATTGGGGCGACGGGCTTCGGCGTTGAACTCCTCACCGTTCACGATGTGACCTCGAAAGGCGTCGAGGCGCACGCCGTCACGCTCTTCGAATTCGTCGCTGCGCGGTTTGGCGAACTGACCGGCAATGCGGCCAACTTTGATGACCGGTACGCCCGAGGCGTAGGTCAGTGCGACGGCCATTTGGAGGATGACCTTTAATTTGTCGCGGATCGAGTCGGCCGAACCTTCGTCGAAGGACTCGGCGCAGTCACCGGCCTGGAGGAGAAAGGCCTTACCGTTGGCGACCTCACTGAGGTGCTCTTGGAGCGTTCGCGCCTCCCCGGCGAAGACGAGCGGGGGCTTGGTGGCCAGTTGCGCCTCCACCCGAGCGAGGTGGTCGAGGTCGGGCCACGTCGGACTCTGCGAGGCGTGACGCGTCCGCCACGTACTTTGTGTCCAGTCGTTGGTTGAGACTTCCATGAGGCAATGATAAGTGGAATCTGAAGACCTCTATCGTCGCGACCTAGTGTCAAAGTGTGAAAGCGCGACGAATCGGTCTCTTCGGTGGGACATTCGACCCGCCGCACTTCGGACACGTCGCCGCACTTCGGGCCGCGGCCACAGCCGGACTGTTCGACGAGATTGAGGTGACCGTCGCGGGTGATCCCTACTTGAAGAACGCCTCAACGATCTGTCCAGCGAACGTGCGACTAGGAATGGCGCATGCGGCTTTCGACGACCTCGACCTCGTGACGGTGTCGGAACGTGAAATACTACGTGACGGTCCGTCGTACACGATCGATACCGTTCGCGAGTTGTTACGTGAGGCCAAGAGCGTTGATCTCATCATTGGCGCCGATCTCGCACAACAACTTGATGAGTGGCACGAGGCGGAGGTCTTGCGAACGTTGGTTCGTGTGGGCGTCGTGCCACGACCCGGCGCTGCGACGGTTGTCCCTGATGGTTGGGTGCACTACGAGATTCCAATGGAGCCAGTGGATTTGTCGAGTTCGTTCATACGCAACACGGTGGTAACCGATGAGGACCTTCGAAGGTTCGTCCCAGAATCGGTTATTCCGCTCTACCAAGTCGCGGAAGGCTACAGTCGAGGTAATGGCAGTTCGACTCTTTGATGCTTCCGAACCCCAGCCCGCGCGGCTGAGAGGTTTGGAAGCGGCACCGCTGCGGCGCAGAGAGTTACGTCGCTTGAAGCAACGTTACGCAATCATCGGCGTTGTGTCGCTTACCGTTCCCTTTCTTGCCGCGCTGGTCGTGCTCGGGGTGTCGCGCTGAGTGACTTCGTGACCAGCGGCGAAATTGTTCGCGGCCCGCACTCGGATTTCGTTGCCTCTCTCGTGAACGCGGCCGTTGTGGCCGCCGAGGACAAACTCGGTCGCGATACCGTGGTGCTTGACCTGCGCGGCCTCGTCGATTCCTTCGACGCCCTCGTCGTCGCCTCGGGACGCAACGATCGCCAAGTCCGCGCTATTGCCGAAGAGGTGGAGCGACTCGTAGAACTGGCGCTCGACATCAAACCAACCCGCGTCGAAGGCTGGACGAGCGCCGAGTGGATTGCCCTCGACTACGGCGACGTGATTGTCCACGTGTTCGACGAGGCCGCGCGCGAGTACTACGACCTCGAACACCTCTGGAATGCGGCGCCGGCCTCGCGGCCGGTCTCCATCGTTTAGTTGTTCAAGAGGCCTTGGAAGTAACTGGGCCGAAGCAGATTCTGATTCTGTCCGTTGGGTAGCGGTGAATCTTGGGCCTCCCCGGCCACCGAAATCTCCAGTCCGCGGGTCGCGCCAACGACG
>CAJDUS010000044.1_pt1 | contig 13402 bp, 9 predicted proteins | sample 7390831 | NCBI WGS metagenome assembly CAJDUS01 (sample SAMEA7055684, study PRJEB34461) | soil metagenome | biome: terrestrial ecosystem; feature: Peninsula; material: soil | place: Antarctica | collected 2016
CCTTCCAGTTCGCGTGCCGCGAAAGAGAAAGCGACGGAGCCGAGCACTATAAGCGCAACGGCAATGTTGCACGCCGCGACCCCAAACCATTCGGGCACCGGATGCGCGGTTCCGGGCCAGTGAGCGAGAATGCTCACGAGGACTGCGATGCCGGCGTAATCGCCAACGATGCCGTAGCGAACCAGTCGGTGAAGGGCCCGGATTAGTGGAAGATCGGCGACGAGACTCCTCGGCGCCTCTGGTTCGCCGTAGGGACGCGTCACCGACGACCACTGCGATCCGGTCCACACGCGCCACTGTCGAGTGCCGGCTGGGTCGGGGTACCAGCCGGGCGGAGGAGCAGTGGGCGAAGGGAAACTCACAGCACTAGCCTCGCATACAAATAAAGGAGAAGGTTAGAAATGAGCCCAACCCGCGGAGCCGCCGCTCCCACGTCGGGATCGCAAGACCTCGGGACCTTCGACGAAAAAGCACTCGATCGCTCCGTATCGGCCGTTGCCCAAAAGGCGAGCGAGTGGGCGCCTACCTCGACACGTGAACGGACGAAATATATCGACCGCATTGTGATCGACACGATGGCGGTCGCTGAGGAATGGAACGCGGCCGCCTGTCTCGCGAAGGGTCTCGACCCTAAGAGCACCGAAGGGGGAGAAGAACTGTTTAGCGGCGTCGGCACCTTTATCAACATGGCGCAACTCTTTCGCCGGTCGTTGATCGACATTACGCTGAAGGGCCGACCGCAGTACCCCGGACCAGTTCGACATCAGCCCGGCGAGCGAATTTCGGTTCAGGTCGTGCCCGCGACACTGTTCGACCGGCTCCTCTTCGCCGGGGTCAGCGCGCAAGTGTGGATGGAACCGGGCGTCAACGAGGACGAAGTGCGCTCGACGCAGGGTGAGGCCTACCAGACACCACTGCAGCACGTGGGCGTCTCGCTCGTGCTGGGCGCAGGCAATGTCGGTTCCCTCGGACCGCGCGACGCGTTGTCGAAAATGTTCGAGGAGGGTCACGTCGTGGTCCTGAAGGCCAATCCGGTGAACGATTACCTCGTCCCCTACTGGACTGCCGCGTTTGCGTCGCTCATCGACGCGGGCTATTTGGCCGTCGTGAGCGGCGGGGCGCACGTCGGCTCCTTTCTCACGCATCACGAGTTGATTTCCGACATACACGTCACGGGTTCCGATAAGACCCATGACGCGATTGTGTACGGCGTTGGTGAAGAAGGGGCCCGCCGGAAAGCTGCCGATGTGCCCGATATCACGAAACCAATCAGCTCGGAACTCGGCAACGTGTCACCGGTCGTTATCGTGCCGGGCGAGTGGACCGACAAGGAGATTGCGTACCAAGCGCGCCACGTGGCCACGATGGTAGCGAACAACGCCGGCTTCAACTGTCTGACGCCGCGAGTGATTATCACGCACGCCGCGTGGGCGCAGCGCGAACAGTTCTTCACGGCGCTCGAAGCGGTGTTCGCTATTCTTCCGACCCGTCGCGCGTACTACCCGGGCACCCAGGAGCGGAGAGCGTCATTTCTCGCGGTACACCCGAACGCTCACGAGATCGGTGACGATACGGGCGACACGATGCCGTGGACGATTGTGCGCGACGTGGACTCCTCTAATGTCAACGACATCTGTCTCAACGTTGAGGTGTTCTGTGCGTTGACGAGTGAAACGGCTCTCGCGGCAACGTCACCGGCCGACTTCGTCGAGAAGGCAGTGGCGTTTTGCAACGACGTCGTGTGGGGGACTCTCTCCATGACGATTATTGCGGACCCGCGGTCCATGAAGGATCCGGTCACCGGTCCGGCGATCGAGCGAGCAATTAGCGAACTTCGCTACGGGTCCATTGGCGTTAATCTCTGGCACGCACTGAGTTACGCCTTCGCCGCAACGGTCTGGGGTGCCTATCCCGGTCATTTGAACACCGACATCCAGTCGGGGAGTGGCTTCGTCGGCAATGCCTACACGTTCGCGCGTCCCCAGAAGTCAGTGGTGCGCGGACCGTTCATTTCGAAGCCCACACCGGCGTGGTTTGCCACCAATCGCAACGGTGGCGTCATCATGGCCAAACTGCTCGATTTTCAAGCGAAGCCGTCGTGGTCCAAGATTCCTAGTTTACTCGCCGCGTCGTTCAAGGGTTAGGGGCTGAGCGCCATCACGGTGGTATCGCCAATGGCCGCGCAGATTTTCCTTCCGCACGACACGCCGATGATTCCTGACGGCACGTACTTGAGACGTAGCGGCGTCACCTTGGACGCCTCAACCGTGGCGATCCATGGTGTGTCGGACGTCTGATTCGTCTGACCGGCCGCGACACATTTCTGCACCGATGAGCAGGCGAGGTACGAGAGCGTTTTGACGGCTCCACCGCGCTTCCACGATTTACCAAAGTTCTTCGTGCGAACGACGTACCAGCCGCTGTGGAGGCCGACCAATCCGACGCACGCGGAGTGCTGGCAGGTGAGAGAGGTCAACTGTAGCCATGTCGAGGTGGGGGGCGTCGTTCGCACGCTCCACGTCGAGCCGCCGTCGTTCGTCACGTACACCATGACTCCGTTCTGGAAACTGCCGATTGCCATGCACGAGAGCGCCGTCGCACACGTGAAGGCGCTCACCTGTTCGCCGGACGATACGACGAGGGGACTGTGCGGCGTCCACGTCACGCCGCCGTCCGTTGTCGTGAGAAAGCGTGGCGCGTCGCTCTTCTCGTCGTCAACGGCGGCACACGACAACGTGGCGTAGCAGCTGATGCCGTCAACGCCGAGCGAGTTGGGTGGCGACGTGACCGCGGTGACCGTCGCGGCCGTTGCATCGTAGAGCCAGAAGACGTCACCGCTCGGCGACTGGCCACCGAAGAGGCAACCCGAACCCCAACACGACGACGTCGTGATATTCGTTGTTTGCACGGCGCTCGGCGTGGCGATGTTCCTCCACCCACCCGTGAGCGCGCGAAACTCGCCGACCGAGGACGGGCCGACCGATGTAACCGATGTACCCACGGCGATACAGGTGTCAGTGGTCGTGCAGGCGACGGCGGACAATGGAACTGAGAGGCTGATCGAGGGAACGCCCCCAACGTGTTGGGTCACGATTGCTGGGGTCGTTGATCCGCAAGCCGCCAGGGCGAGCGCGGCGGCCAGACTGGCAGGACCCAAGCGCGCCACGACGCGCAACGCTGTGGGAGCTCGGCTCATTGTTTCCTTGCAATCTCGACGACGGTTGTCGCCTTCTCGATAATACTTATTGGGCGGTCAGTTCTTTGACCGCGCGCGAGGGGGTGAGGTCTACTCTTTGGTCGTGGACTGGGTCGACGTCGTAATCGTGGTACTCGTCGTAGTAGCCGCTATTCGGGGCTGGTTTCAAGGTGCGATTCGTCAGGTCCTTGGCTGGATTGGTTTCATCGCTGGGATCTACATCGGCATCGCCGTCGCCCCCTCACTGTCCACTGATGTCACGCACGCCGGTTGGCGTCCGGTCCTCGCGCTCGCGATTGTCGTCGTGGTGGCCTTTATTGGTTCCTTCGCGGGCCACCTCCTCGGCTCCGTCATTCGAAAGACCATCGACATCGTCAAATTGGGTCTGGTGGACGCAGTTGCCGGCGTCGCCATTGGGGTGGCGGGTGTGCTGGTGACGGTGTGGCTCGTGGCCGCACTCCTCGTCGCCACGTCGTGGGGTTCGGTGGCGACGGGGATTCAGGGATCGCGGATCATCAACGCTCTCGATAAGGCGCTGCCGACCGTGCCGTCGGCTGAAGCGAAATTGCAAACGCTAATCCGTAACGCCGATCTCCCCAACGTCTTTACGAGCATCGTGTCACCTACTGTGCCAAAGAGTGTGCCGCCGTCGGAGCTTGGGCCGAGCGTGACGGACCTGAAGGGTCCGACGAACGTCCTCAAGATCCTGGCCACTGGTTGCGCACTCGAACATCAGGGCACGGCGTTCTTCGTGGCGCCCCACATCGCCGTTACGAACGCCCACGTCGTAGCGGGTTCCACGCTGCTGACGGTCGGGGGAGCACCAGCACACGTGGCTCTGTTCGACCCCGTCAACGACATCGCTATTCTGCGCGTTCCATCACTCAACGAAGCGGTGTTTCGATTTGGACGCGTAATCCCTTCGGCCGCAACAGCGGCCCACATTATTGGCTTTCCGCTGAACGGAAGACGAACCGGCACGCCAGCATTCGTCAACGGGGCCATCGCCGCGCAGTCACGTGACATCTACAACAAGACGGTGTTCACGCGGACCTTGCTCGTTCTCACCGCGGTCGTGGAGCCGGGCAACTCCGGGAGTCCACTCCTCACTTCAACCAAGGCCGTCGCTGGTGTGATTGTCTCAAAGTCGACCAGTCAACCCGACACGGCGTACGCCATTCCCGCCGCGACGGTCGCGCGGGACCTCGCAGAGACGCCAACTACCGGTACGGTGTCGACCCAGAGTTGTGTGAACTAGCTCGCTGACCTGGTGGCGGCGGCGAGGACGCTCAGTCCATCGGCCAGCTGCTCGTCGGTGATCACCAGTGGTGGTAAGAGTCGAATGACGTTACCGGCGGTGCCGCACGACAATGCAATGACGCCCTGCTGGTTGCAGTAGTTGACGATTGCTTTGGCCGCCGCCGCATTCGGCTGCTTGGTGCCGGGCAGTACCAACTCCATTGCGACCATGGCGCCACGACCGCGCACGTCGCCAATGATGGCAACGTCCTGCTGGAGTGAAAGCAGACTGGCGGTCACGATGTCGCCAATCTCTCGGGCGCGCACAACGAGGTTGCGGTCCCGCAGCGTTTTGATCGTCGCGATTGCCGCCGCCGTTGCGACGGGGTTGCCGCCGTAGGTGCCACCGAGACCACCCTCGTGCACGGCGTTCATCAATTCCGCTCGACCGGTCACGCCGGCGAGCGGCATGCCGCCCGCCAGTCCCTTCGCGGTCGTCACCATGTCGGGGACGACACCTTCGTGGTCGACCGCAAACCAGTCGCCGGTGCGACAAAAGCCCGACTGGATCTCGTCGGCGATGAAGACCACTCCGTTCTTCGTGGTCCACTCCGACAGCGCCGGCAAGAAGCCGTCGGCCGGCACGACGAAGCCGCCCTCACCTTGAATGGGCTCGATGAGGAGCGCGGCGACGTTGTGCGCGCCGACTTGGGTTTCGATTTCTTTAATGGCGAGGGCCGCCGCGTCGGCACCGCTCAGGCCGTCGAGGAATGGGTAACTCATTGGTACGCGGTAGATTTCGGGTGCGAAGGGACCGAAGCGGTCCTTGTAGGGCATGTTCTTCGCGGTGAGCGCCATCGTGAGGTTCGTGCGGCCGTGATAGGCGTGGTCGAAGACGACGATGGCCTGACGACCGGTGGCGAGACGCGCGATCTTGACGGCGTTCTCCACTGCTTCGGAACCCGAGTTGAAGAGAGCGCTGGTCTTGGCGTGCGATCCCGGAGTCAGAGCGTTTAGTTCCTCACAGACCTCGACGTAGCCTTCGTAGGGCGTCACCATGAAACAGGTGTGCGTGAAGGCGGCCACCTGGGTACTGACGGCATCAATGAGTTCGGGGACGGCGTGGCCAATCGACACGACGGCAATGCCCGAACCGAGGTCGAGAATTTGGTTCCCGTCAACGTCTTCGAGAATCGCTCCATTGGCGCGTTCAATGTAGATCGGAAATCCATTGCTTAGACCGGCACTGACGGCGGCCTTTCGACGCTCGTGCAGCGCACGACTCTTTGGTCCGGGAAGTTCGGTGACAACTTTGCGCTCGGTACCCACTGACGAATCGATTGACGAAACCATGGCATTCTCCTCAGACGACGCTGGACGCGTCGGACATCTCAATTGTACTTCTCCTTCGGCCAAATGCGACCAGAGAACAGAAAACGGGTGACCGAAGTCACCCGTTTTCTGCTGGCGGAGGAGGTGGGATTTGAACCCACGGTGCCCATAAGACACAGCAGTTTTCGAGACTGCCCGATTCGGCCGCTCTCGCACCCCTCCGTGTCGAAGTCTACAACGCCCTCCCCGTCACATTTCTTAGAGATTCGTCGTCACCACGCGAACTCTTCTACAGTTCAGCGTGATGGAGATCACCGCCGATGACGAACTTTTCATGCAGGCCGCACTCGACATGGCGAAAGTTGCGGCCGCGCACGACGATGTGCCGGTGGGCTGTGTCCTCGTGGAGGACGGGGTAGTTATCGGCGTGGGGGAGAACCGTCGCGAACTTGATCAGGATCCGACCTCACACGCCGAACTGGTCGCTCTACGCGACGCGGCATTCTCGCGCCCCACGTGGCGAATGGACGAGGTGACGGCCTACGTCACCCTCGAGCCGTGCGTGATGTGCGCGGGCGCGTTGCTCAATGCGCGGATTCGACGAGTGGTAATTGGTGCCCTCGACGCGAAGGCCGGCGCGGTCGGATCGCGCTACAACGTTTTGAACGACCCTCGGCTGCTTCACGAGGCGTCCCTCACCTACGGCGTGCTGGAGGAGGAGTCGGCGACGTTGCTACGCAGGTTCTTTGGGGAGCGTCGCGGCGACTGAAGTGACCAGTTGCGACACCAGTTCCTTAACTTTGTTGCGGCGTCGTCGTTCGATGGCGACGCGTGGAACCAGGCGGCGGGCGAAGTTGGCGATGTATCGACGAAGCCACAATGTCGCCTAGGGCTCCTCGCCGTGGCGATGAATGGTGAAGGGCGCTTCGCCCAAATAGGTATTGAGAACGTCGAGGAGTTGGTGCAGGTCGAACGGCTTGGTGAGATAGCCACTCGCTCCGGCGTCGAGGAAGCGTTTCGTCTGCCACTCCGTGGCATCGGCCGACAGCACCACGACGGGTACCGACGCCGTGCGCGGATCGGCGAGGAGTCGTTGCAGAACGTCGAAACCGTGGAGGTCGGGTAGGTGGACGTCGAGGAGTATCAGCGCTGGAACGAGTTGTTGGGCGAGTTCGATGCCCAGTGCACCGGTGAGTGAGGTAATGAGGTGCACTGACGGGCGATTCATTAGGAGTCGGTCCACGAGGTACACGTTGGCGATGTTGTCTTCGATGTAGAGGACGGTTGCTGCGGATTGGCCGGGCGTTGGCGGGGGCGTTTTGAGCGCTATCGGCGCGGCGCTCGAGCGCTCCGAGTTGGTGAAGGGAAGTTCAATCCAGAACGTTGAACCCTTCCCGAGGGCGCTCTCAACACCAATAGTGCCGTTAATTGCCACCATGAGACTCTTCGAAAGTGCCAAACCCAGCCCCGTACCGCTAATGCCCTTCATGTCGGCGTCCAACCGGTCGAATGCGGTGAAGAGACGTGGTTGCAGAGTTGGATCAATGCCCGGTCCCGAGTCGGTCACTGAGAGGCGAACCGAATCACCGCTTCGCGTACATTGAATGCGAACCGTGCCTCGCTCGCCGTTGAACTTGATGGCGTTGCTCAAAAGGTTGAGCACTACTTGCGTGAGGCGCTGTTCGTCGGCGAGCACGAGATTGTCATCTCCTTCCACCACGTCGAGGACGATTTCCGAATCGTTAGCCTGAGGCGTCACAATCCGAACGCACTCGGCGATGACGTCAGCGAAGGAGACGGCTTGGAGTTGCACGCTGATATGACCCGATTCAACGCGGGAGATATCGAGCACCTCGTTGATCAGCTCCAAAAGGTGAGAACCGGACTTGAAAATGTGATCGACGAGCTCGCGTTCGTCGGGTGAACTGAGCTCCATTTGTAGGATTTGGGAGAAGCCCAGCACGGAGTTGAGCGGTGTGCGGAGTTCGTGACTCATTCGCGACATGAACTCGCTCTTGGCGAGATTCGCCCGCTCGGCGGTCTCTTTGGCTTCCTTCATTGCTTCTTGAGCCGCAAATTCCTCGGTGATGTCTCGTGACACCAACACGGCCTGAAGTTCTTGACCGTCGCCGGAGCGTAGTAATCGCGCACGCGACTCGACTCGCAGCCACGTGCCATCCGAGCGCCGCGCACGAAAGCGCATAGTAATGATGTCGTTCACGTCCAACATGAAGAGTCGCTTCAGCGCGGCTGCCACCTCAACCTGGTCATCTTCGTGGACGATGTTGTACACCAATTGACCGGCGCGTTCTACTTGACTGATGCCGAACATTCGTTCGGTTCCCGGACTTGACTCGACGAGACGTAAGTTGTGATCGATCATGATGATCGAGTCGGGAGCCGCATTAAGAATTGCACTCGTCTTGGCCACACTCGCGGCCAGCGCCGCTTCGGCTTCGACTGAAGCGGAGATGTCGCGCGCGATGAGGACGGCGCGCGGTGAGTGTCCGGGAGTGTCGTGAAGAAGAAGACCTCGAGCTTCAATGAAGAGAGTGTGACCGTCGGTGTGTACCGCTCGGAATCGGATATCGAACAGCCTCTTGTCGCCACTTCGAAAGAATTGATGAAGCGCCTCTTCGACGCGAACCCGGTCATCGGGATGAATGACGTTGAGCGAACTACTTCCTTGACGCTCGTCGGGCGAGAGGCCGTAAATACGTTTCGTTCCAGAATTGGCTTCGATAACGTTGAGATATTGATCAATCATGATGATTGAGTCGGGCGCCGCCTGCAGAATGGCCCTCGTGGTCTCGACACTCGCGGCCAGCGCCGCTTCCGCCGCGACCGATTCAGAGATATCGCGGGCATTGAAAACTGCGAGGTTCGTCGGCCCATCGGGGTTAGCCAAACCTTGACCTCGCGATTCAATCATGACCCAGTGGCCGTCACGGTGGCGAACACGGTAACGGACGGTCACGATTTCACTCTCGGTGAACAGGCGCTTGGCCGCCTCGATAACCCTCGCTGTGTCATCGGGATGAACGATTTCGAGAGATGAATGACCTTCGCGCTCGCGCGAAGTCCGTCCGAACATCTGTTCACTCGCCGAGTTGGACACCACCACCTCAAAATTTCGATTGATCATGACGATGCCGTCCACTGCCGCGTCGAAAATTGCTTTCGTCGTAGCGAGGCTCTCGCTCAGGGCCGCTCGCGCAACGAAGGCCTCGCTGTTATCGCGGGCGACGAATATTAATCTCGAGGTTGGCCCGTCGTTATTTCGAAGGGCGCGACCCCGAATATCGACGGGAATGTAGTGACCGTCCGCATGCAGTATTCGCAGGTCGAGTGCGACGAGGTGACCTTCTTCGAATGCTCGAGTGATGGACAACTCGAACAAGTTACGGTCGTCGGGGTGCACAATGTCGAGGACGCTGCGTCCGGTACGCGCTGAGGCCGGGTGACCGTGCATTTGCTCACTGGTGGGACTCGTCTCGATGATCTTGAGTTCGCGGTCGATGACCACCATGGTGTCGAGTGCGGCGTCGAAAATTGCTCTCGTGGTCTCCAGGCTCTCCGCGAACGCGAGACGGTTGCGGATTCTCGACGACACGTCGGTACCGCTCGCGATGATCTGGTCGTCATGACGTCGTGCGGTCCACTCAATCCAATGGTACGAACCGTCGTGGGCGCGAACGCGATTCTCGAACTTACTCACCCCCACACCGTCGTCACACCTGAGTTTCTCGAGCTCCAAAATGCTGTGCTCACGGTCGTCGGGGTGTACGAGATCGACTAACGATGAGTGGCCCAGTCCATCAACCGTCCACCCCAAAACGTCGCGCCAGGCGTCATTGAGCTTGAGGACGACGCCTTCGATCGACGAGACCGAGAGGAGGTCGGGGGAAAGTTCGAAGAAGTCGTCCAGATGTGCATCGTCCGAATCGCGCTTGGCCATTATTCGCCATCTTTCCGCCAACTCGAACAGTGCCTCGACGCAGTTTCGGTTCGTTCACGTCATTCGCAGTGTCACTCGGTGACCTACGACCAACCTACCCCAACACGCGATTGACTCAATTTCGGGTAGAGGGCCACGTTGAATCCGCGTATTCATAGGTCGTTATGTCGCGGCGCTCGCGAGTACCGGGCTTGCCGTCAGCGACCGTTCTCGTTATTCGTTACTCTCGCCGCTGAGCAGCTCTATCGCTTCTCGCTTCGAACCCAGCACGTGCACGACCGCGTGCGATCCGTGCTCCAACATCATCACGCAAGCTCGCTCGGGCTCGGAGCGCCGACCACGCCAAATGCCACCGACCATCCCCCACTCGTCGCGCAGCCGTCGTCGCACAGAATCCACGCAACCTTCGGGCATCTCGCAATCCAGTTTTCTCAGCCCGCGTCTGAACGCCCGACTCGCGCAGACCGCCCACGGCGTGTTCAGAACGACAACGGTGTCCGCTCGAAGGAGTTGAACGTCGAGCGACTCGTAGTAGTTTCCGTCCACAATCCAAGCGTCGCTCGCAAGAAGGCGACGTTGCTTCGCGCGCCATTCTTCTTCAGACGGCCTCACCCAGCCCGGCTTCCAGTAATGAAGGTCGAGATGAATTACGGGCAGTCCCGTTGTCGCTGCCAGTGCCCGCGCGAAAGTGCTTTTTCCAGAACCAGACATCCCGATAACAAGGACTCGACGACCGATGGTCGCGGATGCAGATTTCATCTACCTAGTATTCTCAATTCCGCAACGATTGCGCGCTCTGGTCCTGTGATCCAGGTCCGTAAAGCCCGCAGTTCGCCTCATCTCGTTTGCCAGACTGACTCATTACCCAATCTTGGCTCTCGCCTTCAGTTCTTGATCGCTCGGCGGGCTCAATCGGCGATTCAATATTTCCGTTACGCTCCATCACGCTTCGGCGACTGCCACTGCGACCGTGAAGATAGGACCGACGCCGAATGAACTGGTCACGTTCAATGTTGCGTCTACCGCTCAGCACAACTCTTGGAGAGCGCGAGAACGAGGCCGGCGGAGTGCGACGACCGACGCGTCAGCGCGGTGGGACGTCGAAACAGTGGTCTGGAGCGACACCGTCTAGCGCGAATTGTTGGAGAAGACCTCACGAACCTTCACACGCCGGCCGGTGCGCAGGATTGCGCGTCGATAGACATTCGACGCGAAGCGTGCGATGAAGTACGTACTGGCGATACTGATGAGTGCCGAAACCGTGAACTGCCACCAGGTCACGTCGCCGAACCCCACGAGAATTGGCATGGCGAACGGGGCGGTCGGTGGAAAGTAGGCGAGAACCTTGAAGAACGAGGACGCGCTGCCCGAACTCGCCGCGGTGATTGAAAAGATATAGCCGAAGATCATGGGAATGCTCAGGGGGATGGCCAGGCTTTGCACCTGGTCCTGGCGCTCGGCCATTGAACCGGCCGCTGCGTACACCCAGCAGTAGAAGGCGAAACCGAGAAAGAGCCAGAGCAGAGTGCTGGCGAGGGCCAGTGGCGCAGTGCCGTGAAGAAAACTCGACCCGGTGGCTTTGGCGAGGACGAGGGCGAAGCCCACGATGAGTGACGCTTGGGCGAATGCGACCGCGCCAATGCCGAGGACCTTTCCGCTGAGAAGTTGGATTGGTCGGACGGCCGCCAAGAGGACTTCGACGACGCGACTGGACTTCTCTTCCATTACGCCAATGAGGATCCAGCTGTTGTACTGCGACAACATCGTGAACAAGAGCACCAGCCCGATGATGGAGGCGGCGGAGACCGTGTGTGCCGCCGGGGCCTTTCCGTGAATCATGGCGGTGACGGGAACGGCTTTGGCGTGTAACAGAATCTTGGTCTGCGTCGCTGAGAGGTGTGCTGTTTGCAGTGCGAGGATCTGGCCCATGCTCTCGGCCAGTGCCGGGACGAACGCGGCCGTCGTCGACGCGTCACTCGCGGCGAAAGTGCGGTTGATTACGAGTTGATTCCCGTTGACAATCACGAAGTCGACCGTGCCGTTTTCCAACTTCTCACGCGCCACCGACATGCTCGCTACTGCCACAAATTTGACCGTGGTACCAACTCCCTTCGCAGTGGCGAGGACGTTGGACCGCAGCGGCCCCGGAAGTACTCCGACGACGCCAATGTGCTCCGGCGTCGACTTGTGCGTGTTGAGTGTCGGAATGATGATGGCTGCAGCGACCACTAACAAGATGAAGATCGTGCCGTATCGAAAGATCCGGCCGCGAATCCGCTCGTGTATTTCGCGCGACGCAATGAGCCCGACCTCACTGGTGAATGGTCCGAGGTTGGCGGAAGAACGGGTCGAGCGGTTCTTGCGGCCGCGAACGAGAAAGACAATTCGCACGACTACGAAAAGAGCGATGACGAGGTAGATGAGGAGTTTCACGTGGTCGCCTCTCGAAAAACTTCCGAAAGTTTTCTTCGCTGGAACACGAACTCGGTAACGCGGCCGGCCGACATTGCGGCGCGCAGGACTTGATCACTGTCGACTGCCTCGCCCAGCACCAGCCGCGCTGCACCGCCATCCACCTCGGAGACGTCGACCCCGGACAACCTTTGCGCCCACTGCGCGTCACGGTCCCCCTCCACCCGCACTACAAGACGTCGTGGACCACTCGTGGTGAGATCGTCAACCTTGCCGCTCGCCACGAGGCGCCCGTGGTCGATAATCGTTACGGCGTCACAAAGGTCCTCTACTTGATCGAGTTGGTGGCTCGAGAAGAGGACGCAACAACCGGCACGGGCCTGATCCTTTAAGACATTGCCCATCGTGTCGATTCCCGTCGGATCGAGGCCCGCGAGCGGTTCGTCCAAGATCAGGAGTTCCGGCGAGTGGACCAACGCGGCCGCAAGTTGCGCGCGCTGCTGATTGCCGTGGGAGAGTGCCTCGACTTTGCTCTTGGCGCGATCGCCGATTTCGAGTCGTTCGAGCCACGCCGCCGTTTCCTTCGAGGCGTCCGAGGCGCTCATTCCGTGGAGTCGGCCGAGGTACTCCACCTGATCACTCACGAGCATGTTGGGGTAGAGCCCCCGCTCTTCAGGCATGTAGCCAAAACGTTGACGTTCACGCTGGGTCACCACCACGCCGTTCCAGGTGACCGATCCGGCGTCGAGATCAGTTAAACCAAAGACCGCTCGCATGGTTGTGGTTTTTCCCGCGCCATTCGGTCCGAGAAATCCCACGACTTGGCCGGCCGGCACACTAAAAGTGAGATCGTCGAGTGCCTTCAGAGTGCCAAAGCGCCGCGAAAGCCCTACGAGACCGAGGCTCGAGCCCGGTGCGACAGTGGGAGTGTTGGTCGACCCAGCGGACAAGCGTTACTCCGTTGACGAAAAGGGTATGAGAGACAGTCTCACATACGTTCCACCGTACTTCGATTGCTCCTGCATACATTTAGCGATTGATCGATTATCCAGAGGCACGCGCAGTTCACGCAACTCGATCAGTAGGGTCCCCTTTCGCGCAACGTAGCGGCGACCAAAATCAAAGGGGATCGGCAACCGCAGGGTCCGGACTTTCGTCAGGACCCTGTGGCGGAGGAGGTGGGATTTGAACCCACGGAAGGTTTCCCTTCACACGATTTCCAATCGTGCCGATTCGGCCGCTCTCGCACTCCTCCCGAGGTCGAC
>CAJDUS010000086.1_pt1 | contig 13375 bp, 12 predicted proteins | sample 7390831 | NCBI WGS metagenome assembly CAJDUS01 (sample SAMEA7055684, study PRJEB34461) | soil metagenome | biome: terrestrial ecosystem; feature: Peninsula; material: soil | place: Antarctica | collected 2016
AATTGCCGCGGCCAGCGGCTTGGCGAACAGCACCCGCAGTGCGTGTTCCAATAAGACGCCGGCGATGCCAACGGGAACCGTCGCAATCGCTAAGACGACGAGCAATCGGTAGTTGGGATCGATTTCGGGGTCGCGCAGGTGCCAGAGTGAGCTGACACCATGACGGCGCACGCCGCCGAGCGCACGACCAAGCCCCCGCATGAGTGCGAGCCAGGTCTTGCGGTAGTAGACGAGAAGACCGAGCGCCGTTCCGACGTGGAGACCGACGATGAAGGCGAGGAAGAACGACTCCGACGCGGACTGGGAGTTGACGAGGTTGTGCCAACCGAGCAGGGCGGGCAGGAGGACGGAGTGGCCGAGACTCGAGATTGGGAAGAGTTCGCTGATGCCCTGGGTGAGACCCATCACGATTGCCTGGAGGTACGAGAGCGACGGGTGCATGCGTTCAACGCTAAACGCTCGCGGTAGTGGTATCGGGCACGCTGTTACGGCAGAATCTTCTGGTGCGCTATCTCACGGTTGTCCGTCACGCGAAAGCCTCGCCCGCCGTCGCGGGGGAGACTGATTTCGATCGGACGTTGAACGAGCGCGGCCGTGAACAGTGCGGTCAGTTGCACGAATGGGCTAGCCATCAAAAGGAATTGGCGAAGTACGGTCCCACGACGGCGCTCGTGAGTTCGTCCGCTCGTACCAGAGAGACGTTCACGCGGGCGTTCGAAGGGACGCGATTCGTGGAACGGGTGGACTTCAGCGAACTCATCTACAACGGGCACCGCGACGTGTCGGCCGAGGATGTACTCATCCTCCTCGCGGGAATCGACCCGGGGACGTCGAGTTTGTTGGTCGTCGCGCACAATCCAACCGTGCACGAATTGATGTTTTCGTTAGCGCTCACGTTGCCAAAATCACTCAGCCGCGAGCACTATCCCCTCGGAGGTGCCTACGTCCTCGAACTCCCCGACGATCGTCAAGTCGGTCTCGCGCGTTACAACGTGGTCGAGAGTTTCATTCCCGACTAGAGCGCGCGAAGAATTGCGGCGTCGCCCTGGCCGCCACCCCCGCAAAGGGCCACGGCCGCCACGCCACCGCCGCGGCGTCTCAGTTCGAGGAGTGTCGTCAACGCAATGCGGGTGCCCGACATGCCAACGGGGTGACCGAGCGCAATGGCGCCACCGTTCACGTTGATCTTGTCCTCGTCGACGCCGAGGTCGTCGGCGGAGGCGAGACCAACGGCAGCGAACGCCTCGTTGATCTCGTAGAGGTCTAGGCCCTTTACGTCGAGCCCGGCCTTCTTCGCCGCGACCGAAATGGCGTGGGATGGTTGCGTCAACAAGGACGCGTCCGGACCAGCGACTTGGCCGTAGGAGACGAGTTCACCAATGGGCGTGAGGCCGAGCTGTTCGGCGCGCTCGGCCGACATGACGAGTACGGCCGCGCCTCCGTCCGAAATCTGTGACGCATTACCGGCGGTGATGGTGCCGTCCTTTTCGAAGGCCGAGCGAAGTTGACCGAGCGATTCGGCGGTCGTTTCGCCGCGCACACCCTCGTCGGTGTCGACGAGGACAGGATCACCTTTGCGCTGCGGCACCGCCACAGGAACAATCTCTTCGGCGAACTTGCCCGCGGTAATGGCGGCGGCGGCGAGTTGATGACTTCGTGCGGAGAACTCGTCCTGGCGTGCTCGACTGATACGACCCTGGTTGTAGCGCTCGGTCGCGAGGCCCATTGCGCACTGGTCGAAAGCGCACGTGAGACCGTCGAGCATCATTGCGTCAACAACTTTCTGGTCGCCAATTCGGTAGCCGGCGCGAGCTCCCGGAAGCAGATATGGTGCTTTGGTCATGGACTCCATGCCGCCGGCAACAATGATGTCGGCCTCACCGGCACGAATCATCAGATCAGCGAGATAGATGGTCTGGAGTCCCGAAAGGCAGACTTTATTAATAGTGGTGGCGTTTACCGTCATGGGAATGCCGCCCTTTACTGCGGCCTGTCGGGCCGTGATCTGACCCTGTCCGGCGCCGATCACCTGGCCCATCAGAACCAGATCAACCGAGGCCGGGTCGACGCCGGTTCGGTCGAGCACGCCCCCGATGGCCGCGCCGCCCAGGTCCTGCGCGCTGAGCGTGGCGAAAGCGCCGGCCAGTTTTCCAATGGCCGTGCGGTTCCCGGCGACGATGACGCTTCGTGACATGGTGCTCCTTCGTGGGTTCAGGGCGGACCCGAATTAACGTTAGACGCTTGGCCCCATTGCTAGCGCGGTGACGAGAAGAGCAGCACCGTCGCGAGTACGAGGAGACCGACGGCGGAAAGTCCGGTCAGCTACCGGCGAACCGGGGGTCGCGCAAGCACCACCGGGGCCCGAGTGACCGAAGTGACCAGGGTGAGGTACCAACACGTCGCCACGAACGACTGGACGCGGGCGAGGGTGCTGACGCCGGTCACCAGCGAGAAATCGCGGGGCACGAATTGGGGAACGAGATCAATGGCGAAGGCGGCGGCCTTCCGGTTAGTGAGATTGGTAACGAGACCGAGTCGAAAGGCGGCCAACGGACGGACCGTGGCGTGGCTTCCGTAGTCGAATCTTCCCAAGTCGTTTCGTAGTCCGAAAAGGGTTTGGAGGGCGAGAGAGCGGAGGAACGTTACGCCGACGAGCTTCAAGATGTAGTACGCGGGTTGTGAATGGGCGAAGACCGACCTGAGGCCGATCGCCGACGCCACTCCCCATGGTGAGTAGCCCAAGGGAGTTGCCGGCGACCGAGACGTAGGCGCAGCGGGCGCCGCCGACCATGGTCTGGCGCAACACCACGGCGACGCCTTGGCCCGGGACTATTGCCAGTACGAGGGCCGTGGGAGCGAAAGCCGGAATGATGTCGAGCAACGCCACCGGCTGAGCTTACGAAGTCATTACTCAGGTCTTTCGCGCGCAAAACGCTGCGGCTACTAACGTCTCGCAGATGAGTGAGATCCTCGACGCCGTTCGCGCTGGTGCGCCCAGTGAGACGTTGGCGTCAATGTCCATGCCCGACGTTACGCGCGCGGCGATTGTGCGCCGTGACGAACAGACGATGTTCGACGGCATGGCGACCAAGGACAAGGACCCGCGGCGAAGTATTCACGTCACGGACGTGGCCGTTCCCGAGCTCGCACCCGACGAGGTCTTCATTGCGGTCATGGCGTCATCGATCAACTTCAACACCGTCTGGACAAGTATTTTCGAACCCCTGCCGACCTTTGGTTTTCTCGACCGGTTGGCGAAGGAGTCGTTTTGGGGGCAGCGCCACGCCCTCGATTACCACGTCATTGGCTCGGACGCCGCCGGCGTGATTATTCGTGCCGGATCGGCGGTGCGCAATTGGCACGTAGGTGACGAAGTGACCGTGCACTGCAACTACGTCGACGACCAGGACCCTTCGAGTCACGACGACTCCATGTTGTCGAGCAATCAGCGCATTTGGGGATTCGAGACGAACTTCGGCGGTCTGGCCGATATCTGCGTCGCCAAAGCGAACCAACTTATGCCCAAGCCGACGCATCTCACGTGGGAAGAGGCGGCCGTTAACGCGCTGTGCAACTCGACCTCGTACCGAATGTTGGTCTCGCACAATGGCGCACCGGTCACGCAGGGTGACAAGGTCCTCATCTGGGGTGCGTCGGGTGGCATAGGTTCGTTCGCCGTGCAGCACGTCCTCAACTCCGGTGGCACGCCGATTGGTGTCGTCTCCAGCGAGAACAAAGTGGAGACGTTGCACGAGCTCGGGTGCGAGTTCGTAATTGACCGGCGCGAGAAGGACTACCGATTCTGGAAGGACCAGTACACGCAGGACGAGAGCGAGTGGCGTCGACTCGGCAAGGACATTCGCGCCCTCGTCGGCGACGACCCCGACATCGTCTTCGAACATCCCGGTCGTTCCACGATGGGAGCGAGTGTCTTTGTTGCGAAGCGAGGCGGCACGGTTGTGACGTGCGCTGCGACGAGTGGCTACATGATTGAATACGACAACCGTCACCTCTGGATGAAATTGAAGACCATCAAGGGATCGCACTTCTCGAACTACCGCGAAGCCTGGGCCGCCAATCAAACGCTCATCGACGGCAAGGTGGTTCCGCCGCTCTCGGCCGTTTTTCAACTGGAACAAACCGGCGAGGCGGCGCACCAACTGCACGAGAACCGACACGAGGGCAAGATTGCTGTCCTGTGCGTTGCCAACTCCGAAGGACTCGGTATTTCTAACCCAGCGATGCGTGCTGAGGTCGGCGAGAAACGCCTCACGATCTTTCGTCGACACGACAAGGAGTAGTGGTGGATTCTCTCCTCACCGAGATTGATCACGTGGCGATCGCGGTCAATGACATCGACGCGGCCATTGCCTGGTACGCCGAGATCTTCGGGGCGACCGTCGTGCACCGTGAGGTGGTGGAATCCGATGGCGTCGATGAAGCCCTCATCCAGGTCGCCGATTCCTACATTCAATTACTCACGCCGACGCGAGCCGATTCGCCCGTTGCCAAGTACCTGGCAAAGCACGGCGAAGGTCTGCACCACATTGCGTATCGCGTCGACAACTGTGCCGTGGCGCTCGACGCCGTGAAGACCGGTGGGGCTCGAGTCATTGATGAGGTGCCGCGCCGCGGTTCTCGCGGTACGACCGTTGCCTTCGTGCATCCGACAACATCGTTCGGCACGCTCATTGAGTTGGTCGAAGAGGGCAAATGAATGCTGGTGTGGCGTCCGCCTGATCGCTCTCGATCACCTCAGTGGCGCTCGATGGACTAGATCGACCCGAGCGCACCGTCTGCGCCAATTGAGTGACCCGAAGTCGCCGCGGACGTCGGCGCAAGTCATCCCTCGTCATCAGCACCGAACTGTGGTGAGCAACGTCATCAATCACGTGAATTGGTCATCGGCGCCCGGAATGTACCTGTCGGTATGAACGTCCGACGTGACGCACCGCAGGCGACCTCAACGGCGTAAGCCTGGCTTTGGAACAGTGGTGCCATCATTTGGATAGCCTTGCTCCTCATGGAGCACTCAATGGCGCAGCGGTTGGCCGAACTGGAATCTCGTAAGGCTGAAGCCCGCGTTGCCGGTGGCGAGAAGGCGATTGAACGCCACCAGTCCAAGGGCAAGATGACCGCCCGAGAGCGAATTGAGTATCTGCTCGACGAGGACACCTTCCAAGAACTCGACATGCTGAACCGGCACAACGCCTCGGGAATGGGCCTCGAGGAGTCGCGTCCCTACACCGACGGAGTTATCACCGGCTACGGAAAGATTGACGGGCGAAAGGTCTGCGTCTTCTCCCAGGACTTCACTGTCTTCGGGGGAGCGGTCGGTGAGACCAACGGACAAAAGATTCACAAGATCATGGACCTCGCCACGACGATGGGACTACCCATCATTGGTCTCAACGACGGGGCCGGCGCTCGAATCCAAGAGGGCGTCGCTGCGCTCAATGCCTACGGCGGCATCTTCATTCGCAACTCGCGCGCCTCGGGCGTCGTGCCGCAGATCTCGGTCATCCTGGGGCCGTGCGCCGGTGGTGGCGTGTACTCCCCGGCGATGACGGACTTCATATTCATGGTAAAGGACACGAGTCACATGTTCATTACCGGTCCCGACGTCGTAAAAACTGTGACCGGAGAGGACGTGACACTCGAAGAGCTCGGGGGAGCACTGACCCACGCCACCAAGTCCGGGGTCGCGAATTTCGTGATGCCCGACGAGAAGAGCGTGCTCGAGCCGCGCATCATGACCGGCGACGACCCCGACCGACTCTGCGAGGATCTTCGCGACGTACTTCCCGCCTCGTCGAACCTGCCCTACGACATGAAGAAGGTGATTACCTCGGTCGTCGACGGCGGCGACTACATGGAAGTACACGCCACCTACGCCCAACAGATCACGTGCGGCTTCGCGCGCATCGATGGTCACACCGTCGGCATTGTGTCGAATCAACCCAATGTGCTGGCCGGCGTGCTCGACATCGACTCGAGTGAGAAAGCCGCGCGGTTCGTGCGAACCTGCGACGCCTTCAACATCCCCCTCGTCACTTTCGTCGACGTCCCGGGCTTCATGCCCGGTACCGATCAGGAGTACGGCGGCATCATCCGCCACGGGGCGAAGTTGCTCTACGCCTTTTGCGAGGCGACGGTGCCCAGGATCTCGGTTGTCACGCGCAAGGCCTACGGCGGTGCCTACGTCGTCATGAACTCGAAATCGATCGGCGCCGATCTCGCCTTCGCGTGGCCGAGCGCCGAACTGGCGGTGATGGGATCGGCCGGTGCGGTCGAAATCGTGCATCGCCGCGACCTCATGAACGCCGACGATCCCGCCACGCTGCGCAAGCAACTGGTCGAGGAGTACGAGGAAACTTACGCCTCGCCCTACGTCGCCGCCGAACGTGGATTCATTGACGACGTCATCGATCCGGCCGAGACCCGACGCGTGCTTTGTCGTTCGCTCGAACTGCTGCGGGGTAAGCGTGAGGATCTTCCTAAGCGCAAGCACGGAAACGTTCCCCTGTGATTTACGGATTGACGCCGAGACCCGAACTCGACCCCGACGAACTGGCCGCCCTCGTAGCCGTCGCCGAAGAACTCTTAAAGAAGTCACCGTCCGTCGTTCTCGACGAGGTGCCGAGTTGGCGCTTCTCGGGTCGTTGGTTTGACGCTGGTGCGTTCGCCAACCGGCGTCCGGTGCCCTTTAGTTAAGCGATTCGACGATTCCGAGTAGGTCGCTCATGATCGCGGCCAGCGAAAAGTCCTTAGGCGTGTAGACCGCAGTAATACCTTGGGCCAGAAGCGTTTCGGCGTCACCGTCGGGCACAATGCCTCCGACGACAACTTTCGTTTCGAGTCCGGCACTACGAAGTCCTTCGACGATGCGCGTCACGAGGGCGAGGTGCGAACCCGACAGTATCGACACGCCAATGACGTCGACGTCTTCATCGCGCGCCGCCGCGACGATCTCCTCGGGGGAGAGTCGGATGCCCTGATAGATGACTTCGAAGCCCGCGTCGCGCGCGGCGACGGCAATCTGTTCGGCGCCGTTGGAGTGACCGTCGAGTCCCGGTTTGGCGACGAGCAATTTGGGTGGCGCACCGCGCTGAGCCGTGACGGCCCGTGATCGTTCGACCAAGGCAGCGAACTGATCGCCTCGATTGGCAACGCCGGCGCGCACGCCCGTGGGAGCGCGGTACTCGCCGTACACCGCTCGAAGCGCATTGGCCCATTCACCGGTCGTCCCGCCGACCTTGGCGAGCGCAATGGTCGGCACCATGATGTTGTCGGTCGGCTCGGAACTTCTGGCCACCCGCGAAAGTTCGGCGAGCGCCTCGAGAACCGGCCCCTCCTCACGCTTTAAGCGCCACGAGGTCACGTCATCAATCAGTTCACGCTCGACAGCGGGGTCGACCGTCATGATCGACTTGATTGAGGTGTCGCTCGTGAGCGGCGATTCGGCCGTCTCGGTGAAACGGTTGACGCCGACAACGATCTGTTCGCCCGATTCAATACGTGCCACCCGTGCAGACTGGCTGTCGACTAGTCGGCCCTTCAATACCTCGATGGCCTTGAACGCGCCACCGAGTCCGAGTACGTCGTCGAGTTCGATGCGTGCGCCACTCGTGAGTTCGCGCACCTTCGCTTCCATAACCTGGGAGCCGGCGAAGATGTCGGGATATTCGAGGAGATCGCTCTCGAAGGCGAGAACCTGCTGCATGCGAAGGCTCCACTGTTGGTCACTCGGCCGCGGCAGGCCGAGCGCCTCGTTCCACGCCGGCAGTTGGACTGCTCGTGCGCGCGCGTCGGCCGACAACGTGACGCCGAGCATCTCGAGGACGATGCGCTGCACGTTGTTCTCGGGCTGTTGTTCGGTCAATCCCAGTGAGTTGACTTGGACGCCGTAGCGGAAACGGCGCAGTGAGGCATCCTCCACGCCGTAGCGAGTTCGACAGATCTCGTCCCACATGGCGGTGAAGGTGCGCATCTTGGCGATCTCTTCAATAAATCGCACACCGGCGTTCACGAAAAATGAGATTCGTCCCACGACGTTGGGCATCTGGGCCGACGTCACCTTGCCTGAATCTCGCACTGCATCGAGGATGTCAATGGCCGTGGCGAGCGAGTACGCAATCTCCTGGACCGGTGTGGCCCCGGCTTCTTGGAGGTGATAGCTGCAGACGTTGATCGGGTTCCACGTCGCGACGTGGTCCTGGCCGTAGGCAATCATGTCGACAATCAGCCGCTTGGAGGGTTCGGGCGCAAAGATGTACGTGCCGCGACTGAGGTACTCCTTCACGATGTCGTTCTGCGTCGTGCCCTGAAGGAGATTCGTATCGACGCCTTCTTCTTCGGCGAGTGCGAGGTAGAGGCCCCAGAGCCATGCCGCAGTCGCGTTGATGGTCATCGACGTGTTCATTTCGGCCAATGGCAAACCGTCGAAGAGTTGGCGCATGTGGCCGAGGTGGGCGATTGGCACGCCGACTTTGCCGACCTCGCCCTCGGCCGCCGAATCGTCGGGGTCGTAGCCGGTTTGGGTTGGTAGGTCAAAGGCAATCGAGAGACCGGTCTGACCCTTGGCGAGATTGCCCCGGTATAACTCGTTGGACGCAACGGCTGAGGAATGTCCGGAGTAGGTCCTCATCACCCACGGCTTGGAGCGGTCCGCCATGTCTCCCCTTAGTAGCGCTTGTTAGCGACGGTAGTCGTAGAAGCCCATTCCAGATTTGCGTCCCAATTGACCGGCACTCACCATGCGTCGCAGAAGTGGTCGAGGTGAGAAGTTCGGCTCCGCGAATTCGGCGAACAGTGCGTCGAGGATGGCGAGCGAGGTGTCGAGACCAACGAGGTCCAAGAGGGCGAAGGGACCCATGGGGAATCCGCAGCCGCCCTTCATGGCAATGTCGATCCCTTCTTTTGTGGCGACACCCTGCTCGAGCAGACGAATGGCGTTGTTTAAGTACGGAAAGAGCAGTGCGTTGACGACGAATCCCGCTTGGTCCTTTACGTCAACCGGGTCCTTGCCGCAGGCCACGACGAACTCAGTCACGCTCGCCATGGTCTCGTCGCTGGCGCAGAGGGGGCGCACGACTTCGACGAGCGACATCACGGATGCCGGATTAAAGAAGTGGAGTCCGCAGACTTTGTCCGGCCGCGAGGTTTCCATTGCCAATTCGATCACCGAGAGGGTGGACGTGTTGGTGGCGAGTATGGCGTCGTCATTGATCACTTCGCTCAGCTCCGCGAAAACCGCACGTTTCACGTCCAGGTCTTCAACGACCGATTCAATGACGAAGTCGCAGTCGCTGAGGTCGGCCAGGTGCGTCGTGGCGCAGACCCGCGCGAGAAGTTCGTCGGCTTCCACTTGGGTGCGTTTGCCCTTCTCCACTTGACGAGCGAGGGACTTGGCCATGGTCTCGAGCATTGCGTTGGCCGTGGCCTGTGATCGGCTGCGCACAATCACGTCCGCGCCAGTTGACGCGGCCACCTCGGCGATACCGCCGCCCATGATTCCCGAACCCAGCACGCCAACTTTTTGGAAGCCCATGGAGAGACATTACTTGTCGGTAGCAATCGCTCCGAGTGCGAGACTCAGCGAATGGACGTCTCGATAGTCGCAATTGGGTCACTTGCGCCGCTGGCCAACGTGGTTCGTGGTTTTGAGCTTCCCCCAGACGCCGACGTGGTCGTCGTACCAACCGCGGCCGCCTTCACGGGTATCACGGAAGCGGCGCTCGAGGTCGCGATGGTGTTGCACGAACTTGACGTGCGCGTCGAGGCGTTAATGGTGAGTGATCGCAGTTCGGTTATCGAGGACTACTTCACGAGAAGGTTGAAAGAATCTGATCTCGTCGTCCTCTGCGACGGCTCGGAACTGCACGCGCGTTCGGTATGGCGCGACACGGCGTTCGGCGAAGCCATTGGCGCGTCCCAACGACTCGTTGCCGTTGGCGGGGTTGCCTCAGTGCTGGGCGAGGTGATGATTGATCCCCGGGGCGGAGCGCCCACGACCGGACTCGGCTATCGCTCGGGTATCGCTATTGGCGTCCCGGCGAGCGACGATCAGATGACGAGGACCCGTTCGTTGTTGGCCCCGGACGTGGCGCTGGTCGTGCTTGGACCCTTGGGCGTCGTGCGCCACGACGGGACCAGATGGCGAGTGCAAAGCAATGACGTGATCGTGACCCGAGGTCATGACGTTGTTGAGCTCTAGGTCTCGGTGATCGTCACTGACTCGATAACGACGTCCTCCTTGGGCTTGCCCGAAGGGGTGCCGATGTCGTTGATCGTCTTCACGACGTCGAGCCCCTTGACAACCTTGCCGAAGAGCGCGTACTGGGGGGGCAGACGCATCCCGTCGGGTCCCGAGATCACGAAGAACTGCGAGCCGTTGGTATGGGGACCGGCGTTCGCCATGGCCAGCGAACCCATTTCGTATCGACCGGCCTTGGGGAGTTCATCGTTGAACTTGTAGCCCGGCCCTCCGGCGCCGGTACCCGTCGGGTCGCCACCCTGGAGGACGAAGTTCGGGATGACGCGGTGAAAGACGATGCCGTCGTAGTAGTGCCAGCGCGAGAGGAACACGAAGCTGTTGACCGTCGTTGGTGCGCCCAGGGCGTCAAGGACGATTTCCAACGTGCCCTTGGATGTCACCATGGTGGCGGTGTAGGTCTTGGCAGCGTCAATAATCATCGGTGGCGCAGCACTGAACTTCTGTCGCTGCTCGCTTGATCCGTCGGGGTTGGGGATGTGGTCGCTCATGTTTTCCTATGACTCGCTGATGGTTATGGTGAGAATGCGCTGGGTCACGATCGGGGGAGTCCCGTTCGAAGCCTGTGAAGGATTGCCTTCGTTCTGAATGGTCTTGACGACCGCTTGACCGCTGACGACCTGGCCGAAGAGCGAGTACGTATTAGAAAGCGTCTCGCCGAGCGTGCCGGTGACGATGAAGAACTGACTGCCGCCGCTGTGGGGTGATCCAGTGTTCGCCATCGCAATGGAGTACAGCGGGTAGGTCGGAGTGCCGGTCTTCGGATACTCGTCACTAATCGTGTAGCCGGGTCCGCTCGTGCCAGTGCCCGAAGGGTCGCCACTTTGAATCATGAACCCGGGAATAGCACGGTGGAATATCACGCAGTTGTAAAACTTGTGCTCGGCGAGGAACACGAAATTGTTCGTCGTAATCGGAGCCGTGGCGGCGTCGAGCCTGACGGCGAAGTCGCCGGCCGTCGTGGTGAAGTTCGCCGTGTAGGTCTTGGTTTTGTCAATGGCCATCGCCGGTGCCTTGGGCCAACTCAAGTTGTTAGCGCGAGTGGCCGTCGAGGCGGGGCACCCAGCGGAGACCGCCTTTGCGTTGGCGGCACTCTGGAGCGCCGTCACTCTGGCCTTGGGCAAGGTCGTGACCGTACTGGCGATGGTCGTGGTGGTTACACCCGGCGTCGTCGTGGTTGGGGTTGCGGTCGTCGTCGTGGTCGTCGTGGTCTTATTGGAGAAAAGCAGCGCGCCGGTACCGAGAATGAGCACCGCGACGATTGCCACAATTACGCCCCGACGAATATTTTTGCGACGATCAGCTTGGCGCTGCAACTGTTCCATTTTTACGCGGCGAGCCGCTTTTTGACGTTCACGTTTCGAAGTTGCCATAGGTGCGACGTTACTAGCCCACCGAAAGTGGCTTTAAGCGCTCAACTAACCTTGGTCAATATGGCGTTGATCGTTCAGAAGTTTGGCGGTACGTCGGTCGGCGATGCCGACCGGATTCGTGCCGTCGCGGACCACGTGGCTCGGACCCGGGCCGCGGGCAACGACGTCGTCGTCGTGGTCTCGGCCATGGGCAAGTTCACCGACGATCTCTTGCGTCTGGCCGACGACGTGTCGCCCACCCGTCCGCCGCGCGAACTCGACATGTTGCTCACGGCCGGTGAACGGATCTCCATGGCACTGGTTTCGATGGCGCTGGGCTCGTGCGGGGTAAATTCGGCCTCCTTTACTGGTAGCCAGGCCGGCATCATCACCGATACCGATCACACCAGGGCCAAGATCCTCGAAATCCGCCCCGACCGTATTCGTGAGGCGCTCGACAATCAACTCGTACCCGTTGTTGCTGGATTTCAGGGCGTTTCGACCGAACGCGACATCACAACCCTCGGGCGCGGTGGCTCCGACGTTACCGCCGTAGCGCTGGCGGCCGCGCTGAAGGCCGACGTCTGTGAGATTTACACCGACGTGACCGGCGTGTTCTCGGCCGATCCGCGCATCGTCAGCAAAGCGCGACGCATTCCCAAGGTCTCTTTTGACGAGATGTTGGAGATATCGGCGACCGGCGGACGAGTGTTGATGCTGCGTTCCGTTGAGTTCGCGCGTCGTCACCGTGTGCCGCTGCACGTTCGATCAAGTTTTACCTGGGAGCCAGGCACTTGGATTGTGGAGGAGGACCCCACCATGGAAGAAGCCGTTGTCTCGGCCGTCACCGATGACGTCTCGGAGGCCAAAATAACGGTCGGCGGCGTGCCCGACCGTCCGGGCGTTGCGGCCCGACTGTTCCGGGAACTGGCCGATCGAGGTATCAACGTGGACATGATCGTCCAGAACATCAGTGCGAAAGGTATGACCGACATCTCCTTCACCGTCGCCAAGACCGACCTCGAGAACGCGTCGATCGCGTGCGAGAAAGTGAAAGACGAGATCGGTGCCAGCGAAGTGACCAAGGACGACAGTATCGGGCGAGTGTCAATCATCGGGGCGGGTATGAAATCCAATCCCGGCGTCACTGCGCTCATGTTCGAGACCCTTTCGACCAACGGGATCAACATCGAAATGATCTCGACCAGTTCAATCCGAATCTCGTGCGTAATGCGCGCGGAGAAGGTTGCCGACGCGGTGCGATTCCTGCACTCGGCATTCGGCCTGGACGCCGCGTAAGTACCTCGGATTTCAGCGCATCCTTCGGTGTTCTTCTGAGTACCGGACGAAAATCGCCCCACCGTAGACTCGAGTTATGCGAATAGCCATTGTCGGAGCAACGGGACAGGTTGGAACCGTGATGCGCGCGATTCTGCGCGAACGTGATTTCCCCGTTGACGAGATCCGCTACTTCGGGTCCGCGCGCTCGGCCGGTTCCACATTGGACTGGAATGGAACGAAGGTAGTCGTGGAAGACGCCGCGACGGCCGACTTCTCGGGCATCGAGATTGCGCTGGCCTCGTGCGGGGCTACTTCATCGCGAGAGTTGGCGCCGCGTTTGGCAAGCGCCGGCGCAATTGTGATTGATAACTCGTCGGCGTGGAGGATGGACCCCGACGTACCGCTTGTCGTGTCGGAAGTAAATCCCCACACGCTGACGTCGATTCCCAAGGGCATCATCGCCAATCCC
>CAJDUS010000046.1_pt1 | contig 13297 bp, 13 predicted proteins | sample 7390831 | NCBI WGS metagenome assembly CAJDUS01 (sample SAMEA7055684, study PRJEB34461) | soil metagenome | biome: terrestrial ecosystem; feature: Peninsula; material: soil | place: Antarctica | collected 2016
CTCGTGGAACGTAATCGCACTCGTGGGGCACGCCAACACGCACGCTTCACATCCGCTGCACGCCACCCCGTCGATATTCACGACGCCGGTTGGTGCAAGGTCATTGAGAAGGACGTCGCGCTCGCTCGCTGCTAATGAATCAGCTAACAACACATCAATCGCAGCGTAGGTCGCCATGGGCTCACTCCACTGCAGGCTGACGTTTGACACGGGCGGGGTCGGCCAGACATCTTCCCGGTCACCAACCTCATCCGAAGGACGTTGCGTCAAACCACCACGCCCAATCTCGCCGAGCGTGTCGTCGACAAACGATAGGGTGGCCGAAAGCGACGACGTGTCCTTACAGGCAGATGAGGGCGAAACAAATACCCGGACTCCTCTCGACCGCAGCCCCAAGAGCAGTCCGGGACTCACTATGGCGACACAGGGCACCGTCACACTCGCCTCGAGTTGGTCAACTCCGCTCGCTGTGTTCATCTCCTCTGTATCGCAGAGGTGATCGCACAACAGGCGGATGGTGCGAATACCCTCATTGAGGAGCGTCTCGATGTGCGCAGTGAGGCCGCCCAGTCCCGCCCCCGGCATCGAGATGGCGTTCGTCGGGCAGTACGTCACGCACACGCCGCACGAAACACAGATCGCCGGATCAATGAGGGCGGCGTTTCCCTCGATCCGCAACGCACCGAGTTGACACCGGACCACGCAGGCACTGCAGTTCGCACCTAAACACGACGTTGGATCAACCCTGGCCGTCTGACGTGGCGGCGCGCTCCACGGATGCAACAGTGACCGACGGTCGAGTGCGCCGCCAAATTGGAGCGCTTCGCGGCCGCTCAGTGGCTCAACTGCCAGACTGTCCGCTCGACGAGCGGCGGCCACGCAGATGGACTCAATCAGATTCGATCGCATTGGGGACTGATCCAACTGCAGCGCCGTCGAAAAACTAAGTGCCGTAACCCGGGCGGTGTCGAGACCTTCGAATACGGCTTCTTGCACCACGCCCCCCGCCGCACTGACGGTGCACGACACCACCGCGAGAGCCGTCGTGTCATTATGCAGCATCGCTCTCGTCACCTGCGCCGGTCGCGAACAAAGGTGCGGGTAAATCTCGACCGCAATCTGGGCGCAGTCTTGGCGAAGTCGGTTACGAATCCCCTCGCACTCGGATGTCGAGAGTGCGTCGCCGCATATCAAGAGCGTGGGGCCGCGAGGCCGTGCACGTCCATCGACCGACGCCCGGTCTCGTAAACCGCTGCGCCCAATTCGCCAGCGTGACGACATCGTTCAGCCCCGGTTGGTGGCCGAGGGGTATCGACAGGAGTGCCGCGACGATTTCAACACGATCTCGAAGCGCAGAACGAACCCGCCGCGCCCACGCGGGCGCGTTGCCTCAGTACTGATCGGCCGTGAAGTGATCATCAGACGTAATGCTAAATAGCCCCCTCACTCTCGAACTAGGTCCGAAAGTCATATTGGTGGGCGACGCGGTACCCGTAATTAAACGGAACTTCACCCCCGAACTACGCGCCGAGAGCGTAAATTCGAACTGCGTCGTTGTCGCGAAACTTCTAGGATTCGCCGGCGACGAGTTGAGCAACTTTGATAACTTCTTGCAGCGAGAGTCCCGTCTTGGCCGCGATCCAACACGCCACCGGCGCGGCAGTTCTTTCAGACGCGTGCGCCGCGATAGCCGCAAGTTCGAGGATTTGCTCGGCATCACTCTCCGTTGGTGCCTCCACGCCCAACTGGGACGCCAGTGCTTCAATCCACTCTTGACGTGTTGTGGGCGTGGTCATATGCGCACGCTACCAGTCGCCATTTAGCGCTGGCGAACAGTCACAAAGTCCCACGTCTATGCTCGCCCATCGTGGAGTGGAAAGTTCGAATCTTGACCGTCTCGGATTCCGTCTCGGGCGGTCTGGCCGAGGATCGTGGCGGCCCGGCGATCGAACGCCTTCTCGTAGCGTCGGGCTTTGACGTCCAAGATCGCCGTGTCGTATCCGACGGCATCGAGGCCGTTCGCGACGCACTGATCGATATGTCTGAGGGTTTTTTCGGCCTCGTGGTCACGACCGGCGGCACCGGTTTTTCGCCACGCGATAACACTCCCGAAGGAACGCTCCTCGTGCTCGATCGAGTGGCGCCGGGCTTGGCTGAGGCCATGCGACTGGTGAGTCCGTTGGGCCGACTCTCTCGGGGCGTCGCCGGGACCCGCGGAGAGAGCCTCATCCTCAACCTTCCGGGCAGCCCGAATGGCGCGGTCGAGTCACTTCGAGCGGTGCTGGACGTGATTCCCCACGCGCTCGAGTTACTGATGGGCGGACAGCCCCACCCATCGCACATCGCAGCCGGCAACGACGAGAACGCATCGACTTAGCCCCCAGATATTGGTGGCAAGAACGCAACTTCATCGACATCGGTGACGTCAACGTCGCGATGGGCAGGTTCACCGTTCACCCAGATTCGACACGTCGAGTCAAGCGCCTGCGTAAAGCGGTCCCCGTAGCGCAGCGCGGCCCGGTCGACCACCTCGTCGACCGTGGCGCCAGGTAGGACGTCCTCGCGACATCCCGTTACATCGTGCAGGTGTCCGAAGAACAACACCCGAGCCACGTCAACCGCCAATCATGGACATGCTGCGCCTCGGCCGCAACAAGGTGAGGTCATCGGTTCCTCGACCGGTCTTCTTCATCCATACCGAGCGACGGAGCGAACGTTCAATGGCGAGATCATCGCAACCGCCTCTTATTAGTTCACGCAGTGGAACCTCTTCCTCCGAGAACAGGCAGTTTCGCAGTTCTCCATCGGACGTCAACCGGAGCCGATCACACGTCCCACAGAACGGCTCGGTGACCGTGGCAATCACGCCAATCTCACCTCGGCCGTCCTTGAACCGGTACCGAACCGCCGGCGAGATGGACGTGACTTGAATGGGTTCGAGCGGCCACTGGTCATTAATGCGATTGACGACTTCGCGCGATGCCACGACCTTGTCGGGCGACCACTCCTTGGGTCCGTCGAGTGGCATGAACTCAATGAATCGAACGACGCGTCCCGTCGAGCGCGCGAACGCCGCGAAGTCGAGTACCTCATCGTCGTTCACTCCCGTCATCAAAACGACATTCAACTTTACCGGTGTCAGTCCAGCCGACTCGGCGGCGTCCATCGAAGCCAAAACGGTCTCGAGATCACCACGTCGTCGTATCGCTTGAAATCGGTCTGGTCGAAGTGAGTCGCAACTCACGTTGACGCGGTGCAAACCGGCGTCGGCGAGCGGCTGGGCCAAACGCGCCAACTCCATTCCGTTCGTCGTCATAGCGATATCCTCAAAACCCATCGCCCCGACCGTACGAACGAAATCGACGATGCCCTTTCTCACGAGCGGTTCCCCGCCGGTGAGACGTATTGACCGGACGCCGAGCCGTTGGGCCACGTGGAGGACGCGCGTTATCTCCTCGTAGGACAAGACGTCCTCACGACATCCGAAGGCAACTCCCTCTTCGGGCATGCAGTAGACGCATCGCAGATTGCAGCGGTCCGTGACAGAAACTCTGAGGTCGGTGTGGACGCGACCAAACTGGTCAATTAATGGACCTTCGCTGGGCGCGGGAGTCTTACTGCTCCGACGCACGACAACTTCAATCGACTGGTGGGCGAGATCCGAACTCATTGCACATCCTCACTCGCTCGCTCGAAAGCGTGACGTGACCATTTGATGTCCTCCCAAACGAAAGGCATAATCTCCACCTCCTCGCCCACTCGCACGCCGCACCCGTTTGGGATGATGGCGAACGCGTTGGCCCTAGCGATTGTGCTCAAAATATGTGAGGCCGACGGTCCGGCCGGTCGCACTCTAACCAGTCCATCCAGTGCAACCGAGGCGCATACGCTCACGATGTGAACCTTGCCGTCGTCGCGTCGAGGAATGTCTTGGTCCGCCGTAGCCAACAACGTCGGCCGTGAGATTTCCAGAAATCCCGCCATGCGTCGTAACGCTGGACGGGCAAAGAGCTCGAAGGAAACCAGCGACGAGAGAGGATTACCGGGAAGCCCGAAGACGGGGACGCCACCGGCGCAGAGGACTCCGAACGCGAACGGCTTCGCGGGCTTCACCGCCACCTGCATCCATCGCATCGACGCGCCACACAACGTGGCGAGTGCACCCTTCACGAAGTCTGCGTCGCCCACGCTGACACCACCAGATGTCAACAGCGCGTCACACTTCGTCGAAGCATCAGTAATCGCCATTTCGAGACTTCCGGGGTCGTCACGAACAATCCCGCAGTCAATCCCAACGAATCCGGAATCCCTCACGGCGGCGAGGAGCGCGTGTCGGTTTGAGTCCCTGATCTGTCCCGCAGAGAGTTCAGCATTAACCTCCGCGAGTTCGTCACCAGTCGATAGGACGCCGACACGTGGCTTCGGATGAATCAACGCCGTCGAGATACCGAGGCTCGCCAACATCCCTACGTGGGCCGGCCGCAGCACCGTGCCCGCTTCGAAGACAACGTCTCCTCGTTGAATGTCCTCGCCAACACCTCGAACGTGCTCGCCCAGTGCGACGGCAATCTCGATCACCACGTGGTCGACGTCGCTGCCGACGCGTGTTCTCTCTACCATGCAAACCGAGTCGGCACCCCCGGGCAATACGGCGCCCGTCATGATCCGTATCGCTTCGTTCGGCCCCACCTCTAACGAAGAGGGTCGTCCGGCCAACGCCGTGTCGATCACTCGAAGTTCAACGGGGCTAGAACTTGTATCTTGCGAGCGCAGTGCGAAGCCATCCATCGCGGAATTGGCGAAGCGCGGAATGTCGCTCACGGCAACGACCGTATTCGCGAGCACGCCGCCGAGCGCATCATCGATGTCGAGTTCAACCGGCGTCAGTGGACGTCGACCGTCCATCACTACCGCCAAGACTTCATCGATGCTTAGGAGAGAACTCATCGTGTTTGAACGATGTCGGTTTGACCCTTGTTAGCGCCGAGTTCGTGAGCGTCCCCTCCCCAATCGCTGCCCGATTCCCACGTTTCGTTCTTCCAAATTGGAACCGTCGTTTTGACCGATTCAATACAGAATCGGGCCGCGTCGAATGCTTCAGCGCGATGCGGAGCACCGATGACGACAATCACCGCACTCTCACCGACGCTGAGGGTGCCGACGCGGTGCAAAATGACAGTGCGCTGGATCTGGGGCCATTTCGATTGGGCAGTTTGAGCAACCTCATGAAGTCTCGACTCCGCACCACTTCGGTAGGCCTCGTAGTCCAATGACGTGACACCTGGTCGGCCCTCTGAGAAATCCCTCACCGTTCCAGAGAAGACAACAACGGCCCCGCAATTGGGCGTCGTCGCCCATTCAATCGCGTCAGCCAAAGGGAGCGGCGTCTCGCATAACCCGATCCACAATGCTGATTCGTTCACAGACATCATGTGGGCAGCCTAACTTCCTCCCCCAGCGACGCTACAACGACTTTGGTCATTTATTGAGACCGCAATCCACCCGCGGGAAGGTCGTTGGACTGCCAACGGACGCCGAGACGCGTGAAATCCTCCGGTTGATCAACATCTTCAAATTCAGCGGCATCGACGAAGGCCGCCCAGTGACGTTCGTCAATGAATTCAACGTCAGTTGATTCAGCGAAATGTCGTAGTGAAGCATTCTCGGCGAAATGAGAGCGCGATGATCCCATGGCCGCGCTCGACCAACGAGCACAAAGGTACTGAGCTCGTCCGTCCACAACCGGAACCACAGAGGTGTCGCTGGGCCACTCCACGAGTAGGCGTAGAAGCTTTACGGAGAGCATCGGCAGGTCGCACGCAAGCACGACAACGGAATCCGGCGTGGCATCTTCGCAGAGTGCGTCCCAACCCGACACCATTGCCGAGAGTGGACCTTCCCCGGGCCGCTCCTCCACCAGATGCGTCAGACGGGTTACGCCGGGTCCCACCTCGCGAACTGGATTGGCCACTGTAACGAGCATCTCGGCGAGATGCCCGGCGAGGTGGCGACCATCGACCAGCAGTCGTGATTTATCTGCTCCCATCCGTCGACTGGCCCCGCCGGTCAAAAGTAAACCGGCGACAACTCGGTCAATCGTTGGTGCAATGACATTCGTCACGCGGATCCGACCAGCGGTGCGACGGGCGACTCGCCTACGAACCCGAGCCCACGTTCGGCGAACTGAAGATCATGTAACTGGCCCACCAACTCTCCCCAAATCGACCGAACTCGCAGTGACGCGCGCAGCGACGGCGATGTCATTCACTCAACGGTGGCGTCTCGTCCACAACTCTCGTCCAGTTCCCTGAGCGACCCCCGGATTTTTCCCAAAGCGTCAACTCGGCGATAGTTGGTTTGGGTTCGAACTTCCTGAATTCTCCGACGATGCAAAGTGCGCCAACGGCGCAGGCGGTCAGCGCCTCCATCTCCAAACCGGTTCGATCAAAGGCCAGGACCACGGCCTCAACTTCGACGAAATCGCCACCGACACTGATATTGATCGTGACGCCATTAATGGCGACCGGATGACACAACGGAATAAGCGTCGACGTCTGTTTGGACGCCATTGTGCCCACAATCCGAGCTTCTCCGAACACGCGACTCGCCACGTCATCATCCTCTAGGTCCGTCATCGCCTCACGTGAAAGCATCACGCGACACTTGGCAACGGCGCGCCGATGGGTTGACAGTTTCTCAGATACGTCAACAATGCGCGCCGCGCCGCGCTCGTCGACGTGAGTGAATTCGGAGTTTCGCACGATGTTCCCTTTGATTGAACCCTTCTTCGCATCATCCACCACATTCCCATCGCGTTCCATCTCAGATTCTCCTCTGGTTCAACAACATTGAGTGAAGGATCGGGGAACCGGAAACGGGCACACGATGACGATGCACTTGCGAGCCTTTCGCTCGGTCGCGTGCGCCGTATCGGATTCGCCGACATTACCGACGCCAACTAACTCCAAACACGAGTCGTGCAAATCAATCCAGAGCGGAGTTGTCACGCAAAGAGCCTCCATTCGCCGACCTTGGAGAACTTCCTGGTCAACTGCGTCCATGCTATCGACGAACACCGTCACTCCTTTCGACGCGTGCGTCGGACACCTTGCACACTGGAGTTGCGCACGAGCAACAAACGACGAATGCATCCCCCGGAATCGAAACGCTGAAGCGCCATAGCATCGGAACAACATGACAGCGACCACACGGCACCACGCTCGCGGTCGCGGTCGCGTTGCTATCAGTGCTCTTCACCACGGACCCGTCGTCATCGCCGCACCCGAATGTTCGCCGTCATCTCATTTCACGGGTGTCACTGGAACGCACTGCTCCGAGGGCCTCGGTGCCTGATCTCGAGCGTTATGAGGACTCGAAAGAAGAGCGCGGCCTGAGCACACCCCGTCGTTACTTTGGCCTGAGCAGCACGGGGGCGCTCCTGGCGCTCGTGGGACCGGGTTTGATGGTCATGCTCGCCGACACCGACGCGGGCAGCGTCGTGACGGCGGCCCAATCGGGCGCTCTCTACCGCTACGCAATGTTGCTACCCGAACTTCTGCTTATACCGGTCCTCTATCTCGTCCAGGAAATGACCGTCCGTCTCGGGCTGGTGACTCGTCAGGGACACGGTGCATTAATTCGCGATATGTTCGGACGACGTTGGGCGGCCCTCTCGGCCTGCGCGCTACTCATCGCCTGCTTGGGCGCCCTCGTGACCGAATTCGCAGGCGTGGCCGGAGTCGGCACACTCGTTGGAATACCCCGTTGGCTGAGCACCGGAGCGGCGGGTGCGGCTCTGATCACACTGGTCCTCCTCGGACGCTACCGTCGCGTCGAACATATCGGTATCGCCATAGGAGCTCTCGAGTTGCTCTTTCTTCCGGCCGCGTTTCTCGCCCATCCTCGCGTTGGCCTGCTGATTCACGATGCCGCGTATCCACTTCACGCGAGCAGTGGGTACGTGACGTTGCTCGCGGCCAACGTTGGCGCGGTGATCATGCCCTGGATGATCTTTTATCAACAAGAGGCCGTGATTGACAAGGGTCGCCACGGCCTCGACCTTCGTAAGGCCATTCGCTCGGCCCGCCTGGACACCGGACTGGGTTCGGTCGTCACCCAAGTGATCATGGTGGCGATTGTCGTCGCCTCGGGAGCAACCCTCGGCTTCGCCAATCACGGACACGCCCTCAACAGCATCGGTGAAATCGCCTCCGCGTTGACGCCGTTCTTTGGTCACCGCGATGCGGTCATCTTCTTCGGATTCGGGATGATTGGCGCTTCGGTTGTTGCCGCGCTCGTCGTGAGCCTCGCTGGAGCGTGGGGAGTCTCCGAGGTTATGGGTTGGCGCCACAGTCTCAATGACTCGCCGAGGCGAGCAATAGGCTTTTACGCGCTCGCCGTCGCGGGCACAATCGTCGGCGTCGTTCTCGTACTCGCGATACCGAACCTCGTGAATCTGTCGATCGATGTTGAAGTACTCAACGCCTGCTTGCTACCAATCGTTGTGGGTTTCCTTCTCGCGCTCGAGCGACGGGCCCTGCCACCAGAGTTCCGAATGAAGGGCGCCCGCAGAGTACTCACGTACGCTCTGACATTCCTCGTCATTGGTTTCGGACTCGTCACTATCGTCCAGTCGGTATTTCACGTGTTGTAACGAGGAATCGACGCTGGACCGCGCACGGCGGCGTGGTCATTCGTGTTGGATTACCGAGGACTCATTGCGGATTCAATGAAGCGACCTTCGGTCACTCCATCACCAGACGCATCACTGCGCACATACGTTTCGCTCGGTCAGGACTGCGCGGGAAACGCGTCCGTGTCTCGACCTCGTCCCAGTCGAACAAGGAAGGCCCCCGCTACGCAAATCCACGCCCCGACGGCTATCCAGAACATGGTTCGGGCGACCGGTTCCATGTACGAGAGATTGGCGGCCGCGCCAAAGGTCAGTGTCGCGACGCTGTACATGCCGAGCGGGAACACGACACTCCACAGCGCATTTTCGTACGTAAAGGGCCAGTGGTGGCTCAAGTGTCGCCAGAGGCCTAGCACGATAAGCAGGGGGATCCACCAGGTTCCGAACGACCAAAGTACGAAGGAAAAGCCTTCGACGAAGCCGCCGGTCGCCAGACGGACCGGAACGCTCGATGGCAGAGCGAGGATCTGTGCTCCGGCGCGCACGGTGATAGCCGTGGCGCCCATGAGGATCCAGTACGGCGGGCCGAGGGCCGCCGGCGTCATTGGCACCGTAAGCCAACGAAGCATGATGAGGGTGACCAACACGAGATAGAGCACGAGTCCAACCCCCCAAAGACCCACCGCGAATGGAGCGAGGAACCCGACATCGCCGGGCCACGGCTTTACGAGCGTCCCCGCCGCAATCGCCAGCGACTGCGTTCCAACCACCCAGAGGAGCCACGTACCGTTGACACCCCCAAGAACTGAATCGTTGTGCCGAGTGAGGAGAATGCTCGCCGGAATGGCGTAGGTGAGCACCAACCAGACGAGGAGTGCGACGCCCGCGAGCCACGCGGTTGCGACGTAGTGGCCACTCGCGGCAAGCCGGATTCCCAACACGTCCAAACCAGCCACGATGGTGAAGAACCCAAAGACTCGTCCCGGAGAGCGTGAATCATTGGCGAGTTGGTGGGGAAAACGAACAGCACGAGTGACCAGCGACAATGCCAACACCACCAGCCCCACACAGGTAACGATAAGCAGGACATCGGAAAGCCACGCCGGACCGAACTTCAAACCCGCGGTCGACACAATGCCCGTCGCCATCACGAAAGAGAATGCGCCTGGTCCGAGGTCGCGCACTGCCGAGGTCGCTCGGTCGAGGGGCCGCTCGAACTCTCGTGGACGGGGCGTCTCGGTCATCGTCACTCCTATATCTCGTGCATGGAATATTTGCGCTGCACGGATTTGTTTTTATCATGTTCATAAGCAAAACTCGAACGGTGCAGCAATCGCGACTCACAAAGCCCCCCAGAGGAGCGCCATCTGCGTTGCACACTGTTCGAACCGACCTGCATCGCGGGCTTCGGTCTTCGGAGCGCGCGAATCCCAAAATCCATCGAGTGCTAGGTGGTGAGAGCCGCCAGATGATCCTCGAACTACTCAAGCGCGAGGGCCGTGCCCTGCACGTGAGCGAGATCGCTCCGCCGATGGGTTTGCAGCCAAACACGATTCGCGTTCATCTCGAGCTGCTGTGTTCCGTTGGCCTCGTGCGACGGGTCGATGAGGTTCGAATCGAGCCGGGGCGTCCTCGCGTGATGTACGAGTTCGTGCCTTCATCGTTGAATGCACGTGACTCGGAGCGAACCACCGACGCTCCGGACTATCAGCGATTGACACAACTTCTCATTGCGGGCATGGAAGCTTCTGGGAATGTCGCCGACATCGCGCGCGAGGCCGGGGCTCGATGGGCGAAGGCCGTGAGCGAAGAGCGCGCACCCGCAATCACGCTTTCGGCGCCAGAGGCGTTCGACATCTTGACGAACATCCTCGCGCGACTTGGTTTCGCGCCGGAACCTGATCTCGAATCCGAACAGATTGTTCTGCACGAGTGCCCGTTCAAAGACATTGCGCGTGAGCATCGCGCTGTCGTTTGTGCGGTGCACCTCGGCATGATCGAAGCGACTGCGGAACATTTGGATTCGCCACTTGAAGTTGTGGGACTCAACCCCTTCGTCAACGAAGAACCTATGCGGTGCGTTGTAGAACTAGTAGTGAAACGACCGTCGTCAGGCGGCACGGGAGCGCTGGAGGACACGTGAACAAGAGACGACGGGTCGGCACCGATGGTGACGTAGTGACGTCAATCCTGAAGGGTCGACGGTTGCTCGCACCTACGAAAATTAGTCCAGATCTGAGGACCATCACGCTCGAGGGCGGACGCGACGCCGACGTGTTCTACCGCGACCGTTGGTCCCACGACAAGATTGTTCGCTCGACCCACGGGGTGAACTGCACGGGCTCGTGTTCGTGGAAGGTCTACGTGAAAGACGGCATCATCACCTGGGAAACGCAGGAAACTGACTATCCCTCGATTGGTCCCGATTCTCCCGAGTACGAGCCACGGGGCTGTCCGCGAGGAGCCTCGTTCTCCTGGTACACGTACTCCCCCACTCGAGTTCGCTACCCCTACGTGCGAGGTGTGCTGCTCGAGATGTACCGCGAAGCGCGCGCGCGTCTCGGTGATCCAGTGCTGGCGTGGGCCGACATTGTCGGGGACCCCGAACGCCGACGACGCTTTCACGCCGAGCGGGGCAAGGGCGGACTGGTTCGAGCCAGTTGGGATGAGGCCATTGAGATCACCGCTGCCGCGCAAGTACACACAATTAAAGCGTGGGGACCGGACCGGATAGCTGGCTTCTCTCCGATCCCGGCGATGTCCATGGCCTCGCACGCCGTGGGAGCTCGTTACACCAGCCTCTTGGGGGGAACGATGATTTCGTTCTACGACTGGTACGCCGACCTGCCAATCGCGTCGCCACAGGTCTTTGGAGATCAAACCGACGTGCCCGAGTCAGCCGACTGGTGGAACGCGACCTACCTCATTATGTGGGGATCGAACATACCGGTGACGCGTACGCCCGACGCCCACTTCATGACCGAGGCGCGCTACCGGGGGCAAAAGGTTGTCGCCGTCAGCCCCGACTACGCGGTCAACACCAAATTCGCCGACGAATGGCTCCCCGCACAACCCGGGACCGACGGCGCACTGGCGATGGCGATGGGCCACGTCATCTTGAAGGAGTTCTTCGTTGAGCGCCACGTCCCGCGCTTCGAGGGCTATCTCAAGCAGTACACCGACCTGCCCTTCCTCGTGACGCTGCGCCGGCGCGAGGACTCAACGGCCTACGTCGCGGACCGCTTCCTCACCGCCGCCGACCTGGGAGACGAGACCGAAGGTGCCGCGTGGAAGACGGTGCTCCTCGACGCCACGACCCACGAGCCCGTCGTGCCGAACGGTTCGATGGGCTTTCGACACACCGAGTCGGGTGTTGGTAAGTGGAACCTCGACCTTGCCGACATTGATCCGTTGCTCTCGCTGCACGGCATTGCTCCCGACGCCGTTGCCGTGGACTTGCCTCGGTTCGACGTGGGCGGCGAGGGCGGTGGCGTCGTCCAGCGCGGTGTGCCCGTGATGACCGTCAACGGACGAACGGTCACGACCGTGTTCGACCTGCTCTTCGCCCAGTACGGGGTATACCGCGAGGGGCTACCGGGCGAATGGCCCAAGGACTACGAGGACGACGCCACCTACACGCCGGCCTGGCAAGAACCAATTACGTCGGTGCCCGCCGACACCGTGATTCGGATCGCGCGCGAGTTCGCGGATAACTCGGAGCGCTCGGGCGGTCGCTCGATGATTGCACTTGGCGCCGGCACCAATCACTGGTTCCACTCGGACGAGACCTACCGCGCAATACTTTCGCTGCTTATCCTGACTGGTTGCCAGGGCGTCAACGGAGGCGGATGGGCGCACTACGTCGGTCAGGAGAAGGTTCGTCCCTTCACCGGCTGGGCACAACTCGCCTTCGGACTCGACTGGATGCGCCCGCCACGTCAAATGGCCGGCACCACCTTTTGGTATCACGCCAGCGATCAGTGGCGCTACGACGGTTTTGGCGCTGACGAACTCGCTACGCCGCTGGGCAAGGGAATCTTTAAGGGCCAAGCACTGGCCGACTGCATTGCTCTCGCCACGAGGCTCGGTTGGACGCCCTCGTACCCCACCTTCAACCGCAATCCGCTCGAAATCGCGGCGAGCGCGAAAGCGGCGGGACAGGACCCGGCAAAGTACGTGGTCGAGCAACTCCTGGCGGGGAAGTTGCAGTTCGCCGCCAACGACCCCGACGCCGAAGAGAACTGGCCCCGGGTACTCACGTTGTGGCGAGCGAACCTGCTCGGATCCTCGGGCAAGGGCAATGAGTACTTGCTTCGTCACATGCTGGGTGCCGAAGCAGCGGTGCGCGCTGACGAGACGCCACCCGAGCACCGCCCTCGTGACGTCGTATGGAGGGATGAAGCCCCCCACGGCAAGCTGGACCTGCTCGTTTCACTCGATTTTCGTATGACGAGTACGGGTCTCTTCTCCGACGTCCTTCTACCGGCCGCTACGTGGTACGAGAAGTACGACCTGTCGAGCACTGACATGCACCCGTTCGTTCACGCGTTCAACGCGGCCATTCCCCCCCCATGGGAGACCCGCTCGGACTACGACGCGTTCAACGCCATGGCGCGAACCTTCAGCCAACTGGCGGCAACGCATCTCGGCGTACAGAGTGACCTG
>CAJDUS010000062.1_pt1 | contig 12939 bp, 10 predicted proteins | sample 7390831 | NCBI WGS metagenome assembly CAJDUS01 (sample SAMEA7055684, study PRJEB34461) | soil metagenome | biome: terrestrial ecosystem; feature: Peninsula; material: soil | place: Antarctica | collected 2016
CGGAGCGACGGAGTACATGGATGGCATGACCAGTTACGTGCGGCGCGAACCCATCGGCGTCTGCGGTGCTGTCACGCCGTGGAACTACCCCATGATGATGGCCGTGTGGAAGTGGGCACCCGCGATCGCGGCCGGTAACACCATGGTGTTGAAGCCGGGCGACTCAACGCCGGTCTCCACGTTGCTCATGGCCCAGTACATGGCCGAGGTGCTGCCGAGTGGAGTGTTCAACGTGGTCTGTGGAGACCGCGATACCGGACGTGCACTGGTCGAGCACGCCGTCCCAGCCATGGTGTCGGCTACCGGATCAATTCGCGCCGGTACGGAAGTGGCGTCTAGCGCGTCGGCAACCCTTAAGCGCGTGCACCTCGAACTCGGTGGCAAGGCGCCAGTCATCGTGTTCGACGATGTCGATCTCGCGTTGGCCGTCGAAAATATCGCGGTCGCGGGGTTCTTTAATGCCGGCCAGGACTGCACGGCCGCGACACGGGTACTCGCCGGGCCGAAGGTCTACGGTGATTTCGTCGACGCGTTGGCGGAACAGGCGAAGAACACCGTTATTGGCATGCCCGACAACGACGACGCCCTCTTCGGACCGGTCAACAATGTCAATCAGTTTCAGCGCGTCACCGGATTTCTCGGTCGTGCTCCGGTCCACTCGTCCATCGCCGCCGGCGGCGCCCAAGTGGGTGACAGGGGTTATTTCATCGCGCCGACCGTCGTCGCCGACTTGCAGCAGGACGACGAGATGATTCAGAGCGAGATCTTTGGTCCCGTAATCACGGTGCAGAAGTTCGCCGACGAAGCCGAGGCGTTGGCTTGGGCGAATGGCGTCGACTACGGACTGGCCTCGTCTGTGTGGACGAGCGACCACGGTCGTGCCATGCGCTTCACCCGTGATCTCGATTTCGGTTGCGTGTGGGTAAATACGCACATCCCCCTCGTTGCCGAAATGCCGCACGGTGGCTTTAAGCGCTCGGGGTACGGTAAGGATCTCTCGATGTACGGTTTTGAGGATTACACGCGTGTGAAGCACGTAATGCACAACATCGAGGCGTAGGAACGAGAAAGGGTAGTTAAAAATGATTATCGGCGTACCGAAGGAAATAAAGACTGACGAATACCGGGTGGCGTTGACGCCAGCTGGCGCTAGGGAGTTGACGGGAGCCGGACACACGGTCCTCATCGAACGAAGTGCTGGTGTCGGCTCCTCCATTGCCGACGCGGATTACGTCGCCAACGGGGCGACCATTGTCGACGATGTCGACGACGTGTGGGCCGACGCGGAACTTTTGATGAAGGTGAAGGAACCAATCGCGGTGGAGTACCCGCGCCTTGGCGCCCATAAGAATCAAGTGCTCTTCACGTATCTGCACCTCGCGGCCGCGCGCGAGTGCACCGACGCCCTCGTCACGGCCAACAACGTCGCCATTGCGTACGAGACCGTGCGACTGCGCGATAACTCGCTTCCACTGCTCACGCCAATGAGCGAAGTCGCCGGACGGATGGCGCCGCTCATGGGTGCCCATCACCTCATGCGCCCCGGCGGCGGTCACGGCTCGCTGATCAGCGGGGTACCGGGCGTTGCGCCCGCCAATGTCGTCGTCATTGGTGCCGGTGTCTCCGGACTTGCCGCGGCCACGATGGCCGTAGGTCTCCACGCCAGCGTGAAGATTCTTGACCGCAATTTGGAGCGACTGCGTCAAGTGGACATTCACTTCGACGGTCGCGTCCAGACGATCGCGTCGTCAACGCTGTCGCTCGAAGAAGCCTGTCTCGACGCCGACATCGTCATTGGCGCCGTCCTTGTCGTGGGTGCCAAAGCGCCAAAACTCGTCAGCAATGAACTCGTGTCGCGGATGCGCCAGGGTTCAGTTCTGGTCGACATCTCGGTTGACCAGGGCGGCTGTTTCGAGGCGACGCGCCCGACCACTCATTCGGACCCGGTCTTCGAAGTCAACGGCTCGATCTTTTACTGCGTGGCGAACATGCCGGGCGCCGTGCCCTACACCTCGACGTACGCACTCTCGAACGCGACACTGCCCTACGCCATGGAACTCGCTCGACACGGTTGGCGTGAGGCAGTTCTCGCCGATGACGCACTCGCCGAGGGCGTCAACGTCGTCGACGGCGCCGTCACCTGCGGTCCGGTCGCCGAGTCCCTCGCCATGTCCTACACTCCATTACGGTCATTGCTCTAAGGGGCAATCGTTTTGAGGCTGAGGGGGCGTGCACTCGTGCGTCTGGACATCAGTCGTGCCGCATGGGGGAATGAATGTCAGAGGCTTCGGTCAGTCACGTTGTGCACGCGGATACACACGATCCGCGTCGGTGGTTCGCACTCGTGGTCATTGGTATCGCACAACTGATGGTGATCCTTGACGCGTCAATCGTCAACATTGCCTTGCCCCACGCCTCGTTCCGCCTACACCCTTACTTTCGGTGGATTCCTGCTTCTCGGTGGACGCATCGGCGACTACTTGGGCCGCAAGAAGGCGTTTCTCATTGGGCTGCTCGGTTTCGCCGGTGCGTCGTTGCTCGGTGGACTCGCCCAGAATCAACAGTGGCTCTTCGGTGCTCGTGCCCTCCAGGGTCTCTTCGGTGCGCTGCTCGCGCCGGCCGCGCTCTCCCTCATCTCAGTCACCTTCACTGATTCGAAAGAACGCGCGAAGGCCTTCGGCGTCTACGGCGCACTGTCGGGAGTTGGTGGCGCCATTGGGCTCATCGCCGGGGGACTCTTGACCCAGTACCTCTCATGGCGTTGGTGCCTCTTCGTCAATACGCCCATGGCCATTATTGCGTTCTTGCTCGCCATTCCCAATATTAAGGAGTCGAAGGTCGAGGGGCATCCGCGCTATGACGTGCCCGGCGCCCTCACCGCGACAGCCGGCATGGTGAGCGTGGTCTTCGGCGTTTCGCAAGCGTCAACGAAGGGTTGGGGATCCACGAGTGCGTGGCCCTTCATGGTCCTCGGCGCCGTCTTACTGCTCATCTTTTTCATCATTGAAGGTCGTATCAAGTCACCGCTATTGCCGCTTCGACTCATCACGGACCGGGTTCGTGCGGGCGCGTTCCTCTCGCAGTTGTTCGTGGGCCTTGGGCTCTTCGGAATGTTCCTCTTCATGACATTCTACTTCCAGGAAATCGAAAAGTATTCGTCGGTGAGGACCGGACTGCTGTTCATGCCGTTCTCGCTTGGCATCATCCTGGCCGCGGGCGGCACGAGTCAGCTGTTGCCCAAGATCGGCCCGCGACCGCTCGCAACGGTTGGCAACGTGGTAGCGGCCGTGGGCATGTTCTACCTCTCGTTCATAAAAGTCGACACGTCGTACGTCACGAAGGTGATGCCCGCGATGATTCTCACCAGCGTTGGGCTGGGTATGGCGTTCGTTGCCATTGCGTCAACGGCACTCTTTAACGTGCGACCCCAGGACACTGGCGCGGCCTCGGCGGTGTTGACCACGTCCCAGCAGATCGGTGGATCTTTCGGCACCGCAATCTCGAGCACGATTGTCGTGTCGAGCGGCACCGCGTATTTCGTGGCCAGATTCCACCCCGGTCTCAATGCCGCCAAGGTGGCGCTCCTGCACGCCACGGCCAGCGTGCACGGCTACGACCAGTCCTTCCGCTTCGGGTCGTTGATGTTGCTGCTTGCCGGAATCACTTTCGGTGTGTTCGTGAACATCAACCGTCATCACCTCGGCCAACACGACGAAGCGGTCGTGCTCTAATCCTCGATATAGGGACAGTGACGACATCCACTGTCGCAGCACGTACCGCGCGCCAAATGCGCCACGACAGTCAGGACGCTGAGGCCGGTTGACGGGTCGCGGTAACTTGGTTCGCCGTCGCGCACGGCACGTTCGTGCGCCTCAATGATGGCGCCGTAGTCGACGCGTGAAGAGTCACAACGCGATGGGTGAGGTCTTGGGACCGAGGTCGTCACCGCGTCGTCAACGTCACGTTATTCTTCAACACGCAAGATGACCTTGCCGAACTTTCCGGGACGTCTAAAGAACTCGTACGCCTCGCTCACCTCTTCAAGTGAGAACGTCTCGGCAATTGGCACGGTCAACTCGCGTGTTCGCCAGCGAGGGATGAGCGTATGGTTGACGCGGTCGGCCACCTCGCTCTTCTCCTCGCGTGACCTCGACCGCAGTGTGGAACCGGTCAATGTAGACCGGGTCGTCATGAAGGCGAGCATGTCGAGCTCCACTTTGCTGCCACTGCCCCCGACACCGATAACGACAATTCGGGCAAAGGGCTTGAGGAGGTACTGAGCGAGGGCGAGATGTGTGGCGCCCACCAATTCAAGTATGACGTCAACTCGCCCGATGTCCGACACCTGATCGATCGTGACGGTTTCGTCTGCTCCGCACGCAATCAGTGCGTTGAAGTGTTCGCTCGTTCGGGTGACGGCAATTACGTAAGCGCCTAGTGCGTGAGCGATCTGAACCGCGGCGACACCCACACCTCCGGCGGCGCCGGAGATTAAGACGCGCTCACCGGGGCGCAGTTGACCCTGGGTTACTAACGCGTCGTGGGCCGTCGTGAATGCTTCGGGGAATCCGCCGGCTTCGTCCCAACGAACGTGATCGGGCACGAAGAGCAGGTGCTCACTCGGTACGAGGCAGTGCGACGCTTGCGCCCCACCTCCCACGATGGCGCACACTCGTCGCCCGAGGAGAGGTTCGTGCACCCGTTCGCCGACGGCCGAAACGACGCCGGCCATTTCCATTCCGGGCACGTCGATGGGCGAACCCTCGGGGGCCGGGTAAAGGCCGTCTCGTTGCATGAGGTCAGCGTTGTTGACGCCCGCCGCTCGCACAGCGACGACGACGTCGAGTGGACCGGGATCGGGTGTTTCGCGTTCGACGATTCCGAGTTTTCCGTTCATAATGACCACGCAGCGCATTGGTGCAGCCTACGGCTGTCACCATTGAGCGACCAGACGTTAAGGTCGCGCCATGACCATTTATGACATTCCCATCAACACGCTCGCCGGCGAGTCCGCCTCATTGGCTCCCTACGCGGGTACGACCGTACTGGCGGTCAACGTCGCCTCGAAGTGCGGCCTGACGCCCCAATACGAAGGACTCGAAGCGCTGCAGAAGGCCTACGGGGACCGTGGTTTCACCGTCGTTGGCTTCCCCTCGAACCAGTTCGCGGGCCAAGAACCTGGCAGCGCCGAAGAGATCCAGACGTTCTGCTCGACGACCTACGGCGTGACCTTCCCGCTGTACGAGAAAATCGACGTGAACGGTGAAAACCAGCACCCGCTTTACGCCGAACTCAATAAGACTGCCGATGCCGAGGGCTACTCGGGCGACATTCGTTGGAACTTTGAGAAGTTCCTGATTGCTCCCGATGGCACCGTGCAGCGATTCGCGCCCACGGTGACGCCCGAGGACCCGGCGATCGTGAGTGCCATCGAAGCCGACCTCGGTTAACCCGTTCCAATCGTGCGGTGAAGTCGCACGTAGGTCGGAACGAAACCGTATTTTCGCCAGTAATTGCCGGCACGACGGTTGGTCACGCGCCAGTTCGTCTCGACGAATTTGAAGCCCGCAATCGTTGCGTCGCGCATGGCCCAATCGACCATGGCGGTACCAACACCGATACGTCGGTATTCGGCATCGACGGTCACCGCGCTCAGGTGCAAGGTGTGGTCGAATGAGCCGCGCCGCGCGGGGAGTGCGAACGTGATGCACTGCGCAATGGCGCGGTCGTTCGCCTCCACGACGTAGTAATTCGTGTCGGGATCCTCCAAGGTCTCGAGTAAATCGTTGCGCTTGGTCGAGTGGTCGAGGCCGATGGAGAAGCTGGGACCGATGCGCTGCACGGCGTCGAGTTCGTCGTCGAGGGCGAGGGCGACGTCGATGTCGTCCGCGCTGCCCCTTCGAATGAGGAAGCCCTCGGGAAACCCGTGCGAGCGAGCCTCGGCCAGCTCCAAGACGCCGCGCATGTGCATACGAGCAAACCCCAACTCGTACCACGGTTCGACCGAGACCGCGTCATCGAGGGTCCACACGTAATGTTCGAGCGCGGCGTGCTCGAGCCACCGGGCGCCGGCGGTCGCGTAGAGGTCGGCGAGAATATCGGTGGTATTGAACGAGACGCCGTCGGGACCGATCCACACGCCATTGCCGTAGGCACCGTTGTCGAGCAACGCACCGTAGAGGTGGCCGACTAGTACGCCATCTTCATCGCAGACCCAGGTCTGATCGAGCGCGCTGCGTAGTGAGTCGGCGAGCAGCCCTTCGGGGATGGACGGATTGACGAGCGGTTGCACCGCGGCATCTTCGGCGAGGCGAATCATGATTCGTTGCACAACGCCATCAATGTCGGCAACTTCGAGAGGTCGGACGGTTCTCATCGTCTTACCGTACTGGTCGAGGTGTGGAAAGGTTGCGGAGTGACTGTAAAAGCAACTCTCTTCGACATGGATGGACTGTTAATCGATTCGGAGATCCTCTGGCACAAAGCCGAAGTTGAGATCTTTTGCTCGCTCGGCGTGCCGCTCGCCGAGAGCGAGAGTCGTTCCACCAAGGGAATGTTCGTGAACGAAGTCGTCGACTATTGGAGGGCCATTCATCCTTGGCAGGGCCACTCAACTGATGACGTGGCCCAAATGCTGCTGACGCGCGTCGGCGACCTCGTTGAAGGAGAGGGTCGGTTGATGCCCGGAGCACTCCGCGCACTCGATCTCGCAAGTGAGCGAGGTCCAATCGCCCTCGCTAGTTCAACGCCACTCGAATTGATCGGGCGTTGTCTGCGCCACTTCAATCTCGACGAACGCTTCGCGTCAGTGCACTCGGCTGAGTTCGAACCCTACGGCAAGCCCCATCCGGGCGTCTTTTTAACCGCCGCAACGGCCCTTGACATCGAACCATCGCGCTGTCTCGTCTTCGAGGATGCGGCGGCCGGCGTGGTGGCCGCAAAGGCCGCGACGATGACGGTGGTCGCGGTACCGACGCCTGAGGACAGCGCTCGCGTGGAGTTCATGTTGGCCAATCTCGTGTTGACCTCGCTCGAGAAGTTGACGCCCCAGTGGATGGACCTCGCGTTCGCCTAAAGATCTCTCATGAATCGCAGCGACTGAGGATGGGCGAAGACCCCATCGGGGTAGTTAGTAAGTGATAGCCAACCGAACTTCTCATATAGGGCAATCGCTTCGGGTTGGCGTGGTCCAGTTTCCAAGTAGAGCCGTACGTAGCCCAGACGCTTCGCCCCGGCTACCACGTCGTCCATGAGTTTGGCGGCGATGCCGGCTCGACGTAGATCCACGCGAACCCAGAGTCGTTTGATCTCACCCCAGTGAAAGTCGGGGTCCGCAATTGGACGAAGTCCCACTCCGCCGGCGAGGTGACCGTTGAGTCGCGCGACGAGGAAGAGACCAAGCGGAGGTCGCAGTTCGTCGACGTGAAGATGCTCGCTGTCACCACTACCGCCGTAGCGCTGCGTCAGTTCATCGGTCGCCGCGTGCAGCACACTGAGTGCGCCGTTCGAGTCAATCGGTTCTTCCTTAATGGTGAGTTGGGACACGTCCCAAGCGTACGGTCCGGCTCGTCGTCACTCGTTCGTTCAGTACGATGTGAGGACTCATTGAAGGAGTCGTGTGTTTCGCCCCATCAGCGCTGAACTGGATTTTGTGGCCATCGAGGAGGCTGAGCTGGCCCGGTGGAAGGCCAACGACGTCTTCGCGCGTTCCGTGCTGCACCGGGCCGGGGCTGAACCTTGGGTCTTTTACGAAGGTCCACCGACCGCTAACGGCAAGCCCGGGCTCCACCACGTCTGGGCCCGCGTCTACAAGGATCTTTTTTGTCGCTATCAGACCATGCAAGGTCGATTCGTCAGCCGTCGCGCCGGTTGGGACACTCACGGACTCCCAGTTGAAGTTCAAGTGGAGAAGCAACTCGGCATCTCGGGAAAGCGTGCGATTGTCGAACAGGTTGGGATTGCCGAGTTCACGAGGCTCTGTCGTGAATCGGTTCTTACCTACGTGGGGGAGTTTGAGAAGCTCACCGAACGAATTGGGTACTGGACCGATATGGAACACGCGTATTACACGTTCCATCCGTCCTACGTCGAATCGGTGTGGTGGCAACTCCAACAACTCTTCGACCGTGGTCTCCTCTACGAAGACTTGAAAGTTGTTCCGTACTGTCCGCGCTGCGGTACGGCGTTGTCGAGCCACGAGCTAGGTCAACCCGACGTCTACACCGAAGAGATTGATGAAAGCGCCTACGTACGTTTTCGCATCACCGACGCCCACGAGCACGGCGGGTTGAGTGGAGCAACGCACCTCGCGATTTGGACGACAACGCCGTGGACCCTGCTCTCGAACGTCGCCGTCGCGGTCAATCCCGACGTTACCTACGCAGTCGTGGACGGCGTCATCGTGGCGAACGAACTCGTCGAATCGGTCTTCGGTGAGGGGGCCGAGGCGTCGGCGACGATGCTCGGCACGGCGCTCGACGGCGTGCACTACGAGCGGCCATTCGCGGACGTTGAGTTCCCCGACGACGTCGATTCTTGTTACGTCGTGATGGCCGACTACGTGACGACCGATGACGGCACCGGACTCGTGCACCAGTCGCCGGCCTTTGGCGAAATCGACCGCGAAATTGCTCGCGAACACGGACTGCCCACCATCAATCCCGTAGGAGCGGACGGAGCGTTTACCGCCGCCGTTGGCTGGCTCGAAGGGCGCGACGTTCGGGGTGCGAACCACGACATCAATGACGAACTTGATCGTCGAGGCGTTCTGATTCGCCGCATGGACTACGGCCACCCATTGCCACACTGCTGGCGTTGCGGAACAGTGCTGATCTATTGGGGAAAGCCAAGTTGGTACGTGGCGACCAGTCGGTTCCGCGACGAGATGCTGAGTGAAAACGCGACAATTGACTGGCACCCTGAGCACATCCGTGACGGACGCTTCGGAAAGTGGCTCGAGAATAACGTTGACTGGGCCCTGTCACGTGACCGCTTCTGGGGAACGCCGCTACCGATTTGGCGCTGTCCCGAGAATCATTTCACGTGCGTTGGATCGCGCGACGAACTAGGCGCCTTGGCCGGTCTCGACCTCAGTGAACTTGATCCCCACCGTCCGGCCATCGATGAGATTGTTGTGCCTTGTCGAACGTGCGGCGAATCGGCTCGACGGGTCGAACCCGTCATCGACGCCTGGTTCGACGCCGGCGCAATGCCGGCCGGGCAGGTTGGCTACCCCCACGTTCACGGCAGTGAGGCCGCGATGCAGTTTCCGGCCCAATTTATTGCCGAGGCAATCGATCAGACGCGCGGTTGGTTCTATACCCTCCTCGCGGTCAACACGCTGGTCTTTGGCGCCAAGCCGTTCGAGCACGTCCTCTGCCTCGGTCATATCGTCGACGAGGACGGCAGGAAGATGAGCAAGTCCGTCGGCAACGTCATCGACCCGTGGGAGGTTCTCAACACGCGCGGAGCAGACGCCCTACGTTGGTGGATGTTCTCGCAGGGCTCCCCTTGGACGTCGACGCGAGCCGGTCTGAACGCCATTGATTCATCGATGCGCGAAACGCTCGCGACACTCTGGAACACGTTCAGCTTCTTTTCCACCTACGCCTCGCTCAACAATTTTGACGTCGCGGACTCCGAGATCCCGGCTCCGAGCGATCGACCGGCAATCGACCAGTGGATTCTCTCGCGACTCGAGAGTGTGACGGTCGCCGTCACCTCGGCCCTTGATGGTTACGAGCCACTCGGTGGCACCGACTCGTTCACCGAACTAATAGACGACCTCTCGAATTGGTACGTACGGCGCAATCGGCGACGGTTCTGGAGGACCGATCCGAACGTGCCGGCGTCGGATTCGCTCGCGGCACAGGCCACGCTCCTTGAAGTTCTCCAGCGTGTCACGCTGCTCCTGGCACCGTTTTGCCCCTTCATCGCCGAACGTCTTTATAGCGAACTATTCGACGTCGCCCCGAACGACTCGGTGCACTTGGCCGACTGGCCCCGCGGCAACCCCGAACGTCGCAACGTCGAACTCGAATTGTCAATGGCCGTGGCACGTCGACTCACGTCACTCGGACGTGCGGCGCGTGCCGAAGCGGGCGTCAAGGTTCGCCAGCCCCTGGCTCGGGCACTCGTTTTTCTCTCGCCGGGTTCGCCCATGCCACCCCCCGGGATTGTGGAGAACGAACTCAACGTTGACCATCTCGAATATGGCACTGAATTAGCCGACGTGTTGACCTTTGATCTGGTGCCGAACTTCCGCGAGGTGGGGCCACGTCTCGGTGAAGCGGTGAAGGAGTTGAAGCCGGCGCTCGCGGCACTTGATTCGATTGCCGCAGCGGACGCTCTCGAATCTGGCGGCTCGCTGAGCGTGAGGCTGTCGACGGGTGACTTCGAACTGAGTGCAGCTGACATTGAACTGCGCGTGAAAGGACAGGGCGGCTACGCCGTGTCGCGTGACGGTGGGGAAGTGATCGCACTCGACTTAACCCTGGATGATGAACTGCGTCGTCGTGGCTACTTGCGCGACGTGGTGCGCCAAGTTCAAGACTTGCGAAAGAACTCCGGACTTGACGTTTCGGACCGGATCGTCCTACACGTATTTGGGCTCGACGACCTCAGCGACGGTTTCGAGGTACTAGCTAGTGAAGTTCTGGCCGTTGAAGTGATTACTGGATCAGGGTGGGGTGAGGGAACCGTCTTGGAACTGGACGACAACCGTGACGCGAGAGCGTGGATCGCGAAGGCTTAACGCGACGCGTTCAGTTTGGTCAATAACGTGGTGAGCGTGCCGCGCTCGGCATCTGAGAGCCGCTTTACGAGTGCCTCGTCCAAGTACGCCAGGTGCACGTTTAAGGCTTCGGTGAGCTTCTCCTCGCCCAACGCGGTGATTGCTACGTGAATGGCCCGGCGATCGTTCGGACAACTCTGGCGCACGACCAGTCCGGCCCCTTCCAGACGATCAATGAGTCGCGTCGTGCCCCCAGTCGAGTGCACAATGGCGTCGGCAATCTGATTCATCTTCAGTCGTCCCTCCGCCGATTTGTGGAGTTGCAACAACACGTCAAACCACGCGAGGGGTAGTGCGCACTCCGTTTCGAGTTCGAGCGAGAGGCTCCGGGCAAGTCGAGCGTTGGTCTCCAGAAGGAGACCGAAAAGCCGGACTTTCTCGTCCCCGGAGGGACAGGCGCTCGGCAAAAGTGTCATGGCGCAAGTATACCTTATAGTTCTCTTAACAATTACTGCTTGACAAGTTATTGCATATGCAACTATACTCGGAATCACACAGCACGTGTCCAAATAAGGAGCTTTCCAATGACCCCCACCCAAACATCCACTGACACCACCACCACGAGCACTCTTCCCGCAGCCGGTGTTTACTCTGTCGACGCCGTTCACTCGAACGTCGGATTTATTGCTCGTCACCTCGTGGCGTCGAAAGTTCGCGGCCGTTTCACGGACTTCGCCGGCACCATCACCATCGGTGAGACCCTCGAGACCTCTTCGGTGCAAGCCACCGTGCAGGCCGCCAGCATCACCACCGACAACGAGACGCGCGACGCGCACCTGAAGAGTCCGGACTTTCTCGAGTTTGAGACCTTCCCGACGCTCAGTTTCACGTCAACCAAAATCACTGCCAAGGGCGCGGATGCGTTCGAACTCGTCGCCGATTTGACCGTAAAGGGCATTACCAAGTCGGTCACCTTCGATCTCGAATTCCTTGGTTCAGGTCCCTCAATGGTGCCGGGCGTCACAATCGCGGGCTTCGAGGCCCGTGCCGAGATCGACCGACGTGACTTCGGCGTCACCTTCCAGGGCAACTTGGAGAACGGCAGTCTGATTGTGAGCAACAAGATTGTTTTGGAGTTCTCCATCGAGGCGGCCCGGCAGGCATAATTTTTGTACTGTCACGCACGACGCCGGGGGCCATCGCCCCCGGCGTCGTGCTCGTTACGATGGGTTCATGGTCGAAAACCAGAACAGCAAGGGTAAAGCCCTGAAGTCCGGCATCGGTGTGGTGGGCGCGTTGGCTTCCATTATCTCGGTCTGGTGGTTTGCGCTTCGTCCCCGTCGTAAACAAGGCGGCGAGTAGCCCCGACGCGGCAACGCGTCAAAGTACGCGAGCGAGTTGACCGTTAACGTCGTCCCTATGGCCAACGCATCATTTGCGCCGCTTCGTCATCGGAGTTTCGCCCTTTCACTCGTCTCATCGTTCGTGTCCTCGACTGGCACGTGGATGCAGACTGTCGCACTCGGCGTCTACCTCACCGAGCGCACGCACAATGCGATCTGGCTCGGGCTCTTGACCGTGTGCGCCTGGACACCGGCACTCATTGGCTCGCCACTCGGCGGCGTCATCGCCGACCGTTGGAGTCGCCAGCGATGGATCCAAGCGAACAATCTCATGATGGCGCTGAGCGCAAGCGTGCTCGCGGCCGCTGCGTTGACCCGTCACCTTTCACCACAACTCGCGTGTTATCTCGCCATCGTCGAAGGTTTCTGCGGGTCGGCGTCGTGGGCGGCGTGGCAGTCACTCTTGCCCGATCTCGTGGCACGCGACGAGGTTTTGGCGGCGGTCTCACTCTCGTCGGCGCAGTTCAATCTCGGGCGCATCATTGGACCGATGCTCGCGGGCGTCGCCCTGGCGTTCGGGTCGCCGGGAATCTGCTTCGCCCTCAACGCCGCATCGTTCGTCTTCGTCGTCGTAATTTTCTCGTTCGTGCGCAGTCCGGCGCGACCGGCGCCGACGACGTCCATTCACATCTGGTCCGAGATTAAGTTCGGGGCTTTGCGGGCGTGGTCGGTGAAGGGATGTCGCTATCCCATCATCGGAGTCGGAACCGTGGCCCTCGTAGTTAGTCCCTTTATTGCTCTGGTGCCCGCTATGGCGATTGACACCTTGCACGCCGGGCAAGTGGGCACGTCGTGGCTCGTCAC
>CAJDUS010000049.1_pt1 | contig 12888 bp, 9 predicted proteins | sample 7390831 | NCBI WGS metagenome assembly CAJDUS01 (sample SAMEA7055684, study PRJEB34461) | soil metagenome | biome: terrestrial ecosystem; feature: Peninsula; material: soil | place: Antarctica | collected 2016
CGTCTCGCCACGCCGAGCGAGACCTCGACGCGCGAAGAACTGGTTGTCGCCTCCGTCGACCACGACGATGCACCCGTCACTTCGACGACCGGTCATTCGAATGAATAACTGCGTCAGGGGTCAGTGGATGTGGTGCACATTCGCGTTCAGCGCTGCTCTAAGAGCAGCGCTGGGACGCTGTCGTTACGACGACGTCGCCGGGGGCAGGAACGGCAGTACGTCCTTCGCCCAGGTGAAGTACATGTGGGGCGGTCGCGCGGCCGGCAGCTCAATCAAACTGGTGAACGATCCCGTTCCTTGCACGAGGGCGAAGCCGGTACCCATTTCGCACGTGGTGCAGTGGAGGCCTACGCCGGCGTCGCTGGTGCCGTCGTAGCCGAGGAGTTCGTCGCGGTGTCCCCAGCAACCCAGTGCAAATAACGAAGTGCAGTCCACGTTGGGCGTCGTTGACGCGCTACCGCCCCAGCCGTCCTCGTACATCCAGACGTAGTCGGCGACGAGGGCGTTGTAACCCGAGGCGAAGGTACTGCCCATGCCGAGGACGTTCTCGGGATCGCGCCCGGCGCGGAAGTTCGTGGCCATCGACGGATCGACCCCCTGGACGGCGGCCGCTTGCGCCGCGGCGTGGAGTTGGCGATTGAGACCGAGGTAGGGAGGCAACCCGCGCGCCGTTCGTTCGAGGTCGACGATGACGAAGACCCGTTCTTGCGGGCTCAGTGCGTAGAAGTTGGAAGGCAGGATGAGCGCGGGAAGTTGCTCGTGGGCGCGCGCCGTATTGATGGCGCGCAAGATGTACGAGGTGCACGTGCTGGAACCGCTGTAGGCGGGAAAGACGACCTGCGCACTACTTCCAGCGCCGGCCAGTTGCACGCACGGATTCGCGCACGGCGTTGCTGTGGCGTTCGGGCGACAGTTGCCGCTCGAGAGAAAGTTGGGCGTTGGTTGGAGATTCGTTTGCGGATTCGACGGCGGCAGCATGCCGGTGGCGCCCACGGGCGCCGAGAGGGCACCGACCACGACGATGCCGACGAGCAACGCGCCAACTGTCGTGGGGGCGATACGCAATGAACGCAAATCTCTTCTCCATGTGGATGAGTCGTGTGGACTCTTCGGAAACGCGACGAGGTAATCGTGCTTCGGGAAGTTTGGCATGGATCGGCTCTTTGGTCCCTGGAACCTACCAAATGTCGAGGAAAATTTGACCCGCCGTTGTGATGAGTGCCAATATCAGCCCTCGTGAGCCCCCCATTCGATGCATGGCGGTTCCTCTGTAGGAATTGTGGCGTGCCGCCTAGACGCCCAGCACGGTCGCGAGCGATTCGTATCCGGGAGCCGACCTCGGCCACGGGAATGCCCGCTCAAAGAGATCGGCGATGTCCAGGAGTCGAAAGTCGTCGAAGTGTTCGCCCGTAATTTGGAGTCCGAAGGGCAGACCGCTCGAGAGCGATCCAAAGGGCACGCTCAGCGCTGGATGACCGGTCACGTTCTGGAGTGCCGTTGAGTAGACCTCTGGCGGAAGACCGTGCACCGCGTCGCCGCCGCGAAGTCGACCGTCGGCCAACCACCCAGAACTAGCGACCGTGGGGGTGAGGAGTAGCCCACCGTCGGCGAGTAGTTCGTCCAACGTGCGCACGTAGACGTAACGACGCCGCCGCGCGGCCAGGTACTCCTCGACCGACACACGAAGTCCGCTCGACAAGAACTCGCGCGACGAGACGTGGAACTCAGGCATGTGGTCTTCGACCCAACCCCGGCCGAGGGACGCAACGTGTTCCGCGGTGGTGACCGTGAACCAGTCGAGGTCGGGATCGCCGTTGGTGAAGAAGTCCTCGGGCTCTCGCCACTGAACGTCGGTCTTCATGAGGTCCGCGAAAGCCTCCGTTGCCGCGCGGAACGACTGAAGGACGTCCGGTGGCAGGGGACCCAAGGGCGAGGTCCGCTGCGCCGCGAAGAGGTTGATGGGCCGTCCGTCGTGTCGAACCATGTGGTCGATGAAGGTGTGGGTGGGTGCCGTAGGGTCACCGGCGACCGGACCGGCCATTACTCGCAGGAGTACGCGTAAGTCGTCGCTCGCGGTCGCGAAGGGGCCGTCAGTTGAATAGTCAATCCAATCGGGCGCCGGCCATCGTCCGATGAGACCGTTGGTGGGCTTAAGACCGACCAGTCCACACAGCGAGGCGGGTATGCGAACGGATCCCCCGCCATCTGTTGCGGTCGCCACTCCGACCAAGCCGGCAATGAGTGCGGCGGCCGATCCACCACTCGATCCCCCCGGTGAGTAGTCGGTATTCCAGGGGTTGCGAGTGACGCCGGTCAACAGGTTGGCCGTGTAGCCCTCAATCGCGAATTCCGGCAAGGTGGACTTGCCGACAACGATTGCCCCAGCGTCGAGGAGCCGTTGCGGTACGACGCCATTGGACGTTGCGGGTGCCGCGTCGCGAAGGGCTAAGGAACCCTTTCGCGTCGGGTGTCCGACCCAATCCTCCAGGTCCTTTACGAGGGTGGGGATGCCGGCCAGCGCACCGGTGGCGGAACCCCCGCGGTCTTGTTGTGCGGCCGCAGCGAGTGCCTCATCGAACGCGGCCTCGGCGAGGACATTGAGCGTGGGAGTGGCGTCGTTCAATCGCTCGAGTGAGGCAGTGACCAGAACTGTTGCGCTGAGTTGACCCTCGCGCACCGCCTTTGAAAGTTGGGTGAGCGGACCGGGCGAGATCATGACGTGGCGCTTAGATGATGCCCGGCTCGTCGCCGTCGCCAACTAAGTCTTCGCCGTCACTCTCCCAGGCGAGCATGCCGCCCTCGAGGTTGACGGCGCCAACGCCGTTGTCGGTGAGGAACTTGGTGGCGCGTCTCGAGCGGGCGCCCGACCGGCACACGCACACGACGAGTCGGTCGGGCTGGAACGTGGCGAGGTTATCGGGAACGTCGTTGAGTGCCATATGGACGGCGTGGGGCGCACGACCGGCTTCCCATTCGTTGTCCTCTCTGACGTCGAGCAAGAGTGCGCCTCCGGCGAGCAATTCGAGCGTTTCAGCGACGTTGACGTTTCGGGGTTCGACCACGGTTCTTCCTAGTTTCGCGGCACTCTTTGCCGGCTTGGCAGAATCTACTCGTCGACACCGACCGGTCCCATTAAACTTTTTGGGTGTCGTCCAGCGAATTGATTTCGAGCATTTCCACTGACGAATTACTACCTCTTCTCGACGGTGACGCCTGTCCGTTCATGCTCGACGTTCGAGAACCTGACGAAGTCGCCGACTGGCAGATTCCGGGTGTGCACAACATCCCCCTGGGAGCGCTCGAGAGCCGCGTCGACGAACTTCCACGCACCACCAGGATCGTGTCGATCTGCGCTGTGGGATCTCGAGCACAACAAGGGTCCGAGATACTGGCGAAACACGGTATTGCGAGCGCCGTTCTTAACGGCGGCATGAACGCGTGGGCGTCGACGTACGACACGGTTGAAGGGGTCTTCGCGGGGGCTACCGTCGTGCAGGTGCGTCGCCGAGGCAAGGGTTGCCTCTCGTACGTCATCGGCGCGGAAACGACCTCGGCGGTGGTCATCGATCCGTCGCTGGCGACCGATCAGTACGTTCGTATCGCCTCGGACCACGGCTGGACGGTCACCGACGTGCTCGACACTCATTTACACGCCGATCACATCAGCGGCGCGCGTGCACTGGCCGCCGCCACGGGCGCCACATTGTGGCTGAGCCCATCAGACCCCTTCTCGTTCGACTTCGAACCACTCAGTGACGGTCGGAGCTTTCAATTCGGGCCGGGCATTGAACTTGTCGTCTCGGCGATCAGTGTCCCTGGTCACACCGAGGGGTCAACGATGTACCAACTCGCGGACTCCGTTATTTTCACTGGGGACACCCTGTTTCTCGAGAGCGTGGGACGCCCCGACCTCGCCGAGCAGGCCGAGTCGTACGCGCACAGTCTCTTCAAGAGTTTGCACGAGCGCATACTGCCACTTTCGGATGACGTAATCGTGATGCCCGCTCACTACGGGCCGAGCGTAGACGTGCACTCCGGTCACTTCGTTGCTCGTTCACTCGGGGAACTGCGAACTTCATTGCCGGCACTCGCTCTCGGCGAGCGTGAGTTTTTGACGTGGGCCCTTTCCAACGTGAAGGATCGACCGGGCAACTATCGCCACATTGTGGCAATCAACGCCGGTCTCGAACCAAACACCGACGAATCGGCCGCGTTCGAACTTGGACCAAATCGTTGCGCCGTGTCGTGAGGGTTGCACAAGTCGACGAAGTTTGCACCTTCGTTTCCGTCCGTTGTGGCGCAAGTCTTGTTAAGGGTCATAAAACCTAGATTCAGCGTCATTTTGGGGAGAAACTCCGCGCTGACCAAGAGAATTGATTAGACGTTCAAGTTCTAGATCTTAAATCTAGAACTTGAACCTGTATCAACCAGCTCGTTGCGCCGCCGCGTTTGCTCCAACACGGCCAACAACGCGTGGTGAGCCATATCCACACAGTGAACTCGACGCGCCCGGCGTGGAGGCTTGGCGAACGAAAGAACGTATGCGTACCGTCTTCGCGACCGTTACCCGACATCAGAACGCGGTAGCGATTCCCGGTCGGCGGCGGTGATCGCAATCAGGGATCGATTGAGCACTAACGATGAAATCTTCGTCTCGCCGCATCACGCCCGTCGTTTCCTAGCACGACTGTGACACGTAGCACCTCTGAGTGGCAATGATGAATCGACATATGCACGGGACCACGAAGCACTCGGTGATGATTTTGTAACGATTGTCTACGTAAGTTCTCGACATGAATCGGCGCTGACCAGCGATTACGACATTGTGACAATTGCGCGTTGTCGCTCTATTGTTACTTCGCGTCGTCAATTTTAAATATTCCGATCAGGTGTTACATGCACTTCATCGCAGGGAAACGATTTAAAGAACATAGCGAGGGTATTCGCAATGACTTATGCATCTCCGTATACTTGGTCGTGAGGAACCGCCGTGTCTTGTCACGGGTGCAACCTTGTGACGGATACAGCTGTTTCCTAATCATCCGAAAATGAGGGTGATGAAGATCAGCCCTTAGATAATGGAGTTAACAGACAATGGATACAACCACGAAGGAAGGATTCTTAATGAATACTTTACGACGGGCACCGAAATTCATGGTTAAGGCTGCAGCAGCCGGCGCCATGTTGGTTGCCGCAACCCTGCCTTTGGCAGTAGCAACCGAGGCTGGCGCTGCCACACCTCCCGTTGCTACGTACCTTGGGCTGAGCGGACCGCCCACGAACATTCCCGGTGCTCCCGGAACCGCCCCGCAGTTTGGGCCTGGTTACGCCGGTACCGCAACGTTCACTATTAGTGCGGCCGACTCTGCGTCGTTGGCGAACACCTCGACCAGTGCGACGATTTCGACCACTGCCTCAGGCGTATCCTTCGGTGCTGGTGTTGAGTCAGTCACAGGTGGTGTCACGACGGTGGTTGCTTCCATTTCGTCGACGTCCGCCGTTACGACTGGTTTCTACCCCGCGGTGATCACGGACACGAACGGAACGCCACTTACGGTTTCGAACGCGTTCTTCATCAACCCACAGTCGACCATTGCGTCAATTACCCCGACCACGCTTCCAGAGAATGACACTGGTGTGGCAGTTACGTTGACCGGTACGGGCTTCATTCCTGGTGCGACGGCCACGCTTTCATTGGCGGGCACGACGATCACGAACACAGCTGGTGGATCGGTTAACCCAACGGCGACGACATTGGCGTACGCCTCGTCGACCACGCTTACCGGCACGATCAACACGACCGCCCTGGCAACTGGGCTCTACGCTGCCTCAGTCGCCAACGGTGACGGTGGATCGGCAACGTCGGCAACGGTGGGAATTGCCATCACTGGACCGACAATCACGACGGTTGCTCCTGCATCGCTGTCAATCCCGGCATCGGGTTCGGTCACCACGACGATTACCCTGACTGGTACTGCCTTCCAGCCCAGTGCGTATGTCAATCTCACTGCTAGCTCTGGCTCCCCGACGGCTTCCGTTGGCGTCGCCACAGTTGTGAGCGCGACATCGATCACTGTTCCCATTACGGTCCCATCGACCTCAACAGTTGGTCAGTTCACTGTGATTGAGCACAACCCCGACGGCAGTTCTTCGTCGATTACTGGTGGCCTCGGTATTGGCGAAGCTAGTTCCGCTACCGCGACGGTGACCGCAGTTAACACGCTGCCCGCCATGACCAATGGTGCTTCGGCCAGTTTGGCGATTACAGGTACGGGCTTCGGTTCAGGATCCACGTCTGCCACAGTTCAATTCATTGACACTGCGGGCGTTCCCGACACGGGCATCACCTGCACGAACGTCGTGATTGTTTCTGACACGTCGATGAACTGCATTGTGAACGTAATCTCCGCTAAAGGTGGACCACACGCCGTTGCCGTTAAGGCTCAAGGCGGCACCGCGTTCAGTACCCCCCTCGCTGGCGCTTTGACGGTCAATGGACCAGTCATCACGGCAGTATCGCCCTCGGCAGTTCCTGGCTCCTTCAATGGCGTCTTCACCCTCACGGGTACGGGCTTCACCGCTGGAACCTTGACTGCGACCGCGACGGCCACCACCGGAACAGCGACAGCTGCTCCCGCCTACGTCAGTGCGACGTCGGTAACAGTTACTGTGTCGGCCTCCTCGATTGTTGCTGGTCAAACGATGATTATCACGTTGACCGACAATGGCGCGACGACTGACATCGCGGTTCCTGTCCTGTCGATTCCAGTGCTGAATACCTCTGCTCCGCTCGGTGTTGTCTACGCCGGTACCACGACTGGCGTTGGCCAGGCCGCTACCGCGCAACCCATCACCTTTAACGGCACTGGCTTCTTGCCCGGCATCACGGTTACGTTCCCCGCGGCTTCTGGCATCACCGCCACGGTGAAGACGGTTACATCGACCGTCATCAGCGCGACCTTGGCTGTTTCGGCTACCACGACCACTGGTCTGTACCCGGTGACCTTGACGAACACCAACGGTGGTACGTCGACGAGTGCTACTGCAGTTGCAGAAGTCAACATTGACGCAGGTACCGGTGTACTCACCGTGGCACCTTCGGCCGTGTTGGCTGGCGCGAAGGCTGCGACCTTCACCATCACCAGCAGCACCGCTGGTTTGAAGACTGGCGCGACGGTTACGGCCGGATCGCCACTGATTACCGTTGGTACGGTTACCTTCGTTTCGGGTAGCGCAATCACGGTCTCACTGGCTTCAGCTGCGGTGACCGGCACGGTAGTGGTCGGCACGACACTTACGGTGACGAACCCTGACGGTGGAACGGCAAGTCCCGCCTTCTCAATCAACCCAGGACCCACAGTGACAGGTGCGTACTTCGTACCCACCTTCAGCACGAACGTTGAAGTCAACGTCACGGGTACTGGCTTCGAGCAGGGCATGACCGCAACGAGCAGCAACGCTGCCTACACGGTCACTGTTGCCAACGTGAATGCCTCAGGCTTCTCACTCACCTTGTTGGTGTCAACGACCTCGGCCGCATCGGCGGGTACGAACTCCAACATCGTCTTGACGAACCCTGACGGCAGCGCGGTCACATTCGTCTTGAACGGTGGACCGGCCCCCAAGCCTGCCCCCAAGGGCCCGCACGCAGTGCGAGTTGTTGGATCGGCGCGCGCCGGAAAGACTGTAACGATCACGGTCCTCGGATCTGGTTTCTACGGTCAGCCACGTATCGTGACCAACGCCCGCGGTACGCGTGCCACTGTCTCACACGACAGCGGAACGTCACTGACGGTTCGTATCTTCGAAGCCAAGAACGTTAAGAAGGGTCTCCACGTTATGAAGATCACCTTGGCGAACGGCAAGGCGACGAACGCTAAGTACACCATTAAGTAAGAAGACTCCTCTCTGAGGTTTCTCAGGACGCCCCCTCCGAACGGAGGGGGCGTCCTGCTGTTCTCTTCTCAAATGTTGACGCTTCCTGTTCCCGCGACGAACGAAGACGTATCTCGACCTACGTGAGATGGGTCGTGTGCGTGCACGGTAATCGAGAGAATTTCGAGTTCACCACCCACCACGAGTCGCAAGCAGTTACGAGATAACCCAGGTCGATCCGCTGGCGTCATCCTTTACCTCAATGCCTGACGCGACGAGGAGATCTCGAATCTCGTCGGAGACTGTGTAATCCCGGCGAACTCGTGCTTGATCGCGAATCGCCAGGAGTCCGTCGATGAGCTGCGTTGGATCTATGTGATCTGGACTCCCCGACGACGCCATAGTTGCCAAGGCGGCAATGGCGTCGATCGATGCTGGGCCGCCTTGGGCGGCGCTCGCCGCCAGCGCCTCGATGGTCCCCAAGGGCAACTGCCCGCTCGCAGGAGGGGTCGGGGCACTTGGCTCGAAGTTTCGCAGTTCCGCAAGGTCGACCGTGGTGCCACTGGGGAATGACCGCGTGTCGCCGTCGACGCGCCAGTGCACGCCGGCCTTGCCACGAACACGCAACGTGTCGTCGTCAAGATCGAATATCGCCGCCGTGTGCTCGTCGACGCCGAGTATCCCCGTATCGTCGGGAAGTTGCTTCTCGAGCCGATTGAGTCGCTCGCCACCGATGTAACAAAAGCGCGTGTCGTACGTGCCACCTTCGGCGTTGTCGTAGTGGGGGATCACGGCACCTCGAATGCCGACGGCGCCGAGCACGTCGAGTCCTTCGAGCCAGTAGGGCTGCACTCCGACCTTGTAAATCTCGTAGATCGGAGCGGTGAAGGCGCCCATAGTGACGGCGGCGGCGGAGGCGAAGGAGACAACGTTGCCCCGATGGAGTGATGCAATGAGGTCGTGGGATAGTTCTAGTGGGGACCACTGTTGCAGAGCGTAGGAGGGACTTCCAGGCCCCGAAAACACGTAAGACGCCGCCCTCACCTGTTGACGGAACTGGGCTCGCTCGACCGCAGTCGAACTCTCAAAGTGTGGGAAGTGGAGCGGCGCCATGGCGGTGCGAAGAGATGTGGCGAAATAGTCAACGATCTTTTCGGTCATTTGGGGCACGTTCGCCTGGAACGCGTAGGGAGTGTCGAGGGAGACGGCACGCACCTCGTCAATAGTTTTAAAGAGTTCGCGATGAACCTTGGTCATGCTCGTCGCAATTTCGCCGGAGCCGAGCAGTGCGAGGACTCCCTTGGTCACCTCAGCAGCGTAACGGCAGAACGCCAGCGCTGACAAGCCGCTGGCTATGTTGGAGGCATGAATACGGTCGTCTTTCGCGTCAGGGAGCGTTCGCGGGGTCACGTCACGACCGTGATGGTGCTGTGGGCGGGCGTCATTGCCGTTGTGTTGTTCATGCTCGAAGCTCGCTACGGTTCGCGCGCGAGCGTGTTGTGGTTCGGTTTTGGTGCGACCGCTCTGTTTGGTATCTATCTCGGCGTCCGCCGACGAATGGGCGCGCTCTTCGTGGCTCCCATGGTCAGTTGGCTCGTGGCGTGGTTCCCACTGATTGTCGCCTCAATGGTCCACGACGGATTCTTGAAGGGCCTTGGAGTTGGCGTCCTCCTCATCACCGTGGGCTGGTTCGTGATCGGGTTCGTGGAGTTCGTGACGCTCTTCGTGGTGGCCACGTTCGTGCGAATGTTTGCTGGTTCGTCGGGTCCCCGCGATTCCAACGTCGTAGTTTTTGGACCAGGCAACGACCAGCACAACCTCTAGGTCGACCCCGAACCTGCGCGCATTCGCAAATTGGGACACGTTCGTTGGCAGACCTTGTGGTTTGGACCTTGCCGGCGAACGGTCACGGCCAACGTTACCTAGACGTCACGACCGACGCGAGCCGTCGCCACTCGTCTCGTGGTGGAAGGTTCGACGCGTCGGTGAGTACTTGCAGACAGACGTGGTCGGCGCCAGCCTCACGATGTTCGTTAATTCGCGCGAGAATGGCGCCCTCGTCGCCGTGCACGACCATGGCGTCACAGAGCCGATCGGAGCCTCCACGCACGAAGTCATCGTCACCAAAGCCCAGACGACGCCAACTGTTGCGGTAGTTGTCGAGGCCCGTGTATATCTCGAGATGTGCGTGCGCACGTAGGAGGAATTCGGGGCGACTCTGGCCGAGCACGACGGCCTGTTCAACGCCAACGAACTTGTCGCCGGCGGCTCTTCGTGCACGCTCGGTGTGTTCGGTCGTCACGAGATACGTGTGTACCCCATCACACGCCGTCGCGCCCAATTCGAGCATCTTGGGTCCGAGCGCCGCGATAATCCGGGCGTAGCGTAACTCACCCTCGGGGGAGAACATCGGGGCCGCATCCATGGCCGCCAGGTAGTCGCGCATGGCCTCGAGTGGCGCCACGTACTCGTGGCCTCGCAGTCGCTCGACCAGGGGACGATGGCTCACGCCGAGACCGAGGACGAAGCGTTCGTCGAACGTGGCGTTGAAGGTCTTGGAGGCGTTCGCCGCGGCCACCGCGTCGCGCGCCCAGATGTTGGCAATGCCCGTGGCGATAATCATGGACGACGTCGCGTTGAGTAGGAGACCAGCGCTCGCGAACGCTTCACGGCCCCACGCCTCGGGGCTCCACACGGCGGCGTACCCGAGAGACTCGAGCTCCTGGGCCATTTCGCCGACTTGAAGTGCCGGAAGCGACTCGTGGGTCATCGTCCAGATGCCAACAGTTCCGCGCAACTTTTCGAGTGACGATGGCCAGAGTGACATGCGTTTCAGCATATGGAGTTTCGCGTGTGTGGTCCCCGAGCGACCAAAATAGAGCGATGGCCTACTTCGACGCGCTGCTCAGCGTGCTCCTGCTCGTTTCGGCGGCGACGGCCTTGCGCCCCGGTCGCCGGGGTCTTTCGGCGATTGTGGCCTACCCGGTTGGTTGGGCGGCCGGTGAGTTGCCCGCCCAGGGCATCGTTGCCGAAGTCGCGTTGTTGGGGCTGCTCGCGTGGTGGGGATGGCCGAGGACCACTTGGTTGAGCGTGCTCGTCTACGCCCTCGCGAGCGTGGTCGTTGTAGAGAATCTCGCACTCGTACTTATCTCGTTTTCCGCCCGCGGCACTGTTCGTCGCGCCATGGCGAACGCGCCCATTCGCCCGCTCACCGTGGGAAGGGCTCGCGACGACGTCTTTGGATCGTGGTGGCGAACGGCGTTGCAGTTCCCGTATCACCCAAAGGACATGCAACTGGTCCGTAACGTCGCCTACGGCCCTTTTCAACGTCAACGGCTCGACGTGTGGCGAATGTCGACGACACCACTGCACGCGCCCATCGTGCTCTTCTTGCACGGAGGATCCTGGACCATGGGTGACAAGCGCGAGCAGGGCCGTCCAATGCTGCACGAATTCGTCAAACAGGGTTGGATCGCCGTCGTACCCAACTACCGTCTCGCGCCGCGGTTCCCGTGGCCCGCTCAAATCGACGACGCCACCCGCGCCCTCGGGTGGGTGAAGAAGTACGCGGCAACCTACGGCGGTGACGCCGATCGCGTCGTCATCGCCGGCGGATCGGCCGGAGGTCAATTGGCGGCACTCGTGGCCCTGTCCGCGAACGATTCGCCGTGGCGACCGAGCGATCTCGCTGACGTCACCGACTGGTCGGTGCGCGGCGTCATGTCCTTTTACGGCGTACTCGAGATGACCGGCGACGAGTCGCACTGGCGCGGACTCGGCCGTGGTCTCCTCGTGCTCTTGGAACGTCGGATCGTTCAGGCACCCTTCGTGGGCAACGAGGAGCTCTACCGTTCAATCTCGCCCTACGACCGCATTCACGCCGACGCCCCACCGTTCCTCGTCGTCCACGGGAGAACCGACACGCTGGTGGACGTGCAAGTGGCGCGCGATTTCGTCACCAAGTTCCGTGAGGTGGCACCCGCAGCGATCTATTACGTGGAACTTCCCTACACCCAACACGCCTTCGATATCTCGGCCAGTCCGCGTACGTCGGCGACGACCCGCGCCGCACTCGCGTTCGCCACGTCCGTCGCCGTTCCTCGACCGGCGATTACGTCGGCGTTGGTGAAGAGTTATCAGGTACCGCCGACGGAACTCACGGTAAAGATCTCCTCGGGCGAATGGGTCGGGGCTCTCGAGGCCGCACGCGAGATGGGATCGTTCACGGTGTTGACGTCGGATAATCCCTTTAGCCAAGAACTCGGCGTTGAGGACAATACGGCGCGTCGCGCTCAGTTGTTCGCCGATCTGCAGCGTCGCGGTGTTCGTCTTCGCCACACGAAGGGCCGCGACCCCATGGGAGAGTGGCCCGTTGAAGAGGGCTTTGCACTGCTTGATCAGAGCGTTGAGTTTGCGCTCCAACTCGCTCGGGCGTGGGATCAGTTCGCCATCTACGAAGTGACCGAGGATGAGATACTTGTTCGAAGCGTCGACTCTGGCGAACTGCTCACCTAGTTACCACTTCGCTGGTCATGCCAGGTGGCGTACCGCTTGCGTCGGCCCGCGAATAATTCGGACTGTCTCACCTCATTTAATCTCGCCGTTGATGGGAAACGAGGCGGAAAGTTTCCTAGGCGCGCAACGCGCAGTTGTCCGTTCGTACGACGTTGGTGCTCACCACAACTTTCGCGACGTCAGAAACAGTTGGGTTGAGTCCAAGTGATACGGCGACACCAGGTGGTGTCGAGAATCGAAATCTCGCCGAACCCGTCGCGTGGACGTCTCCGACGATGGTCCAGCGGTCAGCTCGTCACCTCACCTGTCAGGTTCGTGCACGGTAGTGTGAAAATCGCACAGAATGACAGTGGCATTACGTGAAAACTGAACGTTTGACGTAGCGACGGGGCGAGTGAGACGTCGGACCGATACCTATTTTGCCTTGTCACCCGGTGGTATCGTTCGGTCGAGAGCCCAGCGTAGGAACTTCGGCAGTATTGCCTGCGTGCGGCATCC
>CAJDUS010000088.1_pt1 | contig 12573 bp, 13 predicted proteins | sample 7390831 | NCBI WGS metagenome assembly CAJDUS01 (sample SAMEA7055684, study PRJEB34461) | soil metagenome | biome: terrestrial ecosystem; feature: Peninsula; material: soil | place: Antarctica | collected 2016
GTTCGAGCTCCGCCTCTGGTTGTTCGGCGCTTCCTTCACGGACCCATCGCTCCTCAATAACTTGTTCGCTGAGGTCGGTCACACGAATATCGCGCGGTCGCCCGGCGTCGAGGGCCGCTTCGACGGCGGCACCGATGTTGTCGGTGTGGATGTGACAGTTATAGAGCCCGTCACCGCCCACGATGACGATGGAGTCGCCGATGCCCGACCACACCTCTCGAAATCCGTGCATCTTGGCGTCCTCGGCGTCGAGCAAGTACATGACTTCGTAACGCAGGTCGGCAATGCTCACTTCGCGCACTTCGGTCACTTCGTGCACGTGCACGTTGATGGAATCGGCCGGCGGCGCGACGGGTAACGGGTCGTCAGCGACGACGTTGCAGAGCGCGTCAAAGAGCAAGAGCAGGCCCGTACCGCCCGAGTCGACGACGCCGGCTTGCTTCAGGACGGGCAGCTGCTCGGGCGTGAGGGCCAGGGCCTCCTTCGCGCGGTCGCGCGCACTACGCACGAGTGCGGTCAAGGTCTCACGGTGGGCGCGCGCTCCTTCCGCGGCCGCTTTGGCAATGGAGAGCATCGTGCCCTCGACGATGCGCACCACGGCTTGGCGCGCGAGGACGTCGGCGTTCTCCAAGGACTCGGCGAGCAAGTCCGGCGACACCTCCCCGTTGGAAGGAAACTTGGCCACGAGGCCCCGCAGCATCTGAGAAAGGATGACACCGGAGTTCCCGCGCGCCCCCATCAGCGAACCGTGGGCGATGGCCTTACAGACCTCGGCCATGGCGGCGTCGTCGGACAGGGGGCCAAGTTCGGCCGCCACCGATTCAATGGTGAGGGTCATATTGGTGCCGGTGTCGCCGTCGGGCACGGGGTAGACATTGAGGCGATTGATGACCTCCTTATGGGAACGAAGTAACTCCGCGTACGTGGAGATCGTCGAGCGCAGTTCACGCGCGGACAGCGTCAGCGGAGAGGTCATCGCTAGCGATGCTACAATGGTCCTTCGGTTTAGACCGGTGGCCGCCATTCTCGGCGGTCCGGCAAAAGGAGAACGTTCACTATGGCATCAGTCTGCGAAATCTGCGGCAAGAAGCCGTCGTTCGGCATGAACGTGTCGCACTCCCACCGCCGCACCAAGCGACGTTGGAATCCGAACATCCAGCGCGTTCGCGCCCTCGTCGGCGGTACGCCCACACGCATGAACGTCTGCACGGGCTGCATCCGATCGGGTAAGGTCACCAAGCCCGTTCGTCGCAACGTCTCGGCGTAATTACACCTGGTGCTGCCAGCCCCAACGACCAAACTCCTCGCCCCGTAACGTCCTCGTAGCCGTGTCCTCGACGACGGTGCCGATGGTGAGCGGAGCGCGAAGTCCACGGTCGAGAAAAACCATCCGAAGCCGGGCCGGTTCGTCGGTGGCAATCAACAACTCGTAGTCCTCACCCCCGCCGGTCGCCTCATCGACCCTCGCGCCCTCGGCCACCGGCACGTCACGCAATTCAAATCCGACAGTGGACGCGTCGGCCAGGCGATGCAGGTCCAATCCCAGGCCGTCACTGAGGTCCATCATTGCGTGCACCTCGGCACCCCTCGCGGCCAGACCCTCGGCGAGGCGCGGCCACGGACGTCGGTGCGCAACGACCAAATCATCACTCAGCGCTGCGCCTTCACGTCGAAGGCGCAGACCCGCCGCCGAGCGCCCTAATGGACCAGTCACGAGCAGTTCGTCGCCGGGCTTGGCGCCGCTACGAAGAATCGCTCCAGCGCCCGCGCACTCGCCCACCACGGTGACCGCGACCGACACGTCGCGTCCCTGGGCGAGGTCCCCTCCAACGATGGGGCAGTTCGTGAGGTTCGAAGCGTCGGCCATCCCCCGGTGCAACTCCTCGAGGTCGGTACCGGGAGGTGCGGTAACGGCCACCACGCAGGCCTTCGGGCGCGCACCCATAGCCGCCATGTCCGACACGGCGGCCGCGACGGCCTTAAAACCCAAATCCGCCAGGGGAAATAGCTCGGCGTCCAGATGGACGCCGAGCACGGCCACGTCGGTGCTCAAGATGCTCTGGCCGACAATCGGTGCCAGCACCGCGGCGTCGTCACCAATGTGACGTTCGCCCTTTGGGATATTGGCACGTGCGACAATACGGGCGATACGCTCGATGACGTCATCCTCGCTCCGGGGGTAATCCCCTAGGGGAAACGTTGGGTCAACTGGTGCGGGCATGAACCTGGTTCGCCAGGAGGAAGTCGCTCAGAACCAAAGTACCGAGAGTGGAGGAACCCAACGTGCCGTACCCAACCGACAACAAGAAGCTCATTTCCTGGGTGGAAGAGATCGCCGAGCTCACAACACCCGATCGTATCCACTGGTGCGACGGTTCGAGCCGACGAGCTCTGCCAACTGCTGGTCGACCAGGGCACGTTCATCCGTTTGTCGCCGTCCAAGCGTCCGAATTCTTACTACGCCACGTCGGACCCGAGCGACGTCGCTCGCGTCGAGGACCGCACGTTTATCTGTTCGCAACTTGAAGAGAATGCCGGCCCCACCAACAACTGGCGCGACCCCTCCGAGATGCGCGCGACGCTAAAGGGGCTCTTCGCCGGTTGCATGAAGGGTCGCACGATGTACGTCGTGCCCTTCTCCATGGGGCCACTGGGTTCGAACATCAGTCACATCGGCGTCGAAGTGACCGACTCGGCCTACGTGGCCACCAACATGAAGATCATGACTCGCATGGGGGCCGGCGCGCTCGAGGTGCTGGGCGAGGACGGCGAGTTCGTGCCGTGCCTGCACTCAGTTGGTATGCCCTTAGAAGAGGGCGACACCGACGTGAAGTGGCCGTGCAACGCACAACACAAGTACATTGTCCACTTCCCCGAGACCCGTGAGATCATCTCGTTTGGTTCCGGTTACGGCGGCAACGCGCTGCTCGGAAAGAAGTGCTTCGCACTTCGTATCGCCTCGGCCATTGCCCGCGACGACGGCTGGTTGGCCGAGCACATGCTCGTCTTGAAGCTCACCAGTCCGGCCGGTGAGTCGCGCTACGTCACGGGCGCCTTCCCGTCGGCCTGCGGCAAGACCAATCTCGCAATGCTCGTGCCGACGTTGCCCGGTTGGAAGGTGGAGACCGTCGGTGACGACATCTGTTGGATGAAACCCGATTCCACGGGGCGACTTCGTGCCATCAACCCCGAGGCCGGCTTCTTTGGCGTGGCGCCGGGTACCAACATGCAGACCAACCCCAACGCGATGTACTCCATTGAGGCCAACACCATCTTCACCAATACCGCGCTCACCGCTGACGGTGACGTCTGGTGGGAGGGCATGGGTGAGCCGCCCGAGGGTCTCATCGACTGGAAGGGTCAGCTCTGGAGTAAGGACCTGGGCACGCCCGCCGCGCACCCGAACTCGCGTTTCACCGCACCGGCCAATCAGGACCCCGCAATTGCCGACGAATGGGAAGACCCAGCCGGTGTGCCGATTGACGCGATTCTCTTTGGCGGACGTCGCGCCAGCGTGATTCCGCTGATCTTCCAGTCACGAAGTTGGGCCCACGGCGTGTTCTTGGGATCAATCCTGTCGTCGGAAACGACCGCCGCCGCGACCGGCGCCGTGGGCAACCTACGACGCGACCCCTTCGCCATGCTCCCGTTCTGCGGCTACAACATGGCCGACTACTTCGCGCACTGGTTGACCTTCGCCGACAAGTACGACGAGGCGAATCTGCCCAAGATCTTCTACGTCAACTGGTTCCGCAAGGGCAACGACGGACGATGGCTCTGGCCCGGCTACGGCGAGAACAGCCGCGTCCTCGAGTGGGTCTTCGAACGTACGGCCGGACGCGGCGAAGCCGATGACACGGCGATTGGCTTCGTACCGACATCGAGCGCCCTCAATGTCGAAGGACTCGACATCACCAGTGCCGACATGGAGGAACTCTTAACGGTGCACCGCGACGAGTGGCGAGACGAAGTGCCCAAGATTAAAGAGCACTTTGCGCAGTTCGCCGACCACCTGCCGCCACGATTGGCAGCCGAGGTCGACGATCTCGAAGCTCGACTCGCCTAGGGACCTTCTCGGTCACGAAGTTCTAGAGCCCGTGCTAAACAGGCGACCAGACGAACCAATCGCCAAGGGAGAGCACCGTGATTGTCGACCGCTTTCGAATTGACGGACAGGTCGCCATCATCACCGGATCGGGACGGGGCATCGGCGCCGCGAGTGCCGTGGCGTTGGCCGAGTGTGGCGCTGACGTGGTGCTCGCCTCGCGCACGGCCTCGGACCTCGACGCCGTGGCGAACCTCGTTGAAGCCACCGGCCAACGGGCCGTGTCGGTCGCCTGCGACCTCGCCGACCTCGCGGCCATTGCCGACTTGGCCAACGTTGCTCAACGAGAGTTCGGCCGCCTCGACGTGGTCGTCAACAACGTGGGCGGCGCCATCCCCCTACCGTTCTTGATGACGACGCCCGAGTACATGGAAGAGGCCTTCCACTTCAACGTGGCGACAGCGCACGCGCTCAACCTCGCGGCCGTCCCGCTCATGCTTGAACACGGCGGCGGCGCCATAGTGAACATCTCGTCGGTGATGGGTCGTGTAGCGGGGCGCGGGTACGCCGCCTACGGTTCGGCCAAGGCCGCGATGGCCCACTACACGCGCCTCAGTTCCAAGGACCTCGCACCAAAGATTCGCGTGAACGCCATCGCCGCGGGCTCCATCGCCACCTCGGCACTGGAGATTGTGACGGGAACGCCCGAGCTAAAATTAATGATGGAAGAGATGACGTTGCTCGGACGCATTGGTGACGTGGAGGACATCGCGACCGGTGTCGTGTACCTCGCCTCCCCCGCCGGTGGCTATATCACCGGCAAGATCCTCGAAATCGACGGCGGGATTGACGTACCGAATCTGGACTTCCAACTGCCCGACCTCTAGCTTTGATCGTTACTCGACCGACTCCACGTCCGCGACGATCAACCTCGGGCCCGAGGGCCAGTCGAAGTAGCGCCACATCCAGTTGATCATCACGCGCAACTTGTTGCGAAAGCCCACCAGGTACCAGAGGTGCAGTCCGAGCCACGCCAACCACCCCAAAAAACCGGTGATCACACCGCCGCGAGGCAGTTTGGCGACGGCCGCGTTGCGCCCAATCGTGGCCATGATTCCCTTGTTGTGATAGGTGAACGGCGTCGTCGGCTTCGCGCCAATTACCTTGAGCACTTGGTGGGCGCAGTGACGACCGGACTGAATGGCGACCGGTGCGAGTTGCGCGCAGACGTCGCCCTTGCCGGATGGGACCGCCGCCGCATCCCCAATTACCCACACGTTCGAGCTTCCGTGTAACCGTAGGTCGGCGTCCACGACGGCTCGACCCGACGGTCCCGACGTCGCCGAGAGGGCGTGGGCCACTGTTCCATTAACGGTGACGCCGGCGGCCCAGATGACGGCGGCGGTGTTGAGTTCGTCGCCGTTATCGAACCTGATGGAATGCTCCAGCACTTCTACCACGCCGCGACGTAATTCAACCTCGACATTCATTGATTCGAGTTCTTTCTTCGCGTACGTGCTGGCGCGTTCGGGGAACGCCGTCAAGAGTCGAGGTGCGATGTCGGCGAGGATGATGCGCACGTCGTCGGCGCGCAAACTCAATCCGTCACGCTTGATAGCGATGCGAATGAGTTCTGAGAGCGCGCCAGCAGTCTCGACACCGGTCGGTCCACCACCGACCACCACGAAATTGAGCCGCGGTCGCTGTTGTAATACTTCGACCTCGGCCGCTTCGAGAGAGAGTAGTAAACGATTGCGCAGACGTCGCGCGTCGGCCAAGGTGTAGAGCGGCAGCGCAAACTCCTGCGCACCGGGAATCGCGAAGAATGACGCGACCGCGCCTGTGGCGACGACGAGATAATCGAAGGCGATCTCACGTTCGTCGTGCAGTATGACCACCTTGCGTACCTGATCAACGCCGCGAACGCTCCCGTGGCGAAAACGAATGTTCTTGTCGTGACCAAAGATCGTTCGGATGGGATAGGCAATGTCCGCCGGCTCGAGACCGGCCGTGGCCACTTGGTAGAGCAGGGGTTGAAACGTGTGGAAATTGTGGCGGTCGACAATCGTCACGTCCACGGGTTGGTCGGCCAGACCTCTCGCCGCGGCGATTCCGGCGAAGCCGCCACCGACAATGACGACGTGCGGGATGGACGTGCGCTCGGGTGCGCTCTCAACAGTGCGCGGGGTGTTCGCCATGTCACGTCCGAGCATACCGAGATGGCGATGTCGTCACTCAGTGCTGCGCGAAGCGCCGGCCGAGTCCGTAGACCAGTCCGGCGCCAATCATTAAGACGGCGAGCAGACCGTCGCCCAGGGAGAAGCGGAGCGTTATCGCGACGGGGATGAGTGCACCGAGGACCCAGAGCAACTGTTGGCGTACTGCGAACCGGGCGAAGGTGCGACCCTGTGCACCCGGAGCGACGTTGCGTTGCGTAATGGCGTCAAACGTTGGTTGCGCGACCGCGGCGCAGAGTCCCAACCAACTCGCGAGCGCTAGTTGCACACCAATAGTGGCGTGGGCCGAGGCGACTGCGGCACCCACCCCCGTGGCGAGGAGCGACAGGGTGAGGAGCGTCGACTCGGGGAACTTGTTACGAACGCGCGTCACAATCGCGAGCCCGATCAGCGAGCCGAAGGCGCTGAGCGCGAGCGCGAGCGCGAACGTGCCGAGACCGGCATTTACTCTTCGCAGTCCGAAGGCCAGAAGGAATGTCGCGAACCCGACCGTAAAGCGCATCAGTGCCGCCGCACCGAGACCCCACACGACTTCGACGTCGCCCATGGGATTGAGCGCATTGAGGTCGCGTTGCGCCTGCGTGAGGCCAGCGACTTCGTCGCGCACGACTTGGGTAGGTCGTCGCAACCGAAGGCTGGCGACGGTGGCGCCAATGAAGACAACAACCGCCAGAATTAACACCGACGGCGCACCGATTCCCTTCAACACGCCCGCACCAATCGAACCGGCGACCAGTCCGCTCAACGTACCGAGCAATGTCAACTGCGCGTTAAAGCCCGCGAAACCTTTATCTTGCTGCACGTCCTCGCTCGGCCACCCGGCACCACCCACGTGATTCGAGTGATCGTCTAGTTGGTCGGTGCGCGCCATCTCGGGTACGAGTGCACCGCGGGTGACGACGTAGAGCTTGGAGGAAATGAGGACGAGGAACGCCATTGGGAATAGCCAGAGGGAGTTCAGGTGCTGGCTCATCATCCAACAAAGAATCGCTCGCAGACCGGCCGAGACTGCAACCAGCATTCGACGACCGTTGGCGGAACGGTCAATCAACGGCCCCAGGATCGGCGACACGACTGCGAAGGGCGCGATGGTCAGTACGAGATAGAGCAGGACCCGGCCCTTCGCATCCGTTGGCGAGACGGAAAAGAACAGCGATCCCGCGAGTGACACGGTGACCAGCGTGTCGCCGGCCATCATGATTACGTGGACGAGCGCGAGACGGCCAAAGGCCGTGCTCTGATCGAAAAGATCCTGCGCGGAAGCTCTCGCGAGCGAAACAATTCCCCGAGGTCGCACGAGAGCCAAGCGTAGGTGATTGCGTCCGCGTCAGTGACTCGCTCGTGAACCTACCTGCTAAACAACGTGAGTGCATTGGTCGTTCGTTCAGAACCTTCCGTTGGCCCTCCTGACCGCCTGGGCGTGGGCCTTTCTCGCTTTCCTCGTGGGTCGCATCGTCAAGCGACACGCCACCATCGACGTGTTCTGGGGAGCCGGCTTCCTCATCATCTACCTCGAGAGTCTTTTGCTCGATCACCACTTCATCTCCACGTACGCGAACGCTCTGCACGTCGCCGAGACCGTCGGAAGTCCTCACCCGGCGACGTGGTCGTACGCCGAGCGATTTCTCGTGCTCGCGTTCGTGGCGATGTGGAGCCTGCGACTCTCCATCCACCTCGCGCTGCGTCAACGCGGGGCGAAGGAGGACGCGCGCTACGTCGTCATCATGAAGGGCGCGCGCGGACGTAACGAGACGCTCTACGCCCTGAAGATGATTTACGCACTGCAGGGGCTGCTGCTCTGGTTCGTGTCGATGCCCCTTCAGTGGATTGCCGCCCAACATCACTTCGACTGGATGATGATCCCCGGCCTGGTGCTCGTCGCGATTGGTTTCTTGTTTGAGGCCACCGGTGACGAACAACTTCGTCGTTTCGTCGCCAATCCCAGCACGCGCGGCACCACGATGAACCGGGGCCTGTGGCGTTACACGCGTCATCCGAACTACTTTGGCGACGCCGTCGTCTGGTGCGGCTTCTACGTCGTCGCCAGTTCCGCCGGGTGGGGCGCACTCACGATTCTTTCGCCCCTGACGATGATCTACCTCTTAACGTCGCTGTCGGGCAAGCCAATGTTGGAACGCAAATTGACCAAGACCCGCGCCGGGTACGACGAGTACGTCGCGACTACGAGTTCCTTCTTCCCGCGCCCGCCGACCAAGGCGTAGTCGCTAGTTCGAGAAGCAGCCGAGTTTGTAGATGTCGGCGGGAAGAATTGACGCCTTGCAATCGGACTCGCGTGATACCAAGGACCACTTTTGCGCGTCGGGCGAGTACTGCAACACTTCGGTCACGCCGATCGCCTGTTCCCCGCTTCCGACCGTCGCCCACGCGAACGCCCAGTCGTCCTCGCAGCCGTAGTTCTGAAAGGACGAGAGCTGGAGGTCGCCGGTGAAGGCCAGACCCAGCGCCTCGGTGTTACACGGCGCCTGTGGTGGCACGCTCGACGCACTTGACGTCGTTCTCGTGCTCGCCAGAACGAGAACGACGAGAACGAGGACGGCTAGGACGAGACGAAGAGACTTCATAAACGCATTCCAGCACAGTTCGGTTTGGCTTAGGGATTCATGAGGATCACGCCGAGGAGGAGTCCCATGGATTTTTCCCATTCGGCGTTATCGATTGGGGTCGTCGACACGTCATCAAGCGTGCGCCCGACGAGAACGACTTGGATGATGACCGCTATCGAGTGGGCTGAGAGATTGCGGCTCAACCAGTCCTTTTCCTGACCGTACTCCACGATGAGGGCGAGTTCATTGGTCAGACGCGACTGCGTTTCCCCGATGAGCTCGCGCAATTCCGGTCGGGTAATGGACGCGGCCACGATACGGGCGCGAAGTGCCCGACGCGTTCGGCGTTCTTCACCCGTGGCGAAGGTCCCGACCAGGGCCTGCATCGATACCAGGTACTCCACGAGCGACTGGGACGCCACACTGACCCTTTGCAGAATCGAAATGTCTTCTTCGGCCAGCTTCGTGAACATCTGGTGATAAGCAGCGTCGATGACGCCTTCACGCGATCCGAAGTGGTGGTAGACCGAACCGTAATTGACGCCGGTCGCCTCGCATATCTCGGGTATGCGAATGAGCGATTCATCGGCGTTCATCAGGCGTTCTCCGACGGCGTCGAGCACGGCTTGCATCACGGGAGCCGAGCGGCTCTGTTTCGCCATCCTTTTATAGTACTGGGATGACTTCAAACTTTGACAATCTGTATAACGCCACGCGCGCAACAATCGCACACATTCGCGACACCGGTCGGCACCACTGAACCGTAGTGATGGACCCGTAACGAAGCATTCGTACTAGCTGAATTAGAAAGTGGTACGAGGCACGCTAGGAGCCGCCTATTGATTGAACTGTGGATTTGTTGGCATGTTGTGGACGGCGTGAAAGAACACCTCCGCGGAGAGAATGAGGAAGGCCAGACCCACGACGCCAATCCAACCGAGAACAATTCCCGCGGTCGCTAAGCCCGAACCGTTCTGGTTGGTTCGTTTGATCTCTCGCCGTAACCGAGAACAAGCGCCAACACTGACCCCAAGCCCCACAGCCAGACGATGCCCAGCACCATTGACGCAATCGCCATGGCGTTGGTCGACGCGGTGCTCTTGGCCACCACGACCGGGTTTGAGAAGGTGTTGATGCCACAGACCGAACAAAACGCCGCATCCGACTTGTTGTTGTGGCCACTTGTACAGAGCACGACACCCCTATTTCATCAATACGGATTCTCGAGGCGACGTCGCCGCCTACGTTCTTCCAGAAGCTACATCTACCCACCGCGTTTGCCGCGTATCTATTGAATTGGAGAATTCGACGCCGGTGAGCCGCGCACAACTTTCGCGTAACCGAAACCTCCGACTCTTCGAGAGTGGACGAGTTATCACCCACACCGGGTCGAACGCGGCCTTCATTACCTTCCCTCTCCTCATTATTGAACGGAGGAGTGAAGGCGCTTCTCGACGAACGAGGGTCACCTACGCGTTGTTACGCGAACTCGAGTGCTGCGACATGTGGATCAATTTCGCTGAGGTGAGCTTTGGCGCTCACAACGAACGAAGAGTCCAGGTTCCACGTCGGAGAAAGGTCGAATGGCACTCGCCGACGTGCGGGCCGGGTGTTGTTACGTCACTCCAGTGACTGCGATATTTCCCAGATGAAGCCGTCGGGGTCCTTGAAGTGGGCGGTGCGCCGTCCCCAAGGTCGGTCCATCGGTGCGATGAAGAACTCCACACCGTCCATTGAAAGTCGGTCGTACTCGGCATCGACATTGTCGACGAACAGATTGAACATGCCCGTCGGTTTTTGATCCAGTGGCGAATCCGGTGTCTCGTCCATCAACATGTTGGTCGCAGATCCGACGGTGACCAGCAACACCATGTCCTCGCCCATCATCATTGCCACCGAGGTGTCATCTTCGTGCACCGACGTGAAGCCGAGCACGTCAAGATAGAACGTCTTCGATTGCTGAAGGTCCTTGATGAACAAGACCGGCGGTCCCATACTCATTGAAGTTGCGGCCATTGGCACTCTCCCTCGTTCCTCGTACGTCCCAAGATATCTCGCAACGACGTCCCGGTAGTCAGGTGCTAGCGCGCCGTTGGGGATCGGCGCGCTAGAACCTGACTTTGTGCCAGCGATGACCACCGTCGTAAGTCATGATCATCGACGTCGATTTCGGCCCACCAATGATGGCGACCTGGACCGCGATACACGGTCGACCAACTGACACCATCGTCAAAACTGGCGCAGAGGACTCCGCCACCGTTCGTCGGGCGGCTCAGTATGACGACGTGTGGAGCAGGCGCCGCCAGGGCGCCACTGAAAAAAAGAAAGTCCTTGACCGGTCGTAACTCTGTACCGGCCCTAAAACTCTCCCCGCCATCCGTTGAGAAATATAACCACGCCGATCCAATCGTGGCACCGGGCGGATCAAATTTGGAAGGATTATCGCCGTAGCCGCCAATGGAGCAGGCAACGACGAGATCGTCTGATGACGCCGCCGATGGCACGCCGTAACTGTCCCCAACATGGAGACAGGGCGCCGTCCACGGCACCCACGTTCCTGATGCCCCTAGTTGAGCGCTTCCAAACACGCCGCGATCGTTCCCTTCGACGAGCCAACCCTTGTCGCCGTGGAGCACGAAGGAACCAGTCAGTGGACCACCACCGGCGGGAGTGCCGAGAGTTACCTTCGTCGCTGAATGCCAGTCATCGACACCGACCGGCGAACTTTCGACGGCGACGTCGTACGTGCGCTTGGGAGCCATGGCGTAGACGACGCCATTCGCCGCTTCCACATCAAGGAACTCGTCGTGACTCGCCATCCATGGAAGTGGTTGCCGGCGCCATACGAGACCGCCGTCGTGCGTCGACCAGAGGCGCGGTACGAGCCCGAGATACGCTGGCGCACCATTTTGTTTGATCGGTTGCTCGAGTGATCCGAAGATCCATCCGTCCCGGGCATTCGCGAATCGAACCTGAAGGCCGTACATACTGAAGCCCGCGGCCATCGTCCCTTGCATGTCACGGTTCGAGACATTGAGGATGGCCGTGGGTATTGTCACGTGCGACCAGGTGCGACCACCGTCGCGCGTCCGATACATCTCGAGGCACGTGCTGACCGGCGGGCACGCCACACTGCCGAGCGCCCATCCCTCGGTCGTTGATATGAAGGTCACTGAGTGCGGACTGAAACTTGAGGCGACCTCGCGGGCGCTTCGTTTCGTGTCCTGTGGTCCACTCGATCGTGAAAGTGCACGCGCAGTTCCGTGGACGACCACGACGCCGAGCGCGATAACGAGCACGACGCACAGGATCTGACGAGCCTTCACGACGTCACCATAATGCTGAGGTGATCTTGGTCTCAAAGTGACGATCGTTACAGTGTCACGGTGAGCATCACGGTCACCATCTCGTCCACCTCAATCCCTTCGGCCCTTCGAATTGCGACCTTGAGTGGTACGACGTAACCACCGTCCTTGGCGAAAAGTGAGGTCGTCCAACGACTCGACCCGATCTCGGCTTCGACTGGAATCATTCCCCAGCCGTAGGTGACCATCGCGGCCGCGGACTGAATAAGTGCGCTCTCCTCTTCGGGTACCGTGACGAAGAAATACGGTGCCGGACCTCGCCACTCCCACACCACGCCATCGAACTCGAATTCCATTCTCTCAAGTTAGAGGGCCATCCGTTCAGCTCGAGGGCACCGCGTACGCCACAATTTGGGACTTGC
>CAJDUS010000081.1_pt1 | contig 12307 bp, 16 predicted proteins | sample 7390831 | NCBI WGS metagenome assembly CAJDUS01 (sample SAMEA7055684, study PRJEB34461) | soil metagenome | biome: terrestrial ecosystem; feature: Peninsula; material: soil | place: Antarctica | collected 2016
CCTCGCCAGCGACGACGCCAGTTTCGTGACCGCGACAACATTTATGGTGGACGGGGGCATCCAGGGCGCCTACGTGACGCCGCTCTAGAACTATTCAGGTTCGCTCGCGCGCCACCATTCACGGACAATGACCTGCACGGTCGCGGCCATTGGCACCGCGAGCAGGACCGCTACGAATCCGCCGGCCAGCCCCGCCACCCACGCGCCGAGGTCCGCACCGACCAAGACCGAGACGAAGACGAGCAACGGACTGATCTTTACCGTGCGACTCATCACAATGGGGTTGAGCACGTGGTTCTCAACCTGGGTGTAAATGAGAAAGACGACGAGCGTGATAATGCCGGCCGAAAGTGAATGGGCGAACGCGAAGAGCACGGTCGGAATACCGGCCAACGCGCCACCAATGGTCGGGAGAAAGTCAACGAGGGCCACCCAGAGCGCCCAAAGAATCGCGTAGGGCACGCCGGTGAGGAGCAACGTAATGAAGACCACGACACCAGCGGAGAGTGACGTCAACAAGTCGCCCAGGATGTAGCCCGAGACCGCGGTGCTGATAATCCGACCAACGTGCTTGAGCCGCTTCGCGCGCTCCGGCGCGATCATCTTCATCAGCGAACGGCGAATCTTCGGCGCTTCAATGAGCAACAGCACCACGAACGAGAAGATCGCGAACAGTGCGAGCAGAACCGACGCCGCTCCCTTACCCAGTGCCAGGGCCGGCTTACTCAGTCCCGTAGCGAGCGACGTCAGATGACTCGTGTTGTTCTTCACCCATCGTTCGACGTGGTACTTGCGAAACAGATGCCCGACCCAACCCCTGCCGTGATCGGCTTGGCGAATATACCCAGGCAGCGCGTCGGCGAAGTGCGTGATGCCGTTCACGAGGGGGTAGCCAAACAGCACCGAGAGTCCGAGGAAAATCAGGAGCGCCGCGAAGGTCACGATGGCCACGGCCGCGCCGCGGCGCTTTACTCGCCAATGTTGCAGGGCGACCACAATGGGATTAAGGATGAGCGCAATGAACCCGCCAATGAGTCCAAGCATCAACAGATCGCGCAGGTGATAGATGACTTGGCCGCCCAAGTAGACGAACGCCACCGTAAAGACCGAGAAGAGAATCGTCAGGACCGGGACCGAGTTGAGATCGGCCGCTTTCAGCATCTTCTTTCGCCGAGTCTCGGGGGCCTCCTCGTCCTCCTCGGGTTCCGTCTGGCGGACCCGAGGCGTCCTTGTGCGCCTTACCGGCACGACAACGACCACCCTATGGCGCGCGTCATCAAACCAGCAACAGATGCGGTCTCACTCTTCGGCAACATGCAGTCATGCTAATCAATTGATGCCCAGTGTTTGGAACGGAACCGGCTGCATTGGCAGTCCAGTCGTCGGCGAACCGGTGGCGATGTCGAACGCTCAGTGCCAGACTTATTAAAGAGGAGGTCACTATGAGCGAAACTGCATATACGTATGTCGTTTACATCAACACCACCCCCAAGAAGCTCTGGCGTGCCCTGACCCAACCGTCCAGAACTAAGGAGTGGTGGCACATGGCGTTCGACACGGATTGGAAGGTCGGTTCCACGATGGACGTAAAAACGATCACGGACCGCGAACAGGTCGTGCTCGAGGCCGATCCACACTCTCGCCTCGCTTTTACCTGGCACACCTTCTCGCGCGAATGGGGGGCGCTAAATAAGTTCAACGATGAGATGGTGATGAAGTACGCCAGCGAGAAGCGCTCGAAGGTTAGCTTCGATATCGAAAAAACCGACGGCGTCGTGCGACTCACCATGGTGCATGACGGTTTCGAACCAGGGAGTGCGGTACTAGAAGCCGTGTCAAGCGGTTGGCCGCCGCTACTCTCCAGCCTGAAGACCTTCCTGGAAACCGGTTCCGCTCTCGACTTCAAGTAGCGGGCTCCTTCTCCGGAGGATTGGGCTTGGAGGAGTAGACGTGTCATCAGCTCTCGCGTTGGCAACGCCAGAGGGGCAATCGAAGGTTTCAGTGTGACGCGTTACTAGACCCCAGGAGCAACGGTCGTGCCTACTGCAGAGTCAGCGGGTACTCGCGTACGAGCGTGAGTGCCCGGCTGGGGATGACGAAGGACGCGAGAAAAATCGGCAGAATACTTTTTCCCGTGCACCGAAAAGCTACGACTTCGTCGTCGACGGCGTCGAAGGTCTTCGTTTGGCTTGACTTTCGGCCATCGCGGACTTGCAGAGTGTGGTGTCCCGACTCGACTGGTATCTCAATCGTGTCGTTCATTGCGAGCGACCCGACACGAGTGGCGTCAACCACGACGTCGTACGTGCCACGACGAACCTCCACTCCGATTGCTTTGTGCGTCAGTTTCAACATTGCGGACATCTCTGACCTCCTCGTGTTCGGTGTAATACCGAGCGTCCACTGCTATCTAAGTTGCGTTGCGCGAGAATCGTGCGCGTCGTCAGAAGTAAGGAACGAACTAACTCATCTGGGAATGCGATCACGCCCGGTCTTCCTTACTAAATCCCACCAGGCGGAGGTCCACCGAGCCGTGAACCAGTTCTCAAAACACTAAGGGAAGGAAGTTGAAGTGCAGCGAAATGTGGTCGGCGACCATGAGCATCTGGTCGCCCACCGGCTGGAGACCTACCTTTCGCGCGAGGAGTCCCGTCGAAACGCGTTCAATAACGCCCCACTCCCAGATGGCGCCAGCGTCGAGGTTGCATCGCTGCGCCAACCACCGCGCGCGGTCGAAGGGATGGCCCCTGAGAAGTTCGAGCGGGTCCTCACGCATGAGACCACCGAGGTCGTATTCGGCCTCGGTGAGGAGACCGTCCGGATCGATGAGCTTGAATCCGTCATCAGCGACGAGCTCATTCCACTCGTGCACGTCACCGTGGACGACGGCGGCGACCTCTTCGTCGAACGCCCCGACTCGTCGCTGGGCACAGGCGAGCGCGTGTTCGACCGTGCGCAGCACACACGGTCGGTCGAGTTCCTCCCACGTCGTTGTGATGAAGTCAACGAGCCATAATGCCTTCTCGGACCCTGTGGGAAGTCCACACTCCGGGGCTCGACGCCATAGTCGCTCGGAGGTCGCACAGAGAATCTCCAGTCGCCGAGCAATGGGATAACCGAGGCTGTGGAGTGTTGATCCGAGTCGTTCCAAAAGGAGTGCCCCTACTGCCTCGTCCGTTCGCAGCAGCGTTGCACATCCCTCACCCTCGGAGAGCGCCAACACGGTCGCCTCGTGACGCAGTGCTCCGCCGTCGCGCGGAATGGAGATCTTGAGCACGACGGGCGTATCGTCGTTCAATTTGGCTTCGCACACGAAGGCCTCCGTTGCGTCACGGTAGGGTCGGCCCGCCGTCAATTCCCACGCCGTTTCCAGATCGGCGACAATCTCTGGAAGGTGCACTAGCCACTCGTCAGCACCCACCGCGCGTGCCTTGCGGGCGACGACGTCGGGAACATTCAGCACGCGCACAGTCTGTCAAAGGGTGGCGACGCGTCCAGTTAGTTGGTAACGATGATGATTACCTGAAAGAGGTGCGTCGGTGGCAGACAGGTGGGCGAACAGTTCGGATTCTCTACGGCCATGACTGACACCCGGCCGGGGGCGCTCGCTACAAAGTGTGCAACTGCTCGATGACCGGTCGATCCCCCGGTACGCGCCAACACCAACTGATGAGACGAGGTCGGTTCGGTCCACCAATACATCGGGAGTCCGGCAAGCGTGAGAATCACGCGGTCGCCCACGTGGACGGTGTAGCGACGACCACTGTCGGTATTGTTCATAGCCAGCATCACTGAGGCGCTCGATCTTGCGGTAACGATGACGTTGAGCGCCCAATACAGTGCGAGGTCGGGGCAGGCCTGTCCCGTGGCACAGACAATTACGCCACTCGAACTCACGAGGGTCGTTCCTGCACGGACAGCTCTCACTCGCGCCACGAGCGCTCGTTGACCGGCTGGTGCGAGCGCGACAGCTGACACGCTGACGGCCATTGAACTCGTTACGGGAAGATGCCACTTGAATCCCGCTCGAAGTTCTACGTCGAACGTGTCGCCGACGTGCGTGGTCACAACGCACGGCTCACTCTTAGAGATGAAGCGCACCGATCTCGACGGCACCACACCGCAGGTCGGCGTGAGTACAGTTGCGCGCATTGTCGTCGTCGTGATAGGGGAAGCCGCACTAGCCCACACGGGTGAGGACGTCGCTGCTACGCAAAGAATCGTGAACGACAAAAGTGCGTGACCCCGAAAGGGACCGAAGGTTCCCTTCATCCGACCAGTCTCCCATCAATTCCTCGCACATTGTCCTCGTACTGGTTGGTACTTCCTTCAGTCCTCAATCGGGCCGTGCCGTCGAACGTTCTTTATTCACCCCTCGCGTGAACAGCCAATCGATGGAGAATCGGAATTGCGTCAGAGTTGGCGAGACGACCACAGGACCGCGGCGAGCAGTACCGAAACGAGACCAATCGCGAGACCGTCGATCCAACCCTGCACATGGTTGGCGCCGAGAATCGCGCCGAGTGCGACGTCGAGGCCGATGATTCCTCCCGTGGCGAGCACGCGCATCGAAATCCGCTCGAACGAGGTACGGCGGCGGCGGCGCCCGGGAATCATTCCCTGTGTACCGAACACTTCATCGTCTGACACATCGTTGTTCTCGGGCGGCGTGTGGTCCGGGGCGTCCATGAGCGATTCGTGCACGGGGCTGACTTCTGCTCCGTCAGTGTCTTCAACGTTCGTCAACTGGTCACCTTTGAACTACTCCTTGGTAGAAAGGGTATCCTTCGCCTTGTCAATGAGGTCCTCCGCGGCCCTGGCGGCCTGTTGAACCTTTTCTTTGGCGCCTTCCGCTAGAGCATCGATCTTGAGGTCCTTCGCATCCTTGGCGTCATCGAACTTCTCGTTTGCCTTGTCCTTTACGTCATTCATCTTTTCGTGAGCCTTGTCCTTTACGCCGTCCATCTTTTCCTGCGCCTTATTTTTGACGTCGTTGACTCGGTCCTGAGCCCTGTCTTTTGCGTCTGACGCGACGTTCTTGGCAACGTCTTGAACATTCTTTTTGGCGTCCTTCACGTTCTTTTTGGCGTTCTTCACGTTCTTTTTGGCGTTCTTCACGCTCTTCTTGGACTCCTTGACACTCTTCTTGGCTTCTTTAATCTTTTTCTTGTCCTTCTTCACTGTCCGCTCCATTCGCTGAACGAGCGCCACAATGGCGATGACCTCGTAGTTCCACTTTATGGCGGACTGAAATTCACTGTGCCTGACCCCAAACCCGGCAATCTGAACTCTTCAGGGTTGTTGGACGTAGAGCCAGTGGCGAGGTTTTCGGAAAAGTACACAGCAAGTGGTGAGAAACATCGACTCTGCTCGCTGTTGACGAATGATCCCCGTGAGATTGTCGGAAAAAAAGTCGGCACCGTTGGCCGCACGCACGGTCTTTCTCGCTATTCGCCGATTCGACGAGATGGTTCCCAGTACCAGCGCCCCACGCGACACGATGAACACGCGACCCACGATCCTCGTCGCCGCCGGCCGCCTCGTGGGCCGTCAGGTCTCAATGCACTCCTCACTCGCCGCTGCGGACACCCGCTCGGATCAGTGACCGAACGCACCGCGTGCGGCGAAGCCGTCAGGGGCCACGACGTACGAGCGAACCCACGCGGCGAACGAGACAGCATTCGTTCGACGTAACCATCGAATCGATTCGAACCTCTGGCGAATGCGTTAGTCGGCCAAACCAAACACTTCGCTCTTGGGCGCCCCGTTCACGGTCCAGTGAAATATCGCACGAGAGAACAACTCGCCGTACTTCTTCGTGAGAACGACTTTGCCGAGTGATGCCGATACCGTGTAGCGGATCCACTTGCCCGACACGCAGTTCGGCTTGCAGTCATTTTGGCGAAGAATCCCGTGGCCGCGCGCCGACGTGAGGGTCCAGGCAGACCATTTCATCGCCACGAACCCGGCATTCGCGTCACCACAGCTGAGCAGGTAGTTTGACGGCTCCTTGGTCGTCTGCATGCTGCACGTGAGCAGGTGCGTTGACAGTCCCTGCGTCGCGGCCATTGCTGGTTCGGCCGTACTGGCGGCCATGAAGAGCGGAGCGACCAAGAATGCGATGCTCAATAGTGCGGTTGCTCGTGTGTACGTGCGCTTCATTTTTGTCCTTCGTTCCTAATTTCTTGAGCCTCCGCCCTGCAACTATATGTCCGCCACATCGTCTTTCTTTCAAACTCTTTCGGTGGCCGTCAGAAACCTTTATTAGCGAGAGCCCGGACAACGTCGGCGCTCCGGCTACGGCGAGGGTGCATGGCGCAGCGCTCCCAGCCCTTCTTTCACGCCGTAAATGACAATCACCAAGCCCGCGAGCGGATCGGCCCACCACCAGCTGAGGGCGGCGTTCAAGACCAGACCAATGAGGACGGCGGTTGCTAGTACTGCGTCGATAAGGGTGACTCGACCCTCGGCAACGAGCACCGCATTGTCGAGTGCTGCACCGACGCGAGATTTCCCGCGTGCGAGCAGAAACATGACCACGGCCGTCGCGGCGGTCCACCCAATACCCAGGGCGCTGTGACGGGGGTGATAGCCGAGAACCAGGACAATGACACTTTGCGTACCCAAGTAGCCCGCGAGCACAAGGAATGAGGCGCCAATCAATCGCAGCGCACGCAGTCGGCGAGCACCTCCAACCTCTCGTAGATCCCATAGAACAACGGTGCTGGCGCCAATCTCAATCAAAGAATCAAGTCCGAACCCAGCGAGCGCGACTGATCGTGCGGCCAGGGCGGCCAGAGTTAGTACCACGACGCCGGTGACATTCCACCCCAGCGTGACGACCTCTAAGATGAGTCCAATGTGCACCGAGCGTTGAGGCGACGTTGCACGTTTGGACACGGCTACACGTTAAGTCGAAGTAGGAGAAGTAACGCGACTTCCCAACGTAGGGAGTTCGTGACAACTGATATTGGAAGGACGTTCACGATGAGACGAATTACCACATGTATCGCTGCAGTCACGATGATGTTGGGAGGATTCGTGGCATTTGGATCGACGGTCGCATCCGCGGCCGGACCCGCCATCACGGTTACCCCAAACACGGGCCTAGTCGCCGGACAATCAGTTTCGGTCGCCGGCACCGGTTACGCACCTGGCCTCGTGCTGTTCGCCATCGAATGTCTCGCCACTGCCACCAGCATCACTGGGTGTGACACGGCATCAGCAACCCCCGTCACGGAGTCCAGCACTGGCACATTCACACAAGCGTTTGCTGTGGTCACCGGACCGGTTGGCAGCGGAACCTGCGGCACGTCGTCGACCGACCTCACGTGCATTATTGAAGTGGCCGACCAGGCCCAGACCAACACCTCCGCCGCACCGATCACCTTCGCGACGCCTTCTGCAACGACAACGACAACGACCACTCCCCCGCCGGTCAAGCATCGCCGCACATTCCACGCGGTGCCGGTCACGAATCTGAGGAACGGGTCGAGCGTCCGCGTCTGGGGAACTGGATTCAAAGCGAACGAACAGCTCTATGCGATTGAATGCCTTTGGACGTCCAAGGGCGAGGCCGGCTGCAACCTAAAAACGTTGCACCCTGTTAAGACGACCGCTAGCGGAGCAATTCGGGCCTTCAAGTTCAAAGTGGTGAACGGGAAAATCGGAAACGGCACGTGCGGAACGAAAAGAGCCAATTTGAAGTCGTGCGACATTTCAATTGCGACCATCTCGAAGGGCGACTCGGCAAAAATTCGTATTGCTTTTAAATAGGTAGCCCCATCTCTTTCAGAGAAACCGGGTCACTCGTTCTGGGTGGCCCGGTTTTTCGTGGAGTAAGGATGTTGAGTGCATGAAGTTATTAATGGCAGGCGTTCGATGAACGGTGGTCGAGGTCCCTTTTCGCTCCTTAGAACTTTGACCTGTCTCGCATTCCTCGTTGGAGCGTCGCTACTCAACTCCACGACGTCATCGGCAAGTATTTCGAAATCTTCATCGACCTGGGTCGATCAGAACGTCACGTTCACCTCAGGCGGCATGACAATCTACGCAACGTTTCGCCATCCTTCGACGAGTATCACGAAAGTTCCAGCAGTTCTTCTCATCGCTGGCAGCGGTCCCACCGACCGCAATGGCAATTCTCCACTTGAGGCGGGACCCGTCAACACGCTGAAGGCCGTCGCCGATTGGTTGTCAGACGACGGAGTGGCGAGCCTTCGTTACGACAAACTTGGTAGCGGTCAAACCGGTCTCGGCCCCTACCAGGAAAATCCCGGAAGAATCGGCATTACGATTTACGAGCAGGAAGCCCACAGCGCATTCCTCTTTCTCTCGAAACAAAAGGACGTTGACGACAGGAACCTCGCCGTTTTCGGCCACAGCGAGGGTGCCCTCTTCGCGCTGCTGCTCGCTACGGGGGCCGGCGGCACGACTCCCCCGATCAAAGCCCTCGGTCTCATCGAGCCGCTCGGTCAGCGCTACCTCAATCTCATCAGTGACCAAATTGATTCGTCCCTAAACGCGCAATTGGAAAGCGGAGCAATCACGGTCGCTCTAGAAAAGACCATCACTTCAATCCTCGCGAGGGCCGTTAACCAGCTTCGCACCAAGGGATCGGTGGCAATGAACCTCCCGTACGGACTTACGAACCTGCTCAATCCGACGGACGCTCTTTTTCTCAGCCAAGCAGATCGCTTCGACCCGGCTGCACTCGCGCGTCGCTTGAAGAAGGACACGGCGGTACTGCTCACGTGTAGCAACGACGATATTCAGGTGACGTGCGCCGAGGTTGACCGCATTGCTGGCGGGTTGAAGAATGCTGGCCTTACGAACGACTTCGTCCACTTGAGGGGTATTGACCACGTCTTGAAGGTCGATGCGAGCCTCACTGGCTCCAACTACTCGAAGAATTTGACGTTCTCACCCCAGTTAAAGGCGTCACTCAGGCACTTTGTGTCGAAGTACTTATAGTCGAAGGCTCGCTCAACGGCGGAGCGACACTGATTTCGCATCGGTCAACGCTCGCAGTTCCTCGAAGGTTGTTGCGAATACCGCGTACGGCGTGCCGCACGCCGACCAGACTTCGTCGTACGCCTGGAGAGCATCGTCGATGAAAACTCGTAGTTCGCCAGGCCAATTGACCGGCGAGACGCCGCCGATGGGTTGACCGGTCGCTTCACGAACTTCGTCGGGCGAAGCCCTTCGCAGGTTCGATCCCCCAACGAGTGAGACGAAAAGGTCCGTATCGACCCGAAAGGCGCCACTCTTCAAGATGACGACCGGTTCGTTGTCCAGCACGAAAACGAGGCAACTGGCAATGGCGCCCACCTCGCAGTTGAGGGCGGCCGCGGCATCGGCGGCGGTCTTCGTCGACTCTTCGAACTCGAGGAATGGTCCCTTAACGCCAGCCGACTTCAAGGTGTCGGCGACTCTGCGAGCCGAGGGGTGGAGCTCATCAAAACTTCGCACTACATCCTCCCATGCCGGTGCGACTCCACTGTGAATGAATCCCGTCGCTTACTGACCGAGGTAGGCGCGACGGATTCGGTCGTCGCTAAGCAGTGCGGGAGCCGTGTCCTCGTAGAGAACGTGCCCGTTCTCCAGCACGTAGCCGCGGTCGGCAATGCGTAGCGCCTGGTTCGCGTTTTGTTCTACGAGCAGAATTGTTACGCCTTCGGAGCGAATCTGAGTGATGATCTCGAAGATCGACGTAATGATCTTGGGCGCGAGGCCGAGCGACGGCTCGTCGAGCAGCAACAGACGAGGCTTCGCCATTAGTGCGCGTCCGATGGCCAACATCTGCTGCTCGCCGCCGGACAACGTGCCACCGGCCTGCTTTCGACGTTCGCCCAGTACCGGGAAAAGCGTGAAGATGTGATCGAACACGAGGTCGTGCGCCGGCGTGTTGTTGATGTTCTGTCCCTCGAGCTCAACCGTACCGGCAAAGGGAGGGTGGAGACCCGAGATCATTCGAAGGGTCGTGGTCTTACCGGCACCGTTCGCGCCGAGTAACGCGACAATCTCACCCTTATTGACGTTCATCGTGAGGTCGCGAATGGCAGGCACGGCCCCGTAACGAACGTCGACGTTCTGCACGTTGAGCATGGTTTCGGACATCAGGACTCCCCGTCCACCGGGTCCGGGGACGTAGGCGCCACTGGCGCATTCGGCGCTCCTGGTTCGTCGTCGACCTCCGCAGTACCGAGATAGGCCGCAATGACGTCGGGGTTCTGCTGAATGTCGGCTGGAGCACCAGAGGCGATGACCTGGCCGAAGTTGAGTACATAGAGGCGCTGGGCCAACGACATGACGAGCTTCATGTCGTGCTCTATCAAGAGGATTGACGTACCGGTCTCCTTGTTGATCGTGCGAATCAGTTCGGCGAGCGCTAGCTTCTCCGACGGGTTCGTTCCCGCGGCGGGCTCGTCGAGCAGCAACACCTCGGGGTTGGTTCCGAGGGCACGCGCAATCTCGAGGCGACGGCGGTCACCGTAGGGCAGGGAGTCCGCCATGGTGTTGAGTCGGTGTGTGAGACCAACCAACTCTAAGAGGTCGAGTGTCCGGTGATCAGACTCGCGCTCTTCACGCCGCGTGCGCGGCAAATGCAACATCGCACCAATCGGACCGGTCTTCTGACTGGCCTCGACGCCGATCTTGATGTTCTCGAACGTCGTGAGCGCGTTAAACATCCGACTCGTCTGAAATGTTCGAGCAACGCCAATCTGGTTCACCTTGTGGGGCGGTTTGCCGACGAGATTGACGACGCCCTTCCTCGTGGAGTGGAAGTTAATCACTCCCTCTTGGGGTTTATAGACGCCGGTCAGGCAGTTGAAGAGTGACGTCTTGCCGGCGCCGTTGGGCCCGATGACTGCGAGAATCTCTCCACGTCGCTGATCGATCGACACGTTGTTGAGGCTCGTCACACCGCCAAATCGAAGGGTTACGTTCTTCACTTCAAAGATGTTGTCAACGGAGGTTGCGGTCGACTCGTTCACTTGGGTCAAGTCGGTCACGAGAGTGGTCCTTCCACGGCGCTGCCCATCGCGTCAGCGGATCCGAGGCCAGCCTCGGAATCCTGGAACTCTCTCAATCTTCGTTTCGCGGGGAACATGCCCTGAGGACGGAAGATCATGGTCAGAATGAGCAGTGCTCCCAAATACATGTATTTGTCCGCATCCTGGTAGTCAATGAACGAGTGGAACACGAGGTACTGAAGAATCCAGCCCACGAATGCAGCACCGATCAAGACGCCGGTTATCGACGCCATCGCCGAAGCTCTTCGGGGCCCGCTGTCCAACCGTGGAACGGTCACCGCAGGCGAGGCACGGGCTGAGAAGACCGTTGTGGACGCGCGTGCGGCAATTGCGGACCTGGTCGGCGGTGATTCTGGTGGTGTCGTCTTCGGTCGAAGTGCCACCCAGCTCTGTTACGACTTCTCGCGGTGGATCTCGCGATCGTGGAGCGCCGGCGACGAGGTGGTCGTCACGCGTCTTGATCACGACTCCAATATCCGTCCCTGGGTCCAGGCCGCCGAGCGGACGGGCGCGACCGTGCGCTGGCTTGACTTTGACCCGCACACCTCCGAGCTCGACGATGTTGGCACCGTTCTGACGGACCGCACTCGCCTGGTCGCCGTGACCGGCGCGTCCAACCTGATCGGGACGAAACCTCCCGTCGGCACCATCGCGGCAGCCGCACATGCCGCTGGTGCTCTCGTGTACGTCGACGGTGTCCACCTCGCGGCGCACGCGTACGTGGACATGGCGACCCTCGGCGCCGACTTCTTCGCGTGCTCTCCGTACAAATTCCTCGGCCCGCATCTCGGTGCGCTCACTGCCTCGCCGGTGCTTCTGGAATCGCTCATCCCCGACAAGTTGTTACCGTCCACCAACCTCGTTCCGGAGCGGTTCGAATTCGGTACTCTCCCCTACGAACTGCTTGCCGGGGTCGCCGCGGCAGTCGACTACCTCTCCACCATCGGCGGCGTCACTGATTCGCCCGTATCGCGCCGCGCGCGGCTCGCGGATGCGTTCGAACGGCTCGAGCGCCACGAGGATGCGCTGCTCGCCCGGCTCGAGGATGGGCTCGCGTCGTTGCCCGGCGTGACCGTGCACTCGCGTTCCGAGCATCGGACGCCGACGCTTCTCCTCACCATCGAGGGACGAGGCACGGTCGACGCATACAGGTTCCTTGCCACGCGGGGTGTCGACGCGCCATCGTCGAACTTCTACGCCCTGGAAGCGAGCAGGAGGCTCGGACTCGGTGACGAGGGCGGATTGCGGGTCGGCCTTGCTCCCTACACGAA
>CAJDUS010000051.1_pt1 | contig 12301 bp, 10 predicted proteins | sample 7390831 | NCBI WGS metagenome assembly CAJDUS01 (sample SAMEA7055684, study PRJEB34461) | soil metagenome | biome: terrestrial ecosystem; feature: Peninsula; material: soil | place: Antarctica | collected 2016
TAGTCCTCCATGATGCGGCGCATCGTGCCGCCCTTGGGATGAAAGACCGCGAGGCCGGGGCCGATCTCGGTCGGGAACGAAAAGAGGTCGAGCTCTTGACCGAGTCGTCGGTGGTCGCGCAGTTCGGCCTGCACGAGGAACTCCAGGTGGGCCGCTAACGCGGCCTCGCTCTCCCACGCCGTGCCGTAGATGCGCTGAAGTTGCGGACGCTTCTCGTCGCCGCGCCAGTAGGCCCCCGCGACCCTCGTCAACTTAAAGTGACCGAGCCTCGACGTTGAAGGCACGTGGGGACCACGACAAAGGTCGCGAAAGGCGGCAGAGTTGGAATACGTGGATACCACAGTGGCGTCCACCTCTTCGAGGTCTTCGGCGCTGCCACCACTTTTCACCGCGTTGATGATCTCAATCTTGAACGGCTGGTCCTTGAAGATTTCTAGACCTTCGGCGTTGGAGTACTCCGACCTCGTGAAGGGCTGGTCCTCTTTGATGATGTCGCGCATTTCGGCGTCGATGCGCCCGAGGTCGTCGTCGCTGAAGTGCGCGCCGCCGGGCAGTTCGAAGTCGTAATAGAAGCCGTCGGCGATGGCGGGTCCAATGGCGTAGTGAGCACCAGGCCAGAGCCTGGTGACGGCTTGGGCGAGCACGTGCGAGGTCGAGTGCCGGATGATCTCGCGGCCCAGTTCGCTTGCGGGGGTCACGATCGACACGGTGTCACCGGCACGCAGCGACGCACTCAAATCCTTCAAGTGCCCGTTTACTTGAGCGGCGAGTGCGTCCTTCGCTAGTCGCTTGCCTATAGCGCCCGCAAGGTCGAGGCCGGTGGCGCCGTCGGGCACGCTGCGCGCACTGCCGTCGGGAAGGAGGACTTCTATGTCGGACATCGGACCCTTTCGTTCTTCAAAGGTTAATGCCCAACAACGACGCGGCCGGGGCGACGTTGTAACCAGCGTGTGCGGCGTCGTCGACCGCCTGGAGCGCGGCCGGACCATTGAGGTCGTCGTCTAAAGCGGCGCGCACGTCTTCTAACACCGAACTCGGGCGTCCATTCGTCAGAGTCGAGCGCCACGTCGCCAGGCGTGACTGGGCCATGGCGAGGAGCTCGTCGCGCCACTCCCAGTCATCGCGGTAGTGGTGGTCCAGCAGAGCGAGCCGCACCGCTGTAGGTTCGGCGCGCTGCGCTAAATCGTGTACGAAGACGAGATTGCCGAGGGACTTGGACATCTTGGTGCCGTCGAGTCCGACGAGACCGACGTGCATCCAGTGCTTCACAAACTTCTCGCCGGTGACCGACTCACTCTGGGCCGCCTCACACTCGTGGTGCGGGAAGGCGAGGTCGCGTCCGCCACCGTGTACGTCCAAGGTGATGCCGAGGTCGCGTAGCGCAGTGGCCGAACACTCAATGTGCCAACCCGGACGTCCCGGCCCCCAGCGCGACTCCCACGCCGGTTCGTCCTCTAAGGAGGGCTGCCACAGCACGAAATCGAGTGGGTCGCGCTTGTTGGGGTCGTCGGGTCGTCCGCCGTGAATGGCGGCCAACTCCAACATCCCGGCACGGTCCACGTGACTCACTTGACCAAAACGCGGAAACTTAGAGACTTCAAAGTAGACCGAACCATTCACCTCGTAGGCGAGACCCTGCTCAAACGTCCTGCCGATCATCGTGAGGATTTCGGGGATCACGCCGGTGGCGCGCGGTTCGCCGTAGACGGCGAGCAGGTTGATCAGTTGCATGTCGCGCTCGAATTTGGCCATCTCTTGGGCCGCGAGGTCGAGGTAGTTGACACCCAACTCGCGGGCCTTGCGCAACATGTCGTCATCGACGTCGGTGACGTTTCGGATGCAGCGCGTTTCGTGTCCGGCGTCGCGCAGTCGGCGCTGCAAGAGGTCGAAACAGAGATAGACGTACGCGTGTCCCAAGTGGGCGGCGTCGTAGGGGGTGATTCCGCAGCTGTACATCGTGACGAGGGGTCCGGCTTCTAGTGGGAACACTCCCCCACGCGCGGTGTCGTACAACTGCATTGGCTAGAGGCCCGCCATCTTCACGGAGCTGTGCGCCTTGTGACGGATATTCACCGATACGCACACAGCCGTAAATGCTTCGATGGGACTCGCTAGCGACATTGAACCGGCAATAACGGCGCGAAGGCCCGGCATGGAATCGACCATCTCGGCCACGTAACGTCGAGCGTCGTCACTATCGGAGAAGATCAGTACGTCGGCGTCGAGGTCCGAGTCGAGGTCCTCCATTTGGGCGGCCGGCAAGTGATGGAACGCCCCGACGACCACGCTCTCGGGCAAGGCAAACGATATCTGGGCGGCCATGGATCCACGGGATGGATAGAGCGCCACCATCTCGCGGCCTTCGCGCGCGAGGGCGTTCACCATTGTGATCACGGTCTTTCCTTTCAGCATCTGACGAAGCGCACCGGTGGTCGCAACGGCCGAATCCCACGGCGTGGCGACCACGATGATGCTGCACGCGGCCGCCTCTTCGTTCGTACCGCCGTCGACGGTGCCTTCCCCGCGCGGCGTGATGGTCTTGGCCGTGTCCTTCGCGCGCTTCTCGTCGCGCGATCCCAGTACGACGGCGTATCCAGCGCACGCGAGTCGTACCGCGACGCCGCGCCCGGCCGGGCCAGTACCGCCCAGAATGCCAACTGTGGTCATCGTCGTCCTCAATAAATAGATGTTCGCCAGTACGCTAGTCAGATGGGGCTGCTCGATGAACACCGAATTCTCGTCACCGGCGTGCTGACCGATGACTCATTGGCCTTCGGTATTGCCAAGCGTGCACTCGAAGAGGGCGCGACCATTGCAATCTCAGGTGCGGGACGCGGGGTGTCGCTCACGAGACGCGTCGCCAAGAAGTTGGGCGACGTCGGTGAGATCATTGAACTTGACGTCACCTCCCCCGAGGAAATTGCCGCCGCGGCCGTTGAACTAGAGAAACGCTTCGGTCGACTGGACGGTCTGGTGCACGCCATTGGCTTCGCGCCCCAGACCTGCCTCGGCAAGGGAATGTTCACTGCTCCCTTCGCGGACGTTACGACGGCGCTGCAAATCTCGACCTATTCATTAGCGGCCCTCGTCGGAGCCTTTCGACCGCTGCTGCAAAAGAGCGTGGCCCTGGGCGGTGCGTCCGTCATCGCGCTCGACTTCGACGCCGCGCGGGCCTATCCCATGTACGACTGGATGGGTGTCATGAAGGCCGGTCTCGAATCTCTCGGGCGCTACCTCGCCAAAGAAGTTGGCCCCGACAAGATTCGCGTCAACATGCTCGCTGCCGGTCCGATACGCACCATGGCCGCCAAGTCGATTCCCGGCTTCTCGGCCTTCGAAGACACCTGGAACGAAAAGGCGCCACTCGGTTGGAACGTCTACGACTCGAGTCCCGTCGCCGATACCGCCGTTGCGTTACTGAGCCCCCTGCTTCGTGGAACGACCGCTTCGATCGTCTACGTCGACGGCGGCTTCCACGCCATGGGCTAATTACTCTTCTTGACCCGCGAACTGAGTCTCGTAGAGGTCCCGGTAGACCCCGCCGTCCGCGAAGAGCGCCGCGTGGGTGCCGCGCTGGATGATCGTGCCGTTCTCCACGACCAGGATCTGGTCAGCGTTGCGAATAGTGGAGAGCCGGTGGGCAATGACCAGCGACGTGCGCGTCGACATCGTCTCGTCGAGCGCACGCTGGACGGCCGCTTCACTCTCGGCGTCGAGGTGCGCCGTCGCCTCATCCAATACGACGAGCCGTGGCGCCTTCAACAAGAGGCGAGCCAGCGCCACGCGCTGCTTCTCACCCCCCGATAGTCGGTAGCCGCGTTCGCCCACCACGGTTGCCAGCCCGAGCGGCAACGATTGGACGAGGTCCCAGATCTGCGCCGAGCGCAGCGCCGACTCAATCTCCGATTCGCTGGCCGAGGGCTTGGCGAATACGAGATTGGCGCGCAGGGTGTCGTGAAAGAGATGAGGGTCCTGGGTCACAACGCCAACCATTGCGTTCAGTGACGCCGTGGTTGCTTCACGAACGTCAACGCCGTTGATGGTGACGGCCCCGCGGTCGGCGTCGTAGAGGCGCGACACCAGCATCGAGATTGTCGTTTTGCCGGCGCCGCTGTGACCCACGAGTGCCGTCATGGTGCCCGGTGCTACGTGGAACGAGACGTCGTGGAGGACGTCGGTACGCGGCGTGTCGTCGAGACGCGCTACCGCTTCAAGTGAAGCCAGCGACACCTCCTCGGCGCCGGGGTAGGAGAAGTCGACGTGATCGAAGATCAAGTTGGCCGGTGCGTCAGGAACGACGACCGCGTTCGGACTCTCCTTGATCATTGGTTCGAGGTCGAGGACTTCGAAGAGTCGCTCGAAGCTCACCATGGCCGACATGTAATCAATATTGAGGTTGGAGAGTGCCGTGAGGGGACCGTAGAGACGCGCGAGGTACAAGGTGATCGCCACGACGGTGCCGACCATGATCGTGCCGCGCACCGCCTCGACGCCACCGAAGCCGTAGGCGAACGCCGTCGCCAGCGACGCCGTCAGCGATAGGGCGATGAAGAAGAAGCGCTGGTACGTCGACTGGTGGATGCCGATATCGCGAACTTGGCCGGCACGACCTTCGAAGAAAGCGAGCTCATCCTGGGGGCGGCCGAAGAGCTTTACGAGCATCGCGCCCGATACGTTGAAGCGCTCGGTCATCACCATATTCATTTCGGCGTTCAGTTCCATGCCGCGCTGGAAGAGCGTGCCGAGCTTTCGCCCGACGCGTCGAGCCGGGATGAGAAAGACCGGCACCAAGATAAGGGCCACAATGGTGATCTGCCAGCTGAGCACGAACATCGTCCCGATCACGATGGTCGTCAAGATCACGTTGCCGACGACATTGCTAAAGAGGTCGGTAAATGCCTGTTGTGCGCCGACGACGTCGTTATTGAGTCGACTGATCAACGCCCCAGTCTGTGTGCGCGAAAAGAAGGCAATCGGCATCTCTTGGATGTGCCCGAAAACCTTGGCACGCAGGTCGTAGATCAGTCCTTCGCCAATGACGGCCGAAATCCGACGTTCGAAGAGTGAGAGGATTGCGTCAAAGATCGCCAGTCCCGCCGTGAGTAACGATAAACCAATGATGAGGTGTTCACGGTGAGTGACGTGGTGGTGTCCGTAGATACCCTTATCGATGATCTCGCGCAGAATTAGAGGCGACACCGAACTCACTATCGCGTCGAGCACGACGGCGGTCAAGAAGATGATGAGCATTGTTCGGTACTGCGTCGCAAACTTGAGCATCCGAGGCAACGTGCCCTTCTTAATGCGATGCTCCAAGATCGCGCGGTCCTGACGCATTGAGCGCATTCCGCCACCGCCGTGCATACTCATGATCTCTCCATAGCCTTCACGAGTGTAGGAAGTTGCAACTGATCAACGAACGGGGTTAGGTCTCGTCCTCAAAGCGTTGCTCCAGGGAGCGAAGCTCCGCTTGGTAAATGACGCGCGACGCTTCTCGCTGCTCGTCGGTGGTCGAGTCAGGCGCGTCAATGACCTCCCACGTCTGGAGCGACACGCTGTTGGACGGCTCTTCGCGAAGCACGTCGTAAATAGCGCTCCCAATCATGGTGACCGCCCTCATCAGGCCGGCGACATCGTTGCTGATGAACTGCCAATTGGGATTGGGACCGTGAGGTTCGACCCAGCCGGCCTCGCGCAGCATGTGCTCGTCGTCGCTGGTTAACGCCACGGCGTCGCCGATATTGAGGTTGGAGATAACTTCGCTCACTACCTGGCCATCGGCGTCGACCCAGAATTGGACGTAGCGCACGTCCTCGAACTCGGCGATGGCCACAATGCAGCGTCGGTCGACGGCCATGGCTCCAAGCATCTCGGGCAAGTTCGCCACGAACGAGCCGACGTTCGAATGGTCCCACTTGCCCCTTCCGGTGACGTGCACTGTGCCCATGCCCCCAAAGTACGAGTGGGGTGTGACACGCAAGCGGGTCGCTACGACGTGAGCGCGCTCACCATGATGATCACGCCGAGCGTCATCATGACGCAGGCGCCGACGGTGCGAAGAATGACCAAGCGTTGCGGTGAATCGGCGAGCCATTCGCGTGCCGTACCCGCGATCATCCCCCACGTACCGTCGCTGAGGAACGCCATCACGCTGAAGATCCCTCCGAAGATGAGGAGCTGCACCGTGACGCTGCCCATGGTGCGGTCGACGAAGTGGGGAAAGACCGCGGCAAAGAAGACGAGCGACTTGGGATTCAGAATTCCGACCGTGAAGCCCTGGCGAATAATCGAAACATTGGACGGTCGGTACTCTTCGCGTTTCGTCATTGCTTCGGCGTGCGCGCGACGATGGCGCATGGCGCCAACTCCCAACCAGAGTAGGTAGAGGCCACCGGCCAACTGCAACGTGACCGAGAAGGCCTTGGAGTGACTGAGCAGTGGTCCGAGTCCAATCGCAACAATGAACGAGAGCAGCAACGTGCCGATTGAATTCCCGAGGACGGTTAATACGGCGACGGCCCGGCCCCACGCGACGCCGCGGGCCAGGGTGAAGAGAACGCTCGGTCCGGGCACCATAATGATCGTGATCGAGGCGATGAAGAATTCGGCCAGCCGGCTCCCGTTGATCACGCCGCAATCCGCTTCAACAACCATTCCAGGAGGTGCAGACTGGCGCCGATGCTGAAACCGACGGTCGCGGCGAAGAAGGCGGTGGCCACGCCCACGGTCCCGCCGAGCAACCAGCCAATGATCAACACGGTCACCTCAATGGTGAGACGTATGTAGACAACGCTGACGTGTAGTCGTCGGTGCAGACCCGTCATCAGTCCGTCGCGGGGACCTGGTCCTAACCCGCACGTGAGGTAGAAGGCACTCCCCACACCGATCAACACCACGGCCCCGACCATATAAAGGGCCTTTGCGACGTCGTTATGGGGAACGCCCACCATGAACGTCGTGACGTCGAGGACGAAGGCAATAATCGCGACGTTCGCCAGTGTGCCAAATCCCGGTCGTTCGCGCATTGGGAACCAGAGCAAGAGGATTACGCAGCTGATCAGCGCCGTTGCCCAACCGAGCGAGATTGATGCGTGCTTGGCAATGCCTTGGGCGAACACCGTCCAGGGCGACGCCCCCCACTGGGACTGAACGAGCAGACCTTCACCAAGTCCGAATGCGGCCAGACCGCCGACCAGCGGCGCCACCATTCGAGGTCGAACCGCCCAGGTTGAGTTCGCACGCCACGGCGTCGTGGGGATCGTGTGGCTCAGTTTCATGGTTCGCCAACGCTAGCCGCCCGTGCACCAACTAGGGACTAAAGACCCAATAAATCAAAGGGTTTCTAGGACCTTTGGCCCTACGGGCCGTGGCCGCCACGACAGGATACTGGATAAGGAACCAATAAGAAATCACAACGAAGAGGTGGAGACATGAAGTCACTCAAGTTCACGGGAATTACGGGAGCGCTGGCCTTGGTCACGCTGCTCGGGATGTCCTCATCCATCGGTGCGAGCGCCGCAACCACGTCGGGATCAACGCACAACCTCGCCCTTAACTCCCACGTTGCCGCCAAGAAAAGGACGATCGTTTGCTACAAGGGCAACGCCGTCAAGCGCGTGGTTGCCATAAAGCCACTCTGCCCTAGGGGTTGGACCACGAAGAAGCCCGCCACGGCGAAGACTGAAGCCTTTTCTGGTACCTACCGCGGCACCATTGCCATGCTCTGGAGTGCCAGTGCCGTAACCGTCACCTCGCTCTCGGGCAGCGGCACTGGCGCCGACCTCGGCCTCAGTGCGGTCAGTGGCACCGGTGGATCCAATCCCTCTGGTCAGTGCGACCCCATCAACGGCGTTGGCATCTTGAAGGGTGCTAGCGGCACGCTCCACTTGAAGATGGCGACCACGAGTAAGGGCTGCGGCGCCGATTCTGCTGCACCCACGTCCGTCTCGGTCACCGGCAGCGCAATCGTCACAAGCGGTACGGGCAAGTTCGCCGGTGCCACCGGGACCTTAAAGGTCTTGGGATCGTTCTCGATTAAGTCCACGACTGCGGGCTCGAGTGAGAGTGACGCCTTTAGCGCGACCCTCACCGGCAGTCTCAAAGTCAAGTAGTCAACGGAAAATAGGAGGCAGTACACAATGAAACGATTTATGTCAGGCATAGCAGTTGGGGCTCTGGCCCTGGCGAGTATTGCAACCTTGGGCGTTACGGCCGCCAGTGCGGCGACCGCTTCGACGGTTGTCCTCACCGGCAAGGCACCCGCACTCAATGGTGCGCCGGCGGCAATCACCGCCACGACGAGTAGTGCCGGAAGCGTTACGTTCACGGCGGCCGGCACGGCCATCGCTGGATGCAATGCCGTACCCACGGCGACGGTGGCGCCGTTCATCGCTTTGTGCACGTGGAATCCAACCGCGGCCGGGACCTTCGCCATTGGCGCATCCTTCACGCCGACCGACGCGGCCACCTTCGCGACCGCGACCGCGACTGCGTTGAGCTTGACCGTGGCACTGCCCGTGCAAGGTGTGACGCCTACACCGATTTCGATGTACGTCGACACGATTCTGGGCAGTGGTGCCACCGGTTCGGCCGCACCAGGGTACCCGTTGGGCGGATGCTCAATCGCCAACGAGTTCCTCGTGGGCCAGACGATCGTGTTCCGTGTCTACGGCAATGACTCTGACCTCGGCGGCGTTGCGTTGACCCCCAAGAATGTCTCGAAGGCCACCGTATCTATCGCTGGCGTCACGACACCAATCCAAATGAGCTACGGCGCCCACGGCGCGGTCGCCTTCTGGACGGGCGTCCTGGCAACGGGAACTGGTACTGGTCTCTACAACACGCTAGGCATCATCAACTACACCGTGACGTTTAACACCATTGCCGCACCCGCGATTACCAAGAAGGTCATGGTGACCAAGTACGTGCCCGTCCTCGTCAAGGGCAAGCACGTGGTCGTGAACCACAAGGTTGTGTATCACATGGTTCGCGTTCACAGCACCGTGATTGTCACCCCAGCTGTTGCCGGCGCGACTGGCACGTTCCAATCAAACTTCACCCCAACCTCAGTCTTGACCCTCAACGCCACAAAGTAAGTAAGGAATCCTCTCAAGAACACCCTTCGAAAGCCCGGGCGTGCGACTCAACATGTTTCGTTCGTCCGGGCTTTTGAACAAAGTAAATCGAAACAGAGCACTTAGTCCAGGTAGTAAGTCCCCAAGGTTGCCGAGGCAACAAGGAATCATGAAAGGTTCACCATGACGAAGTTCCGATCGAGGAGGGGTCTTGCGTCCTTCTCTACGAGTGTGATTGCCGCATCAATCATGCTGTCAATGACGATTGGAGTGTCGAGCAGCAGTGCCGACGCCCCCGCCATTACGCCACTAACCCTCGTGGCGCCGAGCGGCCTACCCGGCGTGCCGGCCATGCCGTTCACCGGCACCACGGCTCCGGCCTTCACCATCCCGGCCTCGTACGTCAATCTCACCGTCACTCCCACGAGCGGCGTACCCGGCACGCCGATGACCATCGCGGGTAAGGGACTTACGGCAAATACCAGCCTCACGCTGACCTGGTCGACCGCCAACGCGACCTGGGTTGCTGACGTCGAGCCGACCACCGCCAACTACATGGGTGACTCCTACGCCAAATTGAATGTCATCTTGACGACGATATCTACCGACGCTTCGGGAAATTTCTCGTACACCACCAAAGTTCCCACTGACTGGGGCGGCACGCACGACATCTACGCAGTCGCCAATGGTGTAGCCGTCGGACACGCCGGCGTCTCGATTGATCGAACCATGACCGTGTCGCCTAAGAGCGGCCCGATTGGCACACCGATCACCATCACCTACACCGGCTTAGGCGCCAGTCTCTACCCGGGTGGTGCGGCCTTGCTCTGGGACAACCACGACGCTGGTCAGTTGATGGCGCACTGGTCACGCGGTACCGCGACCGCGGTGATTCGCGCGGCCGGTCCCGTGGGCAACCACGTCATCACCGTCGCCGACGCCATTGGTATCCAGTATCTCAACATCAACCAGTCACCACTTCCCTTCGCGCAGGGATTTACCACCAACTTCGACACCACGAAGGACAACGGTCGACCGGCATCGTCAATCACCTGGCCCGCGACGGTCGCGCCTACCGTCACGCAAGTCACCACGCTCGGAACCGTCAACCTAGATCCGGCCAGTACCGCCGTTGCTACGGTCTCTCCCACGACCGGTCCCGTCATGTCCAAAGCCACGCTGTCGGTCTCTGGTCTCTCGATGAATGGACCGGCCACGCTGGTCTGGTCAACGGTCGTCGGAAGTCGCGTCAACTGCGCGGGTACCTGCTGGCTCACCCAGCCAGTGCCGCTCGGCACTGCCACGATCACCAACGGTTCTCTCAGTGCCCCGATCACCATCCCCGACGGACTAGGTGGATGGCACGCGATTCAGGTCATGAACGGCACAAAGGTCGAGGCGCAAGTCGCCTTTTACGTGAACGAGAGCATCATCAACTTCTTCAACAAGAGTGGCAAGCTCGTCAGTGCCGGAATCGAACGTCCCAATGACGCCGCCAGCGCCACGGCGATTGCGACCGGTGGGTTCCACGCTCAACAAGTCGGCACCCCCACCTACACCTTCAAGGCCGGTCAAGAGTTCACGATCAACCTCGACGGCGTTGGTTGGACCCAATTCGACAACACTTTGGCCGTCGACTACGACAATAGTTTCGTCGGCTACGGCTGTGGCTTCAATTCGAGCGGCTACACCGTCATCAACATGCACGCGACGGGAGCTCCGGGTACGCACATCATCGACCTCTACCCGATGTTGTACACCAACCAACCGTCGTTCGCCAACACGCCCTACGGTATGCGTCCGATTCTCACGTTCGCCAACGACGATCCGTCACTGGCGCTCGGCTACCGGGTTCCGAGTTTCCACTTCGCGATAACGATCGTTAAGTAACTTCGCCCGACGTTCGCACGAACGCCTCGTTCCTCAGTCTCAGAGGAACGAGGCGTTCGTGCGTTGGGGAGGCGAGCCACGTGGGCAACCACCAATTCCACTCACCGAGTAGTGCCATGAGAGCCGGCAAGAGGAGTCCGCGCACGATGGTTGCGTCGACGAGCACGCCGCCACCGAGGCCGACGCCGAGTTCTTGGAGTCCGGCCACGTGACCGAAGATGAGCCCGCTGAGCGCCGCCACCATGATGATCGCGGCAGATGACACCACGCCGCCGGTGGAGGCGAGACCGGCGATGATGGCGTCGCGCGAACTCATCCCCCCGTCGTAGGCTTCGCGCATTCGCGACACGATGAAGACCTCGTAGTCCATGGATAGACCGAAGAGCATCGCGAAAAGGAAGACCGGCACCCACCCTTCAATTTGGTCCACGTGGTACGTGCCGAGCAACGACGAACCAATACCAAAACGGAAGACGAGCACGAGGAGTCCGTAGGCCACAGCGACCGAGACGAGGTCCATCAACACGGCGAGGAGTGCCAGCACCACGGACCGAAAGGCGCGCACTAGGACCAGGTACGCCAGCAAGAGCGCTAGCGCCACAATCCACGGAAAGGCGCCGTAGACGGAGCCGAGAAAGTCCACACCCTGTGCCGGCGCACCACCCAGGTAGATCTTCGTGGTCGCTGGGAAGTGTGAGTGTGGAATGTAGTTGTCGCGCAACGTTCGAACGAGTTGTTGGGACTGCTTGGCCCCAAACTCGTGGCGACCAATCACGAAGATCTGCTCGTAGCGCCCCGACGAGTCGACGAAGGGTGATTTCGTGTCAATGGCCACGGCGAAGACCTCCGTGTCATGAAGGATCGCCTTGGCGAGGTTCAGTCGCTCGGCGGCGAACGACGGGGTGTTGGCGAGATGATGCCTCCCCAGATCGAGGACGATCTCATTGGGCGTGATGAGACCGGGACTAATGCGGTTGCTCACCAACGTCAATGCTTTCGTCGACGAGAGATTCTGGGGCACCGCAACGACGGAACCCGGTGTTAACTCGAGCCAGAAGATCGACGTCGCACCGAGCGCGAGGAGGAGGAGCGCCGTGATGGCGACCACGACGGGGCGGCGTAATACCGCACGGGCGATTCGCTCCCACGTCGTGCCCTGGAGGCCCTGTCGCGCAAAGAGGCCGCTCGGTCCAATGGCCTCGACGCCGCGACGCCCGAGATACGAGAGCATCGCGGGCTGTAACGTGAGCGCCGCAGCGACGGCCACGAGTGGCACAACCAGACCGGCCGCGCCCAAAGATCGGACAAACGGGACCGGCACCAGTAGCAACGTCGCC
>CAJDUS010000063.1_pt1 | contig 11575 bp, 14 predicted proteins | sample 7390831 | NCBI WGS metagenome assembly CAJDUS01 (sample SAMEA7055684, study PRJEB34461) | soil metagenome | biome: terrestrial ecosystem; feature: Peninsula; material: soil | place: Antarctica | collected 2016
CAACTCGCCCACGCTGCGGATGCGGCGGTTGGCGAAGTGGTCCTGGTCGTCAATGTGGTACGTGGTCTCCTTGGCGGTACGGTCACGCGCCAGGTTGAGCAAGTAGGTAGCGGTGGCCAAGACTTCGGCTTTGGACAACACGTGCATCGAGACGTTCGGTCGCTCCAAAAGATCGCCAAACAGTTCGACGTTCTTGGCGACTTCCTCACCGAGTTTGCGGTCGAGTTTGTAGCGACCCACGCGGCTCAGGTCGTAACGCTTCTCCGAGAAGAAGGCGCCTTCGAAGTACTGGCGGGCCGCTTCAATGGTCTGCACCTCGCCGGGACGCGCTCGTCGGTAAATCTCGAGCCACGCAGTCTCCTGGCTGGCCCGAAGGAAGTTCTCGGGTGAGTCCTCGAGGTTGTACTTGTCCATGTGCTTGGCGATCTCGAGGTGCGCCTTCTTCCAGTCCGCGTGGAACTGGTCCTCGAGGAAGTCGAAGTGGGCAACGAACTTCTCGAAGAAGGCCTCGTCCATCACGGTGTCGAGTGCGCGCAGCAGGGTGAAGATCGAGATGCGGCGCTTGCGCGCAATGCGCGCACCGGCGTTCGCCGCCTTGTTCTTCTTCTCTTCGAGGTCCACTTGGAGCCACTCACCTCGACTCGGGTGGATGGTGCCCTCGAAGGCGACCTTCTCGTCCTTGCCGGGCTGGAACAACACGCCCGGTGAACGAACGAGCTGGGAGACGACCACGCGCTCGGTACCGTTGATGATGAACGTTCCCTGCTCGGTCATGATCGGGAAGTCACCCATGAAGACCGTCTGCTCTTTGATCTCACCGGTTTCGGAGTTCAAGAAGCGTGCGCGCACGAAGATGGGCTGGGAGTACGTGGTCGCACGTTGACGGCACTCTTCCACCGTGAACTTGGGCGGACTCTTTAGGTCGACGTCGTCCGGGTCGAACTCCAACTCGAGTGAAAGTCGTCCGGTGAAGTCAGTGATCGGCGATATGGCCTGAAAGGCCTCACGCAGTCCCTGCTTCATAAACAGGTCGAAGCTGTCTCGCTGAATTTCGAGAAGGTTGGGCAGGGGGTGAGCTTCACCGAGTGCCGAGAAGTTAAATCGCTCTGGGCTAGTGGACCGAGACGTCAACGGTCTATCCTCCGTGTGAGTGGGTGGATGGAGACACGCTGCCGTAAAAACGGTTGCGCTCACCCTAGGTACGTTTTTGCCCGGGGTCAAGTACCCCCCGCGAGAGGCGAACGCCCCGACCGGCGCACCGGTCGGGGCACTACCTCACAGCGCTGTACTTACTTGACTTCTACCGTGGCACCGGCCGCCTCGAGTGAGGCCTTGGCCTTGTCGGCATCAGCCTTCGAGACCTTCTCCAGGACGGGCTTGGGTGCACCGTCGACGAGGTCCTTGGCTTCCTTTAGACCCAGGCTGGTCAGTGCACGCACTTCCTTGATCACCTGAATCTTCTTGTCGCCTCCGGCCGTCAAGATGACGTCGTAGTCGCTCTTCTCGTCCGCGGGTGCGGCGTCAGCCGCCCCGCCACCGGCCGCAGCCGGTGCCGCCGCCGCGGCCGGTGCCGCCGCGGTGACGCCGAACTTCTCTTCGAACTCCTTTAAGAGTTCACTCAGCTCAATGACGGACAGTGATGCGATGCCGTCAAGAATCTGATCCTTGGTCAGGGTTGCAGCCATGGTGATTCCTTTCTTCTATTCGTTTCGTACTGCGTGGAAGTGGTTATTCGGTCTGTTCGGTCGCGGCCTCGGAAGGCGCCTCGGTGGTTTCAGCCTCGGGCTCGGCCGCGGGGGCCTCGTCCTCGACTGCGACCTCCGCGGCGTCAGCCACGGCGTCGTCGCTCGCTGCGGGTGCAGCATCCTCGACCCCGACCGGAGTCTCGGCGACCTCCTCGACCTTCTCTTCAACGAGAGCGGGTGCGCCGCCCTTGGAGTCGATCAGGGCCGAGAGGCCGTAGGCGAAGTTTTGCGGGACGGCCTGCAAGAGTGCGGCCATCGTACGAAGTGGTGAAGCGAGGAGTCCGGCAATCTGGGCCATCAAGACGTCGCGACTCGGAAGGTCGGCCAGCGCGCTGAGGTCCTTCATGGAAAGGGCCTTGCCATCAACGACGCCGCCCTTCACGATCAGTTTGGGCGTCTCGCGAGCGAAGTCGCGCAGGGCCTTGGCGACCGCCGAGACGTCCCCGTCCACGAAGGCAATGGCCGTTGGTCCCGTGAGGAACTCGCTCAGGCTCTCGACACTGGTGCCGGCAATGGCGCGCAGTACGAGGGTGTTCTTAAAGACCTTGTAGTCGGCGCCCAGGGTGCGCAATTGACGACGAAGCGTCGAAATCTGGGCAACCGTGAGGCCGCGGTACTCGGTGACGACCGCGGTCGAGCTCTTCTCGATACGCGTCTTTACCTCGTCAATGGTGGCAACCTTTTGGGGCTGGACCTTGCTCAAACTGACTCCTTCACCGGATGCCGCCCGGTACGGGCCAAGACATCCAAGCGAACGAGTCTCAGCGAGACTCGAACTCCTCGTCAGGCGGACCTTTGGGTCCCTTAGGGGTATTCCCCACCGGATGTCTTCGGCGTTCTTTCAAAATCTGTGGCACGGGCTTCGTGCGGTCCTCCATCGTAGTGATGAAGTGAGCGGGCGTCAAAACGTACTACGCGGGAGCGAGTACCTCGTCGAGGTCCTTCGTGCGCGCGGGGTCAATCTTCACTCCTGGTCCCATGGTCGATGAGACCGTGATGGACATGATGTAGCGGCCCTTGGCGCTGGCCGGCTTCACGCGAACAATTTCGTCCACGACGGCGCGGACATTCTTCACGAGGTCGTCCTTCGAAAAGCTGACTTTGCCGACGCGAAGCTGCACGTTGCCGATCTTGTCGGTGCGGTACTCGACGCGCCCACCCTTGAACTCAGTGACGGCCTTGGCGACGTCCATCGTGACGGTGCCGGTCTTGGGGTTGGGCATCAGGCCACGCGGTCCGAGCACGCGTCCGAGTCCACCGACTTGACCCATGAGGTCCGGCGTCGCAATCGCAACGTCGAAGTCGAGGAATCCACCGGCGACCTTGGCCACCAGGTCCTCGGCACCGACTTCATCGGCGCCCGCGTCTCTCGCGGCCTGGGCCGCTTCACCGGCGGCGAAGACCGCCACGCGGTTCGTCTTTCCGGTGCCGGCGGGCAGACTGAGGGTGCCACGCACGATCTGCTCAGCCCGACGGGGGTCGACGCCGAGGCGGATAGCGAGCTCGACAGTTTCGTCGAACTTCGCGCTCGCGAGGGTCTTCACCTTTTCAATGGCCTCGGGCAACGCGAGGAGTTCCTCGCGGTCGACCTGGGCCAGGGCGTTGTTGTAGTTCTTTCCGTGCTTCATGTTCTCTCCTAGCTCGCCACCGAGATGCCCATGGAACGAGCCGTGCCCGCAACTTGGAGCTTGGCCATTTCGATGTCGTCGGTGTTGAGGTCCTTCAGTTTGGTCTTGGCGATCTCTTCAATCTGATCCATTGTCACCGACGCCACGACTTCACGTCCGGCGAGGTGCGCACCCTTGGCCACGCCCGCGGCCTGGCGCAACAGCACCGGCGTCGGCGGGGTCTTCAAAATGAAGGAGAAGGAGCGGTCGTCGTAAATCGTGATGTCGACCGGAATGACCGTGCCCTTCATGGACTCGGTGGCGGAGTTGTACTGCTTGCAGAACTCCATTGTCTGAATACCGTGCGGCCCAAGGGCCGTGCCGACCGGCGGCGCGGGGGTGGCGCCACCCGCTTCGAGCTGGATCTTTACGACTGCAACAATTTTCTTAGCCATGGTTCTCTCCTTAGGCGTTCTAGAGCTTGGTGACCTGGGTGAAGTCGAGCTCCACCGGGGTCTCTCGTCCGAAGATGTCGACGAGCACCTTCACCTTCAACTGGTCCTCATTGATTTCGGCGACGTGGCCCGAGAACGTGGCGAAGGGACCGGTCTTGATCTGGACGGTGTCGTTGACGTCGAACTCGTGGGTCGGCATACGACGTTTCGTCTGGGGTAGTTCGACACCTTCGACGAGCGGACGGATGATGTTGTCGACTTCGCGACGCGTGAGGGCCGTCGGGCGGGTCTTCTCGGCGCCCACGAAACCAGTAACGCCGGGCGTTGATCCAATGACGTAGAAGATCTCGGGGTCCGGCTCGCAGCGGATGAGAAGGTAGCTCGGGAACATGCGCTTAGAGACCGTGACCTTCTTACCGGACTTGAACTCGGTCACGTCCTCTTCGGGCAGATAAATCTCGTAGATCTGCTCGCCCAGTTCGCGACTCTTGATGATGTTGTTGAGCGCTCCAATGACTTTTTGTTCGTGACCGGCGAAGGTGTGCACGATGTACCAACGTCCGGGTCGGTCGAAGGCGCTCTCGGCAATGGGCTCTTCATCGAGGTCGTCCTCGATGATGGTCACGTCCAAGATTTCGTCGGTCACTACATCGTCGTCGGTCACGGGGGTCTCAATGTCGCTCATGGTTGCCTTACTTCTGGAAGAGGAACGTAACGAACTTCGAGAAGGCGTAGCCGAGCCCGAAGATTAGTGAAGTCATAAAGACGAGGACGAAGAACACGATCGTGGTGTAGTTGATGACCTCGGGACGAGTGGGCCACGACACCTGGCGCATCTCTTCACGAATCTCCTTGAAGAACTGACGGGGCTTGGTGCGGGTGGATTTACGACGTTGGACGTCTTGCGGCGAGGTACGGCGAGGTACGGCGGCGCCGTCGGCACCCACCTGTCCCTGTCGCTGCATCATTCGCTTTTGTTCGCGGTTCATCTCACGTCTCTCATTCGCACTTCGTCTCGGTCGAAGAAAATCTTCAAGCAGGGCAGGAGGGACTCGAACCCCCAACCACCGGTTTTGGAGACCGGTGCTCTACCAATTGAGCCACTGCCCTTCGTGACGCCCAACCATCAGACGTCTAAGGAGAATGAATCTTACCACCCTGCCCGTGGGGCCCTTCAGCGCGTCTCCTTGTGCAAGGTGTGCTTGCGTTCCCACTGGCAGTACTTAGACATCTCAATGCGCTCACGGTCGTTGACCTTGTTCTTCATCGTGATGTAATTGCGGCGTTTGCAATCTTCACAGGCCAAGGTGACCTGTACTCGCTTTTCATTCTTCGCCATTCGTTCTCTCCGTTCACTTCGTTCACTGCACTACTGACCCGAAGGCCCTGCCTGGTAGCGGCGGCGGGAGTCGAACCCGCGACACCACGATTATGAGCCGTGTGCTCTAACCACCTGAGCTACGCCGCCTGGCGAGCCCTCTGTCGGGATTGAACCGACGACCCCTTCCTTACCATGGAAGTGCTCTACCACTGAGCTAAGAGGGCGCTCGCGTCCACTATGGCGCGGAGTGAATTGTACTCTGCACAAGGCTATTCTTTCCAACCCGTTCTCGGAACGACGCCCCGATACCCTTTACGTCATGAGAACACGCCTGGTGGAGGTCGACGACGCCGGGGCGGTCATGAACATCTACAACCCCGAAGTCGTGGAGTCCTCGATCAGTTTCGACCTGGTACCGCGCACGCTCGAACAACAAGAAGCGTGGATCCGCGCCCATCTAGACACCCACCCCTGCATCGTGGCGATCAACGAAGAGGACGGCATCGGCGAAGTGGGGGCACGGGGCGAGAAGATTCTCGGATTCGCCTTATTCTCACCTTTCCGCGAACGTCCGGCCTACATGACCACGGCGGAGAACTCGGTCTACGTCTGTCGCGCCGCGCGCGGCAAGGGCGTGGGCGAGGTGCTATTGCGCCAATTGATGATGTTGGCCGGTGAATCGGGCTTTCACTGTCTCATCGCAAGGATTGTCGGCGAGAACGCGAGCAGCATCCGGCTCCACGAGAAGTGCGGCTTTACCCTGGTCGGAACGGAGATCGAGGTCGGGCGCAAGCACGGAATATGGCTCGACGTGGTGGAGTACCAGTACGTCGTGCCCGACCATCACCGTTAGGACGTGAGTTCTAATTCCCTCACCGGCCACGACCACTGGGTCCAGCTCCCCATGGGCAGCAACAGCACTCCGCCGACAATGGCGACCGCGACCGCAATCAGCAGCGGATTCGAGTGCACGAGGCCGCTCAGCAACGTTGTCCCACCCGGTAGTCCGATAAACGGACCGGTAATGGTGAGCGCCAACAGCCAGAAGTGCTCGCGCCCCTTGTAACTAGCGGCCCAGAGGACCAATCCCCAGACGAGGTACCACGGTTGCACGACCGGGCCTAGTTCCACAAAGAGAATCAGTGAAAGGGCCAGCGAACGAACCCAGCCGCGCTCTTCTGAGTGCCAAAGCAGCCAGAAGGCGAACGCGGCGGCGGTCACTAACCCAATGAGCCTCGTGACCGAGAGCACCGAACCAGTTGAAATACTGGCAAGGCCTACGCCGTGCGCGATATGGGAGATGGCCAGTCCAACGCCCGTCGCCGGAGCGGCCCACGAGCGTACCGTGCCGTTACTGAGCAGATTGTTCACCCATCCGAAGCCGAAGCCCGCGAAAAACGTCCAGACGCTGAGGGTGGCAACGGCGACCACTGCGGCAATGGCAATCGGCCGAATCCGTTGTTTAAGAGACGCTTGGGGTCCGAGCCAGGTCCACGCCACGTACGCGAGGCCAATAGCCGCCGGGGCTTTGATTGCCGCGGCACACGAGCAGAAGAACAGGCCCCAGACCGGATGGCGTTTGGCCGCCAGCGCAATGCCGACGACCAAGAACCCGGCCATGATGCCGTCGTTGTGAGCTCCGCCAACAATGGTCAAGAGGACGAGAGGATTCATCGCCGCGAGCACGAAGGCCTCGCCGGGGTCGCGACCCATGGCCCGTGCCAACAGCACGATCCCGTAGCCAATCATCGCGACCGCGACCGTCTCTAAGAGCCGAAGACCCATCACGATGAAGACTTCGCGGTGCGTCGCAATCCGGTCGATGATGCCGTCCATGAAGAGGAACAGGGGTCCGTAGGGCGCGGGAGCGTTACCCCAGAGCGGGTCGACCGGCTTCACCCAAGGACCAGAACCCAGCGTGAATGGACCGTAAAGATAGGGACTGATGTGGTGAGCGGTCATTTCGCCTTGAGCGGCGTAACTAAAGACGTCGCGGCTGAAGAGCGGTGGGGCGATGATCATTGGCGTCGCCCAGATCAACAGCATCCACCACAGGGACCGCAAGCTGGCACCGGGATGCAACTTCATGACTTCGGCGAGGCGCAGCCACACCCGCATCAAGAGGAGCAGCCCTCCGTAGACCAGGATGATCGAGAGAATCAGTTTGGTTTCGCTCGAGGCCACCACCGACGCATTGGCCGACGGTTCGGCGAAGAACCAGGTACTGGCGAGATTCCACTTGAACGGTGAGTTGGTAAAGGAACAACCGGCGAGGATGAGCGACATGGCGAGAACGCCGAGCAGCGCCGGTTGCCAGAGGAACGACCAACCTTCAAAAGGACCGGGTGTGAAGCGCCCGAGGGGGGTGTAGCGACGTTCCAACATCGAGACGCCAGTTTCGAATCGTTGAGCGACGCGTTCGTAGTTGTGACGGACCGTGCTCGCTGACGACTTCAGCCGATTCACACCACTCCTCTCGACCCGCTTCAACCATATTTCTTCCACGTCTTTTGAGGCGTGGCCAATCCAGGAGTGCTGGATTGGCCGTGGTGGGTCAGGAGGGATTTGAACCCCCGTAGGCAAAGCCGTCTGGTTTACAGCCAGATCCCATTGGCCACTCGGGCACTGACCCGTGGGGAATCCTAGTTCTCACACTCGACCCAGTTCCAGCCGCCCCAAACGCTCTACGCTTTGCCCATGCCCAGTTTTGACATCGTCTCCGAACTCGACCTCCAAGAAGTACGAAATGCCGTGGACCAGGCCAACCGCGAAGCAACAACACGCTTCGACTTCAAGAACACCAACGCGATCGTTGAATTCGGCGAGAAGGAGCTGAAGTTGGCCGCCTCCACCGAGGACCGCTTGCGCGCGCTCTACCAGTTGCTCGAAGAGAAGCTCGTGAAGCGACAGGTCTCGTTGAAGTCGCTCGACCCCGGCAAGATCGAGGAGGCGAGCGCCGGTGCCGCGCGTCAGCGCATCGCTCTGAAGGCCGGCATCTCCCAAGAGGTGGGCAAGAAGATCAACAAGATGGTGAAGGAGATGGGTGTCAAGAGCCTCAACTCCTCCATCCAGGGCGATCAAGTTCGAGTGACCGGCAAGCAGCGCGACGATCTCCAAGAGGCCATTGCGTTCTTCAAGGCGTCGGACCTCGACGTGCCGCTGCAGTTCACTAACTTCCGCGACTAACTACGTCGCCGACTCCTCGGCCTCGAGGTGTTCCTCAATCTCGTGCTCGGTGTCCACCTGAAAGATGCGATTGAACACGATGATCTTCAATACCCAAAAGATGGCGAAGCTCGCCAGGTTCGTACTCGAGACCAGCGCAGTATTAGTGAGGTGACTCCACTGATGGGTCCGCACTTCGTGTCGGGCCCAGAGCGCGCCAACCTGCGATACGGCGATGCCGAGCACGGTCATGATCCAAAAGGGGAGAATCTCTTTTCGCCAGTGGCTGCGGCCACGCTTGCCCCACGTCCAACGACGGTTCAACTGATAGGCCGGCAGCGACGCAATGATGTTGCCGGCCAACGTCGCCCAGATAACACCGGGAATGATCTTTAGCCCGTAGAGGATTGAGATGGACCCGAACGACGTAACCGTCGAGACGGCTGAAACCATCGTAAAGCGAACGATCTTCTTACCTTCGTGGGTCTTGGTCCAAGCCACCAGTGAGCGGATGCGAGTGAGCACTGCGTCCAACCTACTTTCGTATCGACGCGATCGAGGCGTGGGGGCGTCGTTTCAACACTCCGGCCTGCGAATTAGTCAGTCGAGACGGGGTTGAGGGGTGTCGAGGGTTCTATCGACGACAACTCTTCGGCCACGAGTTCCTCGTCAATGATCTTCAACTTGTCGAAGCGGAAGATCTTGTTAAAGACGACCAACTTCAGAACCCAAAACACTCCGAAGCAGACGAGGTTGGTGAACGCCACAATTGCGGTGTCGGTCAAGTGACCCCAGTCGTGCGAGTGCACTTCGGAGCGCGCAAAGAACGCACCAATCTGCGAGAAAGCAATACCCGCAAAAGCGAGTAGCCAGTACGGGACGATCTCTTTCCTAAATGCGCTCTTGCCGCGCTTGCCCCACGCCCAGAGACGGTTGAGGTGATACGACGGCAGTGTCGCGACGACGTTGCCCGCCAGTGTCGCCCAGATGACGCCGGGAATGATTTTTAGACCGTAGAAGATAACGATCGCCGAGAACGAGACGGCAGTCGTGATACCCGAGCTCAATGTGTAGCGAATGAGCTTCTTACCTTGGCGGGTCTTCGACCACGCCAAGAATGAATCAAAACGTGTGCGCATTGGCCCAAGTCTAATTCCCTGCGCGCGTCGAGCCGCTGGGTCGAGGTCCCGAGATGCCACAATGGAGCATGTCCGAAGCCCTTTCTCGCCTGGTTCAGTTGCTCGATCTTGAGCGAATCGAGGTCAATACCTTCCGCGGACGACACCCCGTCGAGGAGCGCCAGCGAACGTTTGGCGGCCAAGTGGCGGCTCAGTCCCTGATGGCGGCGGGACGCACGGTCGACTCGGGTAGCGTCCATTCACTCCACTCGTATTTCCTACGACCCGGCGACCCGAGCATTCCAATCCTCTACGAAGTCGACCGCATCCGTGACGGGCGTAGTTTCACGACCCGCCGAGTCGTCGCCATCCAACACGGTCGCGCCATCTACAACATGCAGGCCAGTTTTCACACCGACGAGGAGAGTCTCGAACACCAGATCGAGATGCCCGACGTGCCCGGTCCCGAGACGATCGGTCGACTAGAGGACCGGATGAAGGGCGCGGGTGGCGACATTGACGAGTGGTTCAAGCGACCGCACCCGATTGACCAGCGCTTCGTTGGCGAGTTGCCGTGGAGCCCAACGCGCAATCGTGAACCACACCAGCAAATCTGGATTCGGGCCGACGGCGAACTGCCCGACGACCCGTTGTTGCACGCCTGCGTCGTCACTTATGCGAGCGACATGAGTCTCTTCGACGCCATCCTCGCGCCCCACTCGATTCGCTGGGACACCGGCAATTTCATGGGCGCGAGCCTCGACCACTGCATGTGGTTCCACCGCGCGCCCCACGCCGACGAGTGGCTCCTCTACGACACCGAGTCACCCATTGCCCACGGTGGTCGCGGACTCGCCCGCGGCTTCCTCTTCAACGAAGTAGGTCAACTCATGGTCTCGATGGTCCAAGAAGGCTTGACGCGGATTATCGATCCCAACAAAGTGAGGAATGCATGATTATCAGTGAACTAGTCGACGCCTACTCCATGTCCACGTCGCTTTTTTTGCACGAGGCGCTCGTGGTCAACGAGGAGAATCTTGACCGTCACGTCGAAAGCGGTTGGAGCGCGCGACAGGTCGTGCACCACATCGCCGACTCCGAAGCGCAGTCCTACGCCCGACTGCGTCGACTCATCGCCGAACCGGCCGGTTCGGTCATTCAGGGTTACGACGAAGCGGCGTGGGCCGAGAGCGATCAACTCGGCTACCTAGTGTTGCCAATCACGCATTCGCTCGAAGTCTTTAAGGCCGTTCGTCTCGCCTCATTCGATGTATTGATGCGACTTGGCGACAGCGACCTCGAACGTTACGGCGAACACTCCGTGTCCGGTCGTTACACCGTGGCGATGTGGCTCGACATCTACACCCAACATCCGAGGGCGCACGCCGCGCAGTTGGTTGAAGCGGTGAACGCGTAACTACGTACGCGCCGACATGGGCACGTACTTGCGCTCGTCGGCCCCGATGTAGATCTGGCGCGGACGCGCAATCTTCACGTCCTGCTGTAGCAACTCTTGGTAGTGCGCGAGCCAACCCGACGTACGCGGAATCGCAAAGAGCACCGTGAGCATTTCGAGCGGAAAGCCCATTGCCTGGTAGATGAGGCCGGAGTAGAAGTCAACGTTGGGATAGAGACGACGTGAGATGAAGTAGTCGTCGGCCAACGCAATCTCTTCGAGCTTGAGCGCAATATCCAAGAGTGGATTCTTGCCGGTCACCTTAAACACGTCATCGGCCGTCTTCTTAATGATTGTGGCGCGCGGGTCGAAGTTCTTGTAGACGCGGTGCCCAAACCCCTCGAGTAGAGCCTTCCCCTGCTTCACGGTCTCAATGTAGGCGGGTATATTCTCCGTGCTGCCAATCTTCGTGAGCATCTTCAAGACCGCTTCGTTCGCGCCCCCGTGACGTGGACCGTAGAGCGCGGCGGTGGCGGCCGCGGTCGCCGAGTACGGATCGCCGTGCGAAGATCCGACTACGCGCATGGCGGTCGTACCGCAGTTCTGCTCGTGATCCGCGTGCAAGATGAACAACACATCGAGGGCCTTGGCCAGTACGGGGTCGGGTTCGTAGCGGGGCTCGGCGACCTTCCACATCATCGAGAGGAAGTTCTCGGTGTAGCCGAGCGAGTTGTCGGGGTAGACGAAGGGCATGCCCACCGAGAACCG
>CAJDUS010000054.1_pt1 | contig 11486 bp, 8 predicted proteins | sample 7390831 | NCBI WGS metagenome assembly CAJDUS01 (sample SAMEA7055684, study PRJEB34461) | soil metagenome | biome: terrestrial ecosystem; feature: Peninsula; material: soil | place: Antarctica | collected 2016
TGGGGACGAGATAGTTCTGGACTCGAAAGTGTTTGTTCACGTGTCTACCTTATGCGTCGGTGTCAGGCGACTGGTCGCTCGCGTCGGCGTCAAGGGCGCCTTCGTCAGACTGGTCCGCGCGCAACAGCGCTCGGTCGATTTCCACACCCTCGGAATCGATGAAGGTCACGTGTTCGGTCAGCCACTTCGACGCCTTCATCTTGCCGACCTCGGCGTTAAAGGCCACCACGCGACCGGTGTCGCGCAGGTTCTCACGAAGGAGATCGGCGGACACGCTCATGGATTGGGCGGTGCGATCGAGTTCCGCCGCGAGCTCCTCGTCGGTCGGCTGCAGATTCTCCGCGACCACGAGCGCGCGCATCGCGAGGTCGACGCGTACCGCGCGCACGGCGTCCTGGCGTAGCGTCGCGAGCAGGGCGTCGGGTGTTTGATTGGTCACCTGCAGGAACATCTCTAAGTTCAACTTCTGCTCCGAGAGTCGGTGACCGAGATCGTGCAGTCGCTCCTGAGTCTCGGACTCCACGAGCACCTCGGGGACGACCTCTTCGCTCACCAATTCACTTAGGGCCACGAGGGTCGCATTCTGTTGCGACATCTGGGCTTCGACTATTTTGGTGCGTCGCATTTGGGTGAGGATGGCGTCGCGCATCTCTTCGCTATTGGCCCACTCGGTGTTCTCGGCGACCCATTCATCAGTCAACTCGGGCAGCACGCGCTCTTGGACCTGCTTCAACTTCATCTCGAACGTCGCGATGACGCCGTCGCCGACGGGGCCGTTCAATTTCAGGTCCTCGCCGGCCTTTAGTCCGAGAATCAACTCGTCGACGCCCTCAGTGATGGACGCCGTGCCGACCGTGTACATGAAGTCGCTCATGTCGAGCGGTTCGGCATCGGTTGCCAAGTGTTGGACATGGATGTCCATCGTCACGAGGTCACCGGTAACGATGGGGCGCTCCACGGGATTGAGCACTGCGTCGGTTTCAAGGTAGCGGTTGATCTGGGCGTCCACTTCAGCGTCGCCGACGATGGGCGAAGGGATGGTGACGCGAAGTTCACGCTGACCTTTGATGGAGATTTCGGGGCGCACTTCAACCTCAGCCTCGAAGGCCAATTGACCCTCTTCTTCGCCGGCGGTGATGTTGATGTCGGGCTGCCCAATGGGGTCAATCAGTGCGTCGGCGACGGCGCGTGCGTAGAAATCGGGCATCGCTTCGCGAATCGCCTCGGAGCGCAGCACGCCCGGGCCACCAATATTGGCAATCAGTACGTTCTTGGGCACCTTGCCCTTGCGAAAGCCCTTCACGCTCACCTGCTGGGCCAAGGTCTTGGCGGCGACGTCGATTGCTTCGTCCATTTCGGCGTCGTCAATCTCAACGGTGAGCTTGATTCGGTTGTTGTCTAGGAGTGTGGTGGTAGCGCGCATAGGAGATGCCAGCCTACCCGTCGGCCCCAATTCTCCTAAATCATGACCGCCAGCCCCTCGGCAAACGAGGAGGCCAGTCGAAGGTCGCCGCGCACGTCGGTCGCGGACGCCGCGAGGAACGCCGCCGCCGTAATTCGCCCGGCCGCGCGGCGCCAGAAGAGCGCGACCGGTGTCGTGATCTCAAGGTCCGGCGTGGCGTCGCTGGACGCCGTGGCCACCGCCCGACCATCGACCACCCCAATCAAGGTCGAGCGTGCCAAACGTCCACTGAGATTTACCTGCACCAACGCGCCTTCGGGTGCCTTCATCCTCTTGCCAATGACGTAGGACAGTCCCGATTCGAAGCGATTGACGACGATCTCCTCGCCCGGTCCGTGGTCGTCTTCGGGTTGGAGGAGCGCGTCACGGATGTCCTGGAGGTGGATCCAACTGTCGAGCACGCGAGTCTCCTGAAAGCGGTGATAGGGCCGTTCCCCTTCCGGGCTCCAACCGACCTTCTCCCACTCCTCGTCGGACAGCGCGCGCAATGCCGCGATGGACACCGCACATTGGTCGTGCAAAAGGTCGAGCACGGAGAGTCCTGGTTCACTTCGGTAGCGCTGTACGAACGCCTCATTGAACTCGCCGATCGGGTTGTGCACGTAGATGGGCCATTCGCCCTCGTACGTCGGAATAGGCGCACCGCGCAACATCATCTCGAAGCCGAGCAGGTGGGCCAGCACGTCGCGCACGCTCCATCCCGGACACGGTGTCAGGGCCTCGTAGGCGCTCGGTGGCTGGGGACGCACCAGGCGATCGATCGAAGACCACGTCTGGTCCAGCGCATCAATAATCCACTCGTAGGCCATTACCCCTCCCTTTTCAATCCTACGAATTAACGATGGTGAGAACGTCGATTTCGCGCAATGTGTAACGATGGTGGGCACGGGGCGTAGCGCAGCTTGGTTAGCGCGCCTGGTTTGGGACCAGGAGGTCCCGGGTTCGAATCCCGGCGCCCCGACGAAAGTTCAATGCATCACCCGACGCCGGCGACGTCACGCATTCACTTACTTCGTCGGGACAATCTCGTCAATCTGCATCACCGGAACAATCGAGGTGTAGTTCGCGACGTCCGCCATTACGGCCGCCGTACCTTCGTTGGCGAGTGCCGCATTCATGGCGTGCAGGGAGTCGAAGTTGAAGTGCACGGCCGCAACGTAGGGTCCATCGACTCCCTTGTCGATCTCTGCACACGACAGATTCCACGTGCTGAGAGCGAGCGGCACGTGGTGGTCACGGTAGTAGTCGTGATCAAAGTTGGCACCTTCGGTCGCCGGATAAAGGACTGAAAGTTTAATCATGCTCGGAGGATAGCCTTCCCACTCCCTCGACGCTGAACCGAGGAACAGCGACGTCAATGTCGTCACTCTCACAAATGAGTCCGGTGCAACAATGAAATAGTGAGCGAGCCCTCCCCACCATTTCCCCACGAATCGTCGACGTACCACTCGAAGTCGAACCGCCGTAGCTTCCTTGGCGCGAGCCTCGGGATCGGCGTTGTCGCAGCCGGCGCCGCGGCGGCGATCTTCCTCGATAACCCCAACACGCCGTCAACACCCACCACGACCACCTCGCCGTTGATCACGACCACGACAACCGGGCCGGCGACGGCTGCGTCGTGGAATGCGCTCGGCGCGTCGCTCACCGGGACCTTGATACAACCGTCCAACGCTCGCTACGCGATCGATCGACTGCTCTACAACTCCAAAATCGTGAACCTGCATCCTCGGGGTATTGCGTACTGCGCGACGCCAGTCGACGTAGCGCGCTGCGTCGACTTTGCGACGTCGCACGACGTCGCGCTGGCACCACGTTCCGGTGGTCATAGTTACGCCGGATATTCGAACAGTGACGGGCTGGTCATCGACGTCAGTCGCATGGCGGCGATCTCCGTCGACACCGTGGCCAACACGGCGCGCGTCGGCGCCGGTGCGCGACTCATTGACGTCTACAACGTGATTGGTAACGCCAATCGATTACTGCCGGGCGGTTCATGTCCGTCAGTAGGCATCGCCGGCCTCGCGCTGGGCGGCGGCATTGGGGTCTTTGGCAGAAAATTTGGCTTGACCACCGACAGCATCCGTTCGCTCACAATGGTCGGCGCTGACGGATTGGTGCTCACTGCCGACGAGAACACCCACAGCGACCTGTGGTGGGCCAGTCGCGGCGGAGGCGGCGGGAATTTTGGCGTGGTGACCTCGTTCGAGTTCGACGTCCACCTCATGCCCGAGGTGACCTTGTTTACGCTGCAATATCCTTGGGCCGCGGCACCCTCGATGTTGAGTGCGTGGGGACTGTGGAGTGATTCGGCCCCCGACGAAGTGTGGTCGAACTGCCAGCTCCTCTCACAGGGGACGTACGGGTACCTCGCACAGATTGCCGGCGTCTACTGCGGCTCCCCGAGTGAATTGGGAGGGGTTCTTTCTTCACTCAAATCTTCGATCAACGCATCCCCCACGTATTCCTTTATCGGTGAGCGCGACTATTTCGATGCAATGGAGATCGAAGCGGGATGCTCCGGTCTGAGCGTCGCCGCGTGTCATCTCACGACGCAGGACCCGATGGGGAAACTTGGTCACACTGCGTACTCGGCGAAGTCGAGTTACGTCAACGAACCAATGAACGACCAGACCGTGGCGACGTACATCGACGCCGTTGAGACTCTCCACGCACACGCCCCAACCCTCGGCGGCGGCCTAGCCTTCGACTCGTACGGCGGCGCAATCAACCGAGTGGCCAGCGACGCCACCGCCTTCGTGCATCGAACCTCACTCGCCTGTATTCAGGCCACTTATTCGTGGTCGAGCGAGACCTCGCCTGCGATAATTGCGGCCGGTGCCGAGTGGCTTACGTGGCTCGGTGACAAGGTTTTTGATCCCTTGACCGGCGCGTACCAGAACTACATCGACCCGACTCTAAAGAACTGGCAGACGGCCTACTACGGTGAGAATCTCGCACGACTAAGCACCGTGAAAAAGATCTACGACCCGAACAACCTCTTCGACTTCGCCCAGTCCATTCCGCTGCCCACTTGATTGTCGGCCACTGGGTCGGCCCAGAACTGTGGACTCGTACGTAGAAAGAATCACGTACAGATTTCTACTTTTAATCGACATGTGCACTCGCTTACGCCAGTCCCTGTGGCTCACTACACTCTCCTCAATTCGTCAATGAGCATTTGGCAAGGACGAGAACGAGGTTGACGAACGACTCGCCAGCCTCCTAGTTATAGGGGAAATGAATGAACCGGAAAAAAGTACGGCTGCGTACCGTCGTTGCATTTAGTGCACTGACACTTGCGTTGGCGCCAGTGATTAGTTTGACCGCCGGAGCTGCTGGCTCGGGTGACAACACCCTGGTACCGGTCTCGCAGGGAATCAATCCAGCCGGAGTGTCCGGCGCCGTACCCTTCGGACCTACCGACCCAACGACGCAAGAGGAGGTCTCGTTCATTCTTGATGAGAACAATCCGAATCAGTTGCAGAACAAGGTTGAGAGCGGCGTACGGAACTTTTTGACCGTTGGCCAATTCGCGACACAATACGGACAGTCGACGGCGAACGTCAACGCCTTAACCAGTTATCTCTCGGGCTTTGGCATTTCGACGACCGTACTACCCGACATGATCGACGTCACGGCGACCGGCACGGCCGGCGAGTTCGACAGTGCGATGTCCGTCGTACAGAAGAACTACCACTCACCGGGCCACAGGGGTGCCCCCGGTCAGACGTTCCACGGTGCCACCACGTCGCCTCAACTCCCGAGGAAGTTGGCGAAGTTTGTGCTATCCGTACTCGGCCTGACGAACTACTCCCCCTTCACCAATGACTTGACGCACGCAGCCGTAACGCCGAAAGTGACGTCGAACGCTGGAGGGCCAACGGGCAGTGTCTGTGAAGTGCTCTCGGGTGTTCCCAACGCGTGCAACACGCCTACGAATTTTGAAAAGAACTACGGGCTCTCAAAATTGGAGAAGCACAACAACGGAAGTGGCCAGACCATTGGAATTGTGACTTTGGCCGCACTCGACACCGGTGCACCAGAGTATTTCTGGTCGAACACCCTCGGCATGACGCCAACGGGGCGCACGCTCACCGAAGATCAGATTGACGGTGGTTCCGGACCCGCGAACTTCGACAACGGATCGAGTGAAACGGACCTTGACGTTGAACAGTCGGGTGCAATTGCACCGGGAGCCAACATCATCGTGTATGAAGCACCAAACACCGACTTTGGATTCGTTGACGCCTTCGCGCAGGCTGCGAGCCAGAACATTGCCAGCAGCGTGTCGGCCAGTTGGGGCGAAGCGGAGTCGATCATCAACGTCTTCACCGCCGCCGGCGCCGAGACATCGGAGTACCAAGCATCATTCGACGAGGTGTTCGAGGAAATGGCAATGCAGGGTCAGTCGGCATTCGTTTCGGCCGGCGACAGTGGCGCGTACGACGACAGTGGCGCCCCATTGTTCACCACCAACACCGACGTGGACTCACCAGGCGACAGCCCCTACATCACGTCGGCCGGTGGCACGACGTTGCCGTGGACGGCGTCATTTGGTGCCGGGGGTACCGACACGGTGAGCGTGACGACAGAGCGCGCGTGGGGCTGGGATTACCTGTGGGCCCCACTGTGGGCCGCTGAAGGCGCTCCCACCGAGCAGGCCTTTGCCGAAGCCAACTCGGCTGGCGGTGGTGGTGGCTACAGCAGTCTCGAGACGACTCCTTACTACCAGCAGGGTGTGCCCGGCGTGCACAACTACTCGGCCGTTCCGTGGTTGACGCCGATTTCTCCGCAGAACATTGAAGGATCAGGCGTATTTTTGCCGACGGACTGGAGCTTTACTGCAACGCCGGCGACTGTGACGGGAAGGAATAATGGTCGAGCAGAACCCGACCTGTCAACGGATGCCGATCCCGAGACCGGTTACCTGGAGTACTCGCCGGCGTTCTTGACCGAGGATGGTGGTCCACAACCCGTCCTAGAAGGCGGTTGGGGCGGCACGAGTTTCGTTGCTCCACAGTTGAATGGTTCGGCGGCCTTGATTGACTCAGCGCTGGGTTACCGTACTGGATTCTGGAACCCGGATCTCTACTGGGCGGCGACGCACGGTAGCTCACCGTTCACTCCGCTTACAACGTCGGGAACCAGCAACGACAATCTCTTCTACACCGGGACGCCCGGGACGGTGTACAGCCCGTCAACTGGACTCGGCGTACCGGACCTTGGTGCAGTGAAGAGCCTCTTCGATCACTAAGAAGGTAGACCGAACGTTCGGCACTACTGCCGCGTGTCGCCAAAGCGACACGCGGCAGTAGTAATTCGAAACGAACGTTTCTTGCGTTCAATTGGTGCCCCCGGCAGGAGTCGAACCCGCAACCTGACGGGTAGAAACCGTCTGCTCTATCCAGTTGAGCTACAGGGGCGCGACCTCAATCGTACCGAACGCCTATCACAATCTTGGTCCACGCCAAGACGGGTGTGCAATACTGGTTTTACTTGGTGGGCGTAGCTCAGTTGGTTAGAGCGCTAGGTTGTGGTCCTAGAGGTCGCGGGTTCGATCCCCGTCGCTCACCCCAAAAGAAACACCCGATTTCTCGGAACGACTCGGTGAAATTGGCTGTCTATTTTTTTGTGACGTGAGTTCCTGATGCCGAGTAGATTTCGCCTTGGAAGCCTCGTGCGAGGTTTGATTGGAGAGACTCATGACTATCGTTCGCGACTCGTTCTACATCAACGGTGAATGGGTGAAGGCCAACTCGTCGGAGACCCTCGACGTGACGTCGTCGGGCACCGGTGAGCTCTACGCCACCATTCCCGCCGGCACTGTCGAAGAGGCCAATGCGGCCGTCGACGCGGCCGCGGCAGCGTTCACCGGTTGGGCCAACACCAGCCCGAAGGAGCGCGGCGAGTTCCTCACGCGCATCTCGGAGAAGTTGGCCGAGCGCACCGACGAAATTGCGCTTGTTATCTCCAATGAAGTGGGCATGCCCTTGATGCTGTCGAAGGGAATCCAAGTTGGCCTGCCCATTGCGGCCTTCGCCGACCACGCGCAACACGCCAACGAGTTCACGTGGGACAAAGAAGTGGGCAACTCCACCTTCATGTACGAGCCAGTGGGTGTCGTTGCGGCAATCACGCCGTGGAACTACCCGCTGTATCAAATCTCATTGAAGGTCGCGGCCGCTCTCGCTGCCGGCTGCACTGTTGTTCTCAAGCCCAGCGAAGTCGCACCGATTAACGCCTTTATTCTCGCCGACATCATTAATGAGGTTGGACTTCCCAAGGGCGTCTTCAACCTCATTACCGGTCTCGGGCCGGTCGTGGGCGAAGCCATCGTCGCGCACCCGAAGACCGACATGGTCTCCTTCACCGGATCGACGAGGGCCGGCAAGCGCGTCATGCAATTGGCAGCGGAGATGGTGAAGAAGGTTTCCCTCGAGCTCGGAGGCAAGTCCGCCAACATCATCTTGGAGGACGCCGACTTCACGACCGCGGTCAACAGCGGCGTCTTCGCCGCGTACCTGAACTCGGGCCAGACCTGTTCGGCACTGACCCGAATGGTCGTGCCTCGCTCGCGACTCGCCGAAGTGGAAGATCTCGCAGTCGCCGCCGCCGCAGGAATGGCCCCGGCCGACCCCATCACTGGCGCCAGTTTGCTCGGACCGCTCGTCAGTGCCACGCAGCAAGAGCGCGTGCGTGACTACATCACCAAGGGCATCGACGAAGGTGCGCGAATCATTTGCGGCGGCATTACGCCGCCTGAAGGTCTTGAGAAGGGTTACTACATTGAGCCCACCATCTTCTCGGATGTTCGTAACGATATGACCATCGCCCAGGAAGAAATCTTCGGACCGGTCCTTTCAATTATCCCCTACGACACCGAAGATGAGGCGATCGCCATCGCTAACGACTCGCCCTACGGCTTGGCCGGAGGCGTGTGGGCTGGCACCGACGAGAAGGCGACTGAAGTCGCGCGCAAAATTCGCACCGGACAGGTGGACATCAACGGTGGGGCCTTTAACCTCGTCGCTCCGTTCGGTGGCTACAAGCAGTCGGGCATCGGTCGTGAGCGTGGTCTGCTCGGCTTCGAGGAGTTCCTCGAGGTGAAGGCAGTCCAGCACAACTAGCCCAGTGACTACCGGCGAGTGGTTAGACTCGTCACGCGCCGGTAGCTCAATTGGCAGAGCATTTGACTCTTAATCAACAGGTTCCGGGTTCAAGTCCCGGCCGGCGCACCATTGTAAGACCTCAAGAAAAGTAATACGTCACAGAAGTGGCGAGGTAGCCGGCCACACTTCACTACACATACCACCAGATTCACAGTGTCCTCGGGCGCGCGAAAGTCTCGATTGACTCATTAGATAGTTCCGCATATCGCTCGTGCTTGACGCAGCCGGCAACCTCCGCTTCGGTGGGATCAGCAATTCCACTGGCCATACCCTTTATTGATAGAATTTCAGCCAATTCTTGGGAGAGCCCGCATGGCATACAAGGTACGTGGGGTTGTCGCACTAGCCAAAGGTGAGCCGGTTTCGCTGGTCACCATCGTCGTGCCGGACCCGGGGTCGGGCGAGGTTGTGGTGAGTGTTCAGGCCTGTGGGGTGTGTCACACTGACCTCCACTACCGAGAGGGCGCCATCAACGACGCGTTCCCGTTCCTACTGGGTCACGAAGCGGCCGGGATTGTCGAGGCGGTGGGGCCGGACGTGACGTCGGTGGCTCCGGGGGACTTCGTGGTCCTCAACTGGCGTGCAGTATGCGGCGAGTGTCGCTCGTGCCAGCGCGGACGGCCCTGGTACTGCTTTGCCACGCACAACGCCACCCAAAAGATGACCCTCGAAGACGGGACACCACTTTCGCCGGCCCTTGGTATCGGCGCCTTCGCCGAGAAGACCTTGGTTGCCGCTGGGCAGTGCACCAAGGTCAACCCTTCGGCCCGGCCCGAGGCGGTGGGACTGCTCGGATGTGGAGTGATGGCTGGGCTCGGATCGGCCATGTTCACTGGTGATGTCGGTCCCGGCGACTCGGTGGCAGTATTCGGCTGCGGAGGTGTGGGTTGCGCTGCCGTGGCCGGTGCCGTGCTGGCGGGGGCCTCCACGGTCATTGCAGTTGACCTCAACCCGAGCAAGCTTGAATTAGCCCGCCAGTTCGGGGCGACCCACCTGGTCGATTCGTCCCGCGAGGATGCGGTCGAGGCCGTACGAGCGTTCACCGGAGGCAACGGGGCCGACGTGTGCATCGAGGCAGTTGGCAACCCCAAAGTGATGGAGCAGGCCTTTTTTTCGCGAGACCTCGCTGGCATCTTGGTACAAGTGGGCGTGCCGAGCCCTGAGATGCGCATTGACCTGCCGATGATCGAGTTCTTCGGGCGAGGCGGCCAACTCCGTCCTAGTTGGTACGGGGACTGCCTGCCCTCGCGTGACTTTCCCATGCTGGTCGACCTTTACCTCCAAGGAAAGTTGGACCTCGACCGGTTCGTCAGCGAAACCATCGCCCTCACGGATGTGGAAGAGGCCTTTCACCGGATGGAGCACGGCGAGGTCCTGCGTTCGGTGGTGGTGATTTGATGATTGATCGGGTGGTCACCTCAGGCATCTTCTCTCTTGACGGTTCGGACTTCCAGGTCGACAACAACATCTGGATTGTCGGGAATGAGAGCCAGGTCGTAGTAATCGACGCGGCCCATGACCATCGTCCGATTGTGGAAGCGGTCGGTGGGCGCACGACGATTGCCATTGTTGCCACCCATGGTCACAACGATCACATCAACGCCGCAGTGGCCCTGGCCGATGCGCTCAGCGCACCGATTTTGCTCCACCCCGACGACCTGATGCTCTGGCTCGCGGTCTATCCCGATCGGCGGCCCGACGGCGACATGTCCAACGGGATGACTATCGTCGCAGGGGATTACAAACTCGAGGTGCTGCACACGCCGGGACACTCGCCAGGTAGCTGCTGCTTCTACAACGCTGCGGACGACGTCCTCTTCTCGGGCGACACCCTCTTTGCCGGCGGGCCCGGCGCCACGGGGCGCAGTTACTCGGACTTCCCCACCATCATCGAGTCGATCCGCACCCGACTATTTGTTCTCCCCAGTCCAACCCGCGTTCTCCCCGGCCACGGAGACGAAACCACCATCGGGGCCGAGGCCCCTCATCTCAACGACTCGATGCTCGACCTGTCGTGACGAAGTCAGGCCAACGCCGGCCAATCTGACTTGTAAATACACCCCTCGACTAATTCGGCGGGGCAACAATCTGTCCACTCGTTGTGGCAATGATTAATGCACCGATAGCACTCTGCTCTGAGGCTCCACCCGTCGCGGTCGTGCTAGGTGACTGTGGCGACGCCGTGACGTTTGGATTGAAGATGATGGCGTCTGTTCTCACGGTGCTGTACACGGCGTAACCCGACGTAGTCGGTGCGATGTAAACACCCGACGTGTTGTTGCTGTTGTAGCCCACGTAGAGTTCGCCTGCGCCCACTGGCTTCAGCGTAGGGAACTGTATGGTCAATGAGGTAGACGAGACCTCCAAGCTGCTCGCAGTGTCAACTGAGTAGTTAACTGACGTTGACGGCTCGAACTCTTGGGTTGAGTACTCACATGGAATCCCCGTGACGCTCGCGGACCACGAGAAGGTAAGGGTTATTGCGCCTGAGGTCGTGACCGGAACGTACCAGATCTCATCATCGTTGCCGGGGTGCTGCACCGTGAAGTACTGAATGGCATTGACGGGAGTGCCAATCGTTCCCGTTCCCGAGCCGATAATGCCTGTGACGTAAACGGAAGTTGTCGGGTACTTCGCCTTCACCCAGATAACGAGCACATCGCCTGCGTTCGCGAGCGTCGCACTGACGGTCGTGAGGGCGGTGTCGGACGCACTGGTGAATGAGCCCACCGGAAAAAGAGATACTGCAACTTTCGTCCACTGGGCGTAGAGGGTGACGTCGGCGCTGAAGGGGTAGGTCGATTGATCGGCGTAGGGGGTGCCGGTGCCGGTGGCGACGGTGTTCCAGCCGGTGA
>CAJDUS010000083.1_pt1 | contig 11397 bp, 14 predicted proteins | sample 7390831 | NCBI WGS metagenome assembly CAJDUS01 (sample SAMEA7055684, study PRJEB34461) | soil metagenome | biome: terrestrial ecosystem; feature: Peninsula; material: soil | place: Antarctica | collected 2016
CTCTCGACCGGCGGCGCGTGGAAGGGCGTCAACACGACGAAACTCCAGGAGTACTTCGTGAGCCAAACCGCAAACGCGTGGGGACTCAACGACGAAACCTGTTGTGGTCCAGCGACCGGAGGGCGGCTCCCCATGGGCTTGGCCCTTGGACCGCACGCGGGCTCTAACACCCTCACCATTGGTGACGCCGCCGGTACCGTCAACCCATTTAACGGCGAAGGCATTGCCTACGGCTACGAGACGGGACGCCTCGCTGCGGGTGTCGTCGCCGAAGCATTGCTCGCCGACGACTCTTCACAACTCGCCCTCTACGACGAGCGCCTCGACGCCGCTTACGGCGACTATTACAAGGTCGCGCGCGCCTTCGTGCGCGTCATCTCCGAGCCCAAGATTCTTTCGGTCTGCGTCGGGGTGGGCATGCGCATTGCGCCGCTCATGAATGAATTGCTCGCCATCATGGCGAACTTAATGCGTAACGACCAAAACGGGCCGGCCGAAATTGGCTACCGAGCCCTCCTTCGCTTGGCCGACGTCATCCCCGAGCAGGCCTACGACATTCTTCTCGGTGACAAGAAGAAGTTGGCCATAGACGCCCACTAGGTGAGCGACGTTGCGACGTTGCGCCAAGGGCGAGCGCTCCCTCGAGCTTCGTTTAGACCGCTTTGGAAGGCGACGATGTCGTGCGCGATAGCAAAATATTGGCGAGATTGCCGATGAAACGTTTCGACTGGGGCCATTTGGTCACGAGTGCGCTCATCGTGACTTCGTAGTGAGCGCTCGTGATCTCGATGGACACCAAGTGGGCCGGGCCGGTCGAACCGGGCAACGTCAGCTCGGCCTCGCCGCCCCGGACGAATCCGTGCTCGAAAGTCACCGGACGAAAATTGACGCCGACATTCCCATCCGGACTTTTCTTGCCCGCGATGCCGTCGAAGAGCGCAACGTTGGACGTAACGAAGCACGAGCCGAAGTTTGCCTTACTCATTTCGGTCGTGTCACGGCGCACCATGAGCGTCGTTTGGTAGTACTGCGTCGTCGACTCAATGTCAATGCCGCCGTAGGACCCGGAGCTAAACGACGGCGAGGAGATCTGATAGTTCGGCAGTTGGCCGGCGGCGCCGTAAATACGGTCCTTCTTGTTGGTGACGCCGAGGCAACGCTGGAATATCGAAGTTACCTTCGTCCACTGCGGATTAGTCGAAGGCAGCGTTGTGGAGGACGACTCAATTTTGCCGACCGGCGAGAAGAGGTACTGAATCGGTGAGGCGGGCTTTACAAACCAACTCGATCCCAAATCCTTCAGCGAGAGATTGACACTACGGACATCGGCAATTTCTGCGGACTTGGAGGAGCCGCGATTGAGCCACGAACCAATGCCCCCGGCCAGGGCCGCGAGCAGCACAACCAACGCAATGGCGTACACGCCGGCTCGGCGATGGTGTCGAGCAAACGTGCCATCGTGAGCGAGGACCAAGGTTCGAAGCTCTTCGAAATCAATGAAGTTGCGTTTTCGCCAGCAGTAACGAACGCCACTTACAGTCGCGAAGAGTGCGAGGCCCCGGGGAAAGCGGATCAACTGCGGGTTGGCCAGTTCGCTCCAGGGCGTCTGCCAGGCCACTACTGGTTCACCGGCCAGTTGTGTCAAACCGGTGTCATCGGCGAGCAGCGTCACGGGTGACGTCGGCCCGTTGGGTACGAAACTCGGACGAACGGTCCATCCTTCGCTGCGAAACGATGTACTCATAATCTTGCTGCAACCTCCGCGGACTCGGCCGCCCTTTGCACGGTAGTGGCGAGGTCGTGGTCGCTATGCGCGAACGACACAAAGAGAATCTCGTAGGCGCCAGGCGCCAATGCGACACCGCGTTCAAGCATTGCGTGAAAGAACGAAGCGTAGAGCCCATTGTCGCAAAGGACTTTCGCCTCACTGAAATTTCTTGGCGCATCAAATTCGCTTCGTGAAAGATAGAGTCCCATCAAGGGACCTTCATGCGGACACCGCGCGTACAGTCCGGTCGAACGGATTGCCCGTTCTAGATCGCCCGCAAAAGTTCCAACACGGACGCCCAGCACGTCGTAATCCTCCGGACTGACCAGGCCGAGGACTCGGGTGCCCGCAACCGTCGCCAGTGGATTGCCCGAAAGAGTGCCGGCTTGGTACACCGGTCCCTGTGGCGCGAGCGACGAAAGAATCGTCGTGGAGCCACCGAACGCGCCGATTGGGAGACCGCCGCCAATCACTTTCCCGAAGCACCAGAGGTCGGGCGTGACGCCGAAGTACTGCTCGGCGCCCCCGTGGGCCAAGCGAAAGCCGGTGATGACTTCGTCAAAGATCATCAGAGCGCCGACGCGGTCACATTCAGTACGCAGGCCCCGGAGAAAACCGGGCAGCGGCGCAACGAGGTTCATGTTCGCGGCGACCGGTTCAACCAACACTGCGGCGACCTGGTCGTCGAGCACCGGCACCTCGTTGTAGGGCGCCACAATGGTGTCACCGACGGCGCCCGCCGTCACGCCGGCCGAACCGGGAAGTCCCAACTGGGCGACGCCGCTGCCACCGGCCACGAGTAAAGCGTCCGAGTGTCCGTGGTAGCAGCCGTCGAACTTCACAATCTTGTCGCGACCGGTCGCGCCGCGAGCGAGGCGCACAGCGCTCATCACGGCCTCGGTTCCCGACGAGACGAAGCGAACCTGTTCGAGGCCAGCTACGCGACTGGTGATCACTTCCGCGAGGAGTACTTCACCGGGTGTCGGCGCACCGAAAGTCGTACCTTCACCCACCGCGACGCGGAGCGTGGCGACAACGTCAGGGTGTGCGTGACCGAGCAATGAGGCTCCGTAGGACTGCACGTAATCGATGTACCGCGTGCCTTCAACGTCGTCGACGTAGGCGCCACTTCCGCGCACGACCGTGTAGGGCGTACCGCCAACCGAGCGAAACGAACGAACCGGCGAATCGACGCCGCCGGGAATAACCGCTTGGGCTCGGTCGAACCACGCTGCGTTCGTCTCGCTCAACGGCCGAACTCCTCGGCGAGTTCGCGAGCGAAGTAGGTGAGCACGAAATCTGCGCCAGCACGGCGAACGGCCGTCAACTGTTCGATCGCGACCGCGGTACCGTCGATCCAACCGTTGGCCGACGCGGCCTTCACCATGGCGTACTCGCCGCTCACGTGATAGGCGCACACCGGGATATCTAGTTCGCGACGGAGGTCGCTCACGACGTCGAGGTACGTCATCGCGGGCTTAACCATCACGATGTCGGCACCCTGGGCGACGTCGGCGCGCGCCTCGCGCAGCGCTTCGCGGCGATTGCGATAGTCCTGCTGGTAGCTCGTGCGATTGCCGCCGTCGATAATGTCGACGTCGACCGCCTCTCGAAACGGACCGTAGAGTCCCTCGGCGCCACCACACTTGCTCCGGCACTGGCCTGGGCAATCGCCACGCGTCCGTAGAGTTCAATGGTCGCGTCGTTGTCAACGGTGCCGTTACTTCGAAGGACGCCACAGTGCCCGTGACTGGTGTACTCATCAAGACAGAGATCGGCCATCAGGACTATTTCGTCACCGAAGTCGTCGCGAAGTGCACGAAGAGCGACCTGAGCAACACCTTGCGGGTCCCATGCGCTACTGCCAACATCGTCCTTGGTTGCGGGAACGCCGAACAGAATGACGCTCTTTACGCCAACGCTCACGAGCGATCGAACCTCGTCGCGAAGTGACGCGACCGTGTGCTGGAAGTGTCCCGGAAGAGAGCCAATGGCCCTAGGCTCGCTCAACGCCTCGGCGACAAAGAGGGGGGCGACGAAATCGCTCGGGCTCAACGTCGTCTCGGCAACGAGACGACGAAGGGCCGGCGTACGTCGGAGGCGCCGTGGGCGTTCAGAGGGAAACACGGCTCCAGCCTATTGCGGGCCCCCACCCGGTCACTAGCCGAGTTCAGCGAGTTGCGCGCGCAACGTTGGCCCCCACCCTACGAGCACGCGTTCGTGAGTCGTTCGTACGACGTCACCCGTCGACGTGCCCGGCACGACCACCCAGGTCTCTAGTCCAACGGATGACTGGGCGACACGCCAGGCCGAGGGAGCACCGATGAGCACCACGTCGGCACTGCTGAGGGTGCTTCGTTGCTCGTGACTCAGCGTGAGCGCTCGCGTTTCGTAACAGGCCACGACGACAACATCAACGTTCTTCGCTCGAAGGGCGATCGCGAGCTCGTCGCGCATTGCCGCGGCACCGATCATCAGCACCGGACCACGCCCTATTTCGTTCGCCAGCGTTGCGGCCGGTCCGTTCGCTTGCGCGCGAACAACCACACCGAACTCTTGTAGCGCAGCCGTTGTCGTGGGGCCGACACTGTATATCTCAACCTCATCGAGCGAAGCCTCGAGCGCGAGGGCCGCGTAGACACAACTACGAGCGCTCGTGATCACGAGTGATCGGAACGATCCAAAGAAGGGTGAGGCCGCCAAGGCAACCGCGACCGCATCGACGTCGAAGTACTCCGTCGTCGTCAGGGGAACTGCGCTAATCGCTGCGTCGCTCGGCAACCACTGGAGTACCGACTCGTTCATTCCCTCTTCTCGAGTGAGCACAATTCTCACTCGTGCGGTGCCCAACCTGGCAGTGCGCCGCCGCCCATTTCGTCGCGGAGCAACAAGGCGAGTTCTCGTCCAACGACGTCGGGATCGGTCCCCACGCCCGTTGCGCGAACGCTCGTGGCGCCGTCGACCGCGAGCATGACGCCGTTGATGGACACAAGGCCTTCTCGCACGGTGGCGAATGCGCCGGCCGGAACGGAACAGCCCGAACCGAGTTCACGGAGAAAAGCTCGCTCGGCCCACAGCGAGGTCATTGCATCGACATCGTTCAGCGAAGCCAACAACGCGCAGGAGGCATCATCATCACTGCGCACTTCGAGCGCGAGGGTACCCTGACCAACTTGAGGCACGAACCAGTCGGTGTCGAGTCGTTCGCTTAAGAGTTCGTATTCGCCCAGTCGATCGAGCGCGGCGGCGGCGGCCACGACTGCGTCGACCCCGTCTTGGCCGGCCCTGGCGAAACGGCTCGCCATATTGCCGCGCAACCCCACAACGCGAAGGTCGGGACGATGTTCTAGCAGGAGCGCCCGACGTCGTGGCGAGCCCGTCGCGACCGTGGCCCCTGGTCCGAGTCCGGCGAGCGAGCGGCCGATCAGAACGTCCGCGGGATCTCCGCGTTCCGGTACGCACGCAATGCTGAGACCAGTGGGTGTCGTACTCGGGAGATCCTTAGCGCTGTGCACCGCTACGTCGGCGATGCCGTCGAGCACCGCGCGTTGTACTTCCACGGCGAACACGCCCAGTCCCCCGATTACTTCGAGTGGTGCGCTGGTGTTGCGGTCACCCGTCGTTTCAATGTGAACGAATTCGCTCTCGATGCCGTGACTGGCGAGACGGGTCCGCACGATGTCGGCCTGGGCCAGCGCCAGCGGCGAGCGGCGCGTCGCCAATCGCAATACGCTCATAGATCGAAGAGATTCCGAGTGGCCTCGCTCAGTCGCGTTCCTTGATCGGTGCCGGCGGCGTCCTTCAACGCGACCGTGGGCCGGTGGGCAATCTTGGCCACGACCGAGCGAATCAGCGAGGTCACTCTCTCGCGCTGTTCGAGTGTGAATTCCTCGAGATCGTGCTCGCGGCGTGTCATCTCACTCGCCACCACTTCGTCAAAGTACTCTCGAAGTTCGCTCACGATTGCCGCCGCCCCCCGGGCACGTTGATCGCTCAAGTACTTCTCGACGTCGGCCTCAACAATATGCTTCGCCTCATCAAAGGCTTCACGTCGATCCCCGAGCGCCTGGCCCACGCGGTCACGGAGGTCATCGATATCAATTCGGCGCACGTTGGCGAGGCCGTGGACGTCGCTCGCGACGGCTCGCGGAAGTCCGAGATCAACAATGAGCACGGACTGGTCGCATCCCTCTAAATCCGCGCGAGTAATGATCGGCGAAGCCACTTCGACGGCAGTCACAACGAGTCGAGCCGACGTGACGAGCGTCATGACATCATCGAGCGTTGCGGTTGTTACGCGATCGTCATTAAGTTCGCGAGACAACTGTTCCACGCGATCCGAGGAACGATTGCAGATTGTCAGTCGGCGAAGCCTCGATCTTGACGCCAGGAGACTTCGCGCAATGCCACCGGCCAACTGACCGGCGCCGATAACGAGGACGTCCGCGCCGTCGAGATCGACACCCAACTCCTTCGTGGCCATGATGACGGAGGCCTGCGCAAAGCTGGTTGTGCCTCGCGCGATTTGAGTCTCGCTGCGAACACGTCGCCCGGTCGCCAGTGCGCGCTGAAAGAGTTCGGTGATCTCTGGTCCCGCGGTCTGTTCCTCGATTGCGAGTTCTAGGGCCCGACGAAGCTGACCAAGCACTTCGAACTCGCCCGGCACAACGGACTTGAGTCCCGACGCCACGCTGAAGAGGTGCGTTGCAACACCTCGATCGAAATGAACACTCAAGTGGTCGGCAAATTCGGTAACGATGAGACCAGTTGCGTCCGACAGGGTGTGCGAAATCTCCTCAATTGCACCGTGAAAGCGGTCGATGACCGCGACGACCTCGGTGCGCAGACACGTCGACACGAACACCGCCTCGTGAATGTTGCGCTGACTCATCAGGGTACGCAGTACCTTGCCCCACTCGTGTTCGGGGATCGTGGCGCGCTCGAGGAGGTCCAACGAAGCGTTCTCGTGATCGATGCCCACCGAGATCAGCGCCACGAAAGCACCGTCTCCGTCACGACCCACCGCGCAAGGGCGTAGGCGTCGCAATGCCGAGCGAGTGCAACAGTCCCCCTCCGAGAGGACCGGTGCCGTTGTTGAGGTGATACATAAGGATCTGCAGCTCAATCGAGAAGTCGACGTAGTGCACTGCGGTGCCGATCGGCACAGTCAGCACCTGTGGAGCGAAATTGAGTAGCGCGTGGATGCCCGCACCGACAAGTCGGTCGGCGACGTCCTGGGCGGCCGCGGGCGGTACACAGATCACACCGACGGTCGCGGGCACGATTGGGTCCAACCATGACTTCACCTCGTGTCCGGCAATGACGGAGCCGACGACGTCGGGGGCGGCGTCGTAGAGGGCGGCCAACCGAGCGCCGCGGATGAGGAAGTTGGTCGAGTTGACGAGCGCGCGGCCCAAGTTCCCGATGCCGACAACCACTACGTCGTACTGGAGGTCGTGGCCGAGCGCTTCGGCGATTCGTTCATTGAGGACGTTGACGTCATAGCCAGCGCCACGAGTGCCAAAGGAGCCGAGTCCGGCGAGGTCTCGTCGCACGGTCGTTGCGGTGACGCCCGCTAACTCACCGATCTGTTGAGAGTCAATGCGGTTGAGCCCGCGGCTACCCCAGCTTTCGGCAATCCGCTGGTACACGGGGAGACGAGCAATGGTCGGCTCGGAGAGTTTCCTCGTGCGAAGACGCGGTGTCGCCATTCCGACACGCTACTGGAGGTCGTTAACGACCCATTTGGCGACTACGCTCCGCTGCGGCCGCCACGGCCTCTAAGAAGGCCGAACGCACAGCTCGGCTCTCGAGAACGCGAAGTCCGGCCGCGGTGGTACCACCGGGTGAGGTCACCTGAGCGCGAAGCTCCTCTGGGGTCTCACCGGTCGCCATCAGCAGGGCCGCCGAGCCTTCAAACGTTCCAATCACCATTTTCTTGGCAACCTCGCGCGACAGACCTTGATGGACGCCGGCCTCAATTAACGACTCCACGACGAGGAAAAGGTAGGCCGGCATCGGGCCCGACAACCCTGAGACCGCGTCAATGTTGCGTTCGGAGACCCGCACGACCAGGCCCACTGCCCCGAGAATCGACTCGGCCCAGTCGAGGTCGTCTTTCACCACGTGCGAACCACCGGCAATGGCACTGACGCCCTTGCCCACCAGTACGGGTGTGTTGGGCATCGACCGGATGACGGCGGTCGATTCTGGGAAGCTCGCCTCGAGACGGGCAGTGGAGAGTCCCGCCACAACCGAGAGGACTCTCGTGAAGCCCATGGCGCCGGCCAGTCGGGCCGTCGCTTCCGCTTGATCGGGCTTTACGCAAAGGACCGCTCCCGTTTTCGCACCGACGTGCTCGAGCTCTAATCCGGCGAACACCGCAACGCCTGGTAGTCGTTCTTCGAGGACCGCGCGCTGTTCGCTCGCCATTTCGATAATGGCCATCTGCGCGGGCTTGCACCACTTCGCACTGATGAGGCCTTCCGCGAGGGCCGAGCCCATACGACCGCCCCCGATGATGATGAGTTGAAAGTTCACATCGTCACGCTACAAGGTAGTTGTCAACTTTTCTTGCGGCGCCGATAAAGCGAGGGCAGCCCCATCGACATCGCCGTGGGGTAGATCTCGTCAACGTAATGAAGTGTCGCCCCGACCAACTCGTCGAGGCGCTCGACCGTGACCTCGTTGGTCGGAATCTGACACTGGAGGTAGACACCCTCTTCGGGTCCAATGGCCAGGTGCAGCTCACGAAGTTCAGCATTCTTAACGAGCAGGAACTTGTAGAAGGCTTCAAGATTCTCTTCGGGGGCCGGCACGACTTCGGTCTCAGCGTGGACGGTGCGCTGACGAAGTGAAAGCCACAGCGTGATGACGTCCTTCTCCTCACCCTTCAATCGGATCAACCAGTGATGGTGCCCTCGGTCGTCGGGCAGTTCCTGATGCTCAATGCCCAGGAGTGCCGAGGCACTCCACTGATCGGCCCATGAACGCAGAGTGTCGTCAAGTCGACGCGCCGACTCCGAGTCGCCGACGGGTGCCCGGGTCACGTCAACAGCGAACGAGGCCCGAGAGCGAGAGATCCTCGATCAACGCGGCGAGCGACGTTGCGGCGGCGCGCCAGGTGTAGCGACGCGCGGCGAGGACCGCTGCGTTGGACATTGTGGTCGAGCGTTCGGGTTCGAGGACGTCTTCAACGGCGTTCGCCCACGCCTCGGCGTCGCGTTCACCGATGAGGTAGCCAGTCACGCCGGGCTCAATCAGCGTCATTAGTCCGCCGACGTCGCTCGCCACGACGGGCGTGCCGCAGGCTGATGACTCGAGTGCCACGAGCCCGAAACTTTCGGTGCGCGACGGCACGAGCATGACGTCTGACGCGCGCATCCAGGTCGAGAGGAGTTGGTGGGACTGGGGTGCGACGAACCTAACGTGCTCAATCACGTCCGCCTCCTCCACTCGTCGATGGAGTTGGGCGAGCGTAGCTCGACCGTCTGGACCCGACGGCCCACCGACGATGGCCAACATGGCCTTACGACCACGTAGGCGAAGTTCGATGAGCGTCTCCAAAGCCAAGTCGACGCCCTTTAATGCTTGCAATCGACCGACGAAGAGCAACATTGCATCCTCGCCCTCGATGCCAAGGGCCCGACGAGCTTGCGGGCGATAACCCGGCGCAAAGAAAGCGTGCTCGACACCGAGCGGCACGATGTGCACGCGCGACGGCTCGGCGCTATAGAAACGAACAAACTCCTCGGCCTCAACTTCACAACTAGCAAGGACCGCATCGGCGCAGGCGAAGATGGCGGCCTCTTGAAAGGCGCGGTCCTCGGACTCGCCCTCGAAGAGATCGGCCTTGACCCGCTCCAGCGTGTGGAAGGTCATGATGAGCGGGATATTGAGTTCGTGCTTTAGACGGTGACCGGCCAGTCCGCTCAACCAGTAGTTCGCGTGTATTGCGTCGGGCGTCCCACTGCAGCGAAAGAGCGTCGCCACCGAATCGGTAAACGAGGCTATGTGATTGGCCAGCTCGTCGCGTTCGAGCGGGGCCGGTGGACCGGCCGTTACGTAGTGGACTCGAAAGCCCGGCTCCACGACGACCTGGTCACGCACCTGAGGATTGTCGCGCCGGGTGTAGACGTCGACTTCGTGACCGAGACGCGCCAGCGCACTCGAAAGCTCGCGCACGTAGACGTTCATGCCCCCGCCATCACCGGTACCTGGTTGGGCCAACGGTGACGTGTGATAGGAGAGGACCGCAAGTCGTGCCACGAGGGAAGCCTACCGGTGACGTTTCTGATTGAGCGGTGGGATAAGCGCTACGCGGCGTTCGGGGATGGGACGATATAAGCCACGTCACGGCTGGGCACGAGGCCGAAAACCCGTGAATCAGTGGAGGCGTCGACGTTGTCGCCGCGCAGGTCTAATAAGGATCCGTTTCGTCCCACGCACCGTTTCAGGAGCCAGCGCGAGGCGTCGCGGGGGTCGCGCACGACGACCACATCACCGGTGCGAATCGGCCGCCAGCGACGAAACGCCGTGAGGCGTTCACCGGGTAGGTAGGTCGGCGCCATGGAAGAACCTTCGACCGTCACTCGTCGAAGAAAGAACTCCAGGAGCCGTTCCATTTCAGTGAACACTAGACGAGAAGACTCATTAACCTGCGTTTGGAACCAAGAGTTCGTCACCGCGCGAACGCACTCAATCGAAAGGTGAAGCCATGACGCTTCTGACCCGCATTAACCAACTACTTGATGCCACCACCATCCCACTTTGCGTGTCGGCGCACTGCGACCTTCCCTGCGGTGTGTACGACCCGGCCCAGGCCCGGATCGAAGCACAGTCGGTGAAGGCGTGCATGGAAAAGTACAACGCCTCCTCCGACACCGACTTCAAGGTGCGCGCGACATTCATTAAGGAGGAGCGCGCCGACCTGGTGAAGCACCACCTGTGGGTGCTCTGGACCGACTACTTCAAGGTCGATCACCTAAAGGAGTTCCCGAACCTGCACGACCTCTTCTGGATGGCGACCAAGAGCGCCGGTGACGCGAAAAAGACGAACGACGTTATTGTCGCAGATCGTCTCTTGAGCGAGATTGACGCGATCGCCGAGATCTTCTGGGCGACCAAAAAGTAGATTCTTAGAAACTCGAAACAAACCCGGTGGCATTCGTCACCGGGTTTGTTTCTTAATTGGTGCCCGTCAGGCGAGTTCGGGGTGACTCGGACAGTTGGCCAAGAGCGGATTGGCGACGAGCGCCGATTCGTCAATCGGCGTGTTACATACCTGGCACATTCGATAGGAGCCCGCGCGTAGTCGCTCGAGCGCGCGGTCCACGTCATTGAGCCTCGCCTCGATGGCGGTGACGCTCTCGTTGGCGAACTCAGTCATGCATCAACGGTACTCTCCCGATGTGAAACTTGAGTCGTTTAGCGGCCCTTCGGCGAATCCCATCTGCGCTCGGACGACCACATAGCGGTAAAAGCATCCTGGGTCCAGTACCACGGGCGTCACCGAACGTAGAACTTATGTCTTAACTAAAGGGTGACGCACACCGTGAAGGCAACGATGAACTATGAAGCGCTGCAGGCATGACTGCTCGAGCGCGCAGAGTTGTCCGCACCCGACATTG
>CAJDUS010000055.1_pt1 | contig 11345 bp, 8 predicted proteins | sample 7390831 | NCBI WGS metagenome assembly CAJDUS01 (sample SAMEA7055684, study PRJEB34461) | soil metagenome | biome: terrestrial ecosystem; feature: Peninsula; material: soil | place: Antarctica | collected 2016
ACGAATATCAACACAATGAACTGTGGTGCTAAAAGAATCCATCTAATTGCAATTGTCCATCGACGCTGCATCGGGGGCAGATCGTCGACGAGTGGAATACGGACGTGTATCGAGGGTGTGCTGGCAGGTGGTAACGCGTAGTAGAGAGGTGGCGGTGGTAGCAATCCCCACGACGCAACACCCGGATCTTCCGAGGGAATATGTGGTCCATCATCAGTCGGAGTCTGATCATCACTCATTGAAACCCCCCTTTTTTTACTCTGGTCCGTGAGCGTACAGTGGCTCGACATAGCCCCACTGCTTGATTCGAGGTCGCCACCGAGGTGGCGTCGTCGACAGTGATGAGGGATCGACGAGTTCGCGGGCTGAATGACGTAACAGAACAAAGAGCATGAGCGATATTCCCCAACCAGCGACACCCACCTCAAGTCCATGGATTACCGCCTTAGTGGCGCTAAAGACGGGGGCAACACCAATACCGTGTTGCCCCTTGGGCGTCGGGGCAAAGTCGGCAATGCCGTCGTGGGCCGAATGGAACGCCACAACTAAAAGGTACGAGAGCACCCCAATCCTCGTCCACGTTCGTCCGGCGCGCGAAGCGGCCAGCCAGATTACTGCGGCCGTGAATCCGGTGACGAATGGATGGACCAACTCGACCCCGGGACGTATTAACGACATCATTAGATGCAGGTACTTCTCATTTGTCCGCACTTCCCACACCGTACCCTCGAAGGCGCCGAAAGTTGCGCCACTACAGATGACGAGAAAGAGACCGGTTTTTGGATCTTTGAACCGAGCGGAACCGAAAAAAAGTAACAGGGCGGGAATTAATATCTTCGCAGTTTCTTCTATGGGTCCCGCGAGCCACAGCGTAACTCGCAGACCGGCGTGGTCGGCCGAAAGCGTCTCGAGGACAATAGCAACTGCCGATGCCACGAAGCCCGAAAATATTCCCAGTCCGACGAGATTCTTCACTCGGGGCAACTCGTTGAATTTGAGGAAGCGGCCCGCGAGCAGTACCGAACCGGCCATGAAGAGGGAGTAGCCAATGACCGACGTCCACGCCCAGTAGTTGTGCTTCGTGGCGATTACGACCATTGCTGAGACGACACAGAGTATCTGTCCCGCCAGTATGAGCCACAGCCAAGTGAGATCTTTAGTGGGCTTCGGTCGTTGCCATTTAGGCGGACTTCCCACACTCGGCGCCGCCGTGCGAGCACCGGTCCAAATCCGTCCATTCCACCGGGCGACCTTGGTCGTCGCCCCGTAGGGAAACCATCCACTCGGACTACCCTCCACCTCGCCATTCGCCAGGGCTGGTCCGTCGCAGTTCTCCTCGGGGGCGTCCATGCCCACAATCTATGAGATTGGTCTAACGGGAGCGGCTCTTGAGACCTCGCATCCGCGTCATAAATGAGATCACACCGAATCGAGCTCAGTCATTCTGCACCAACATCCTGACTCAGTAGTCTCTAGCGAGTGGGGATTTCGTGAGTGAACGCCGTCGAGTGACGCAGGCGAATTCGGCCGCACTAGGCGAACTCGGACAAGCAAATTCCCGACACCTCATCCCGACGCCCGCGTTGCTGTGCGACGTCGCAATACTGGGCGACAACATCGACGCCATGGCCAATATCGCCCGAACGGCCGGCGTTGCACTCCGCCCGCACGTCAAGTCCCACAAGTCTGCCTTTATTGCCAAGCGACAGTTGGAGGCGGGCGCAGTCGGTCTCTCGTGCGCGAAACTTTCTGAGGCCGAGACAATTGTCGATGCACTCGTGTCCGATGGCTACGCTTCGCAACTCTCCATTCTTTTGACGTCGCCGCTCGTTGGTCGACTTCCGACGCAGCGCGCCGGCGCCCTCGCTGCGCGATGCGACCTTCTCGCCGTTGTTGATCACCTGGATGGGGTCGATGAGTTAGCGGAGGCCGCCGAGGTTCACGATGCATCAATCAACGTGTTGTGCGACGTCGACGTCGGACTGGGCCGAACCGGCGTCGTCGATGCGGGCGCTGCCCTCGCCGTCGTTGGACGCATTGCCGGCCACCATCGACTTCGATTCGCCGGGGTACAGGGCTACGGCGGTCATCTTCAACACATCAACGGACGCGAACATCGTCGCGTCGCAACAATCGAGGCAACCCAGCGCCTCGCCCGAATCATCCGCGACCTCGAAGCACACGGCCACGTCGTGCAACTTCGAAGTGGCGGCGGAACGGGTACGTCGGGCATTGACATCGAACTCGGCGTTCTCAACGAGCTCCAACCCGGTAGTTACGTCTTCATGGACCGCCAATACCGCGACGCGCTTGAGGGCGACCGTGAAGGAGCCTTCGGGCAAAGTCTGACGCTGCTCACTACCGTCATCTCGACCAATCAGAACGGTTTCGTCACGGTTGACGCCGGGCAGAAGGCCATGGCGACCGACGCGGGCGTGCCGTTAGTCGTCGGACACGAGACAACGTCGACCTACGCCTTTTTTGGCGACGAGCAGGGACTGGTGACCACCCCACCGGGACACACATTCATTCGAGGTCAACGGATCGAACTCGTGCCGCCACACTGTGACCCCACCGTTGATCGCTACGACGGTATCTGGTTGGTCCACGACGACATTGCGCTGGACTTCATTGAGGTAACCGCCCGAGGTTGCTCGCAGTAGCGACTGTCGCATAGGTGCAAAACTCTGTTCGCCACGTAACATTCGCACACGTGCAACGTCGAGAGAACACCCGCTCCATACGAATAGTGCGTCTTAAGCGTGCGAAACGTAAAGTATTCAATCCCGTTTTACCTCGTCACGGGGGGTCGCAAAGAGTATTGGACTGTACTTTTCACCGCGAGGTCACTACGCTTGAGTTGCGGTACAAATCGGCTCGAACGTGTACCACTGTCGTTCGTTCCCAAACCGGCCAACTTATTCAGTCCAATCTTGGCACAACGTTTATGGAGGCGATGCGACGATGGCACCTACGCGACACTCCAGTTCATCGAGCGGTCACGATGGGGTTTACTCCGGCGACCTCGCACCATCGCTCGAATTCCGCACCCTGAAGGATCAGGGATCGACCTCGCCACTCACTCCCGAGTCGCTCGAGGCCATCTTCCCCCCAATCGGCGATTACGCCTTTCTCTCAGACTGTGAGAACACTCTGCTGGTCGCGCCGACAGGCTCGATTGAGTGGATGTGCCTGCCCAAGCCACACGACCCCAGCATTTTCGGCACAATTCTTGACCGCTCCGCTGGCTCCTTTCGATTAGCTCCAGTGGAGAGTTCGGTTCCCGCGCACCGCCACTACGAACCAGGTACCATGGTGCTCGCCACCACGTGGCAGACCCGAAGCGGTTGGCTCGAAGTCCATGACTTCCTCGCAATCGGTCCCTGGTACCGCACCGAGGAACGCTCGACATTGCAGCGTCGGACGCCCGGCGACTTCGACGCTCGCCACGTGCTCGTTCGGACGGCGAAGTGCCTACACGGCAGCGTCGACGTGATCTTGAACTGTGAACCATCATTCAACTACGGACGCGCCGACGCCGAATGGGAGTACGCCGGCACCTCCTACGACAAAGTGTGGACGACCAACCCAGACGCTAACCGCATCACGCTGACGGGCGACATGCGATTTGGCATCGAAGGTCGAGCGGTGAGGGCCCGTCACCGTTTGGTCGAAGGTGAGTCGTGTTTCGCCGCGATGAGTTGGACCGATACGACGCTCCCCTCAACGCAAGAAGAGGTCGACCTCTACAAGAGCGAGACCTCTCGATTCTGGAGAGGCTGGATTGACGGCGGTCGTTTTCCGGACCACCCGTGGCGCGAACTCCTGCAACGAAGTGCGCTCACATTGAAGGGTCTCTCGTACGCACCAACCGGCGCCATCCTGGCGGCCCCCACTACGTCACTACCAGAGAATCTGGGCGGCACGCGCAACTGGGACTACCGCTACACGTGGATCCGTGATACCGCCTTCGCCCTGCGTGCCCTGCACGCACTGGGGTTCGATACTGAGGCCGACGACTTTTTGGCATTCCTCGGCGACGTGCTCGAGCCGCCTCGCGGTACCACGGTTGGCACGACGGGCGCCCGGACGCGACGCAACCTTCAGGTCCTCTATCCCGTCGATGGTGGCGACGCGCCGGTCGAGTTAGAGCTCGACCACCTGACCGGCTACGTGTGGAGCCAACCAGCACGAATTGGCAACGGCGCCTTCGACCAGAAGCAGTTCGACATTCTGGGCGGCATCGTCGAGTGTATTTATGAACACACCCGAACGCGCGACTCGCTCAGTGAACGCTCGTGGCGAATCGTGGTTCAGGCCGTTGAGGTTGCGCTGGCGTGCTGGCGCGAACCGGACCGCGGCATTTGGGAAGTGCGCGGCGAACCCCGACACTTCACCTTCTCCAAGGTGATGTGCTGGGTTGCGATCGAACGCGGCGCCCGACTCGCGGCACTACGTGGCGAACGCCAGCGTGCCGATGAGTGGTTCGCCGAGGCCAAGGTGGTACACGAGGACATCTGCGCGAAGGCCGTCGGCAAGCGCGGTTGCTTCACCCAGTCTTACGGCAGCGATGAACTCGACGCCTCACTCCTTGTGCTACCGATGCTCGGCTTCCTTCCGCCGACCGACGAGCGGATCCGCTCCACGGTCTTCGCCATTGCCGACGACCTCACCGACGGGCCATTCGTCTTTCGCTACCGCCCCGAGAAGACGGACGACGGTTTCGACGGTGAGGGCGAGGGCAGCTTCACCGTCTGCTCCTTTTGGCTGGTGTCCGCCCTCACGGCGATTGGTGAGCTCGACAGTGCGCGAACGCACTGCGAGAAGTTGATTGGGGCCGCCAGCGCACTCGGACTTTACGCTGAGGAATTAGACCCGACCACGGCTCGCCACCTCGGCAACTTTCCTCAGGCGCTCACTCATCTCGCACTCATCAATGCCATTCTCGGCATCATCAAAGCCGAACAAAAGGAGGATGAGTCCTCGAGTGGCGGCGCCAGAGCTCACAGTTGGTGGAACGCTGGCAAGTTACACACCGCCGATCCGATCGTCGTGCACGACGTCTGGACTGACGTCAACGAACCGGCCGATTCCAACGAAACCTAGCGGCGCAGGCCCCTCTTCGACATTCCTGAGCCGATTGGTCGCTCACGGCCCTACGCTGGAATGTTGCGCGGCCCTCGGACCGTAATCAACCGTTGCGACGTGAAGGACGAGAAGGGCATCTCGTTTGTTCGCGAATGTAGTTGCCCATTGAGCATCGAGGAGACGGCGAACCGGCGATCAGTCGGCCACATTCCATGATCGATTCGAACACGCCACTGAACGACGCGATCGCGACTGCTCACGCCGTCGAGAACGAATCCGAGCTGGCCGCGTTCGTCGTGGTCGCCAATCGCCTGCCACTTCGACACTCCTCTGCTCCAGGGGACGAAGGATGGTTGCCGAGTCCGGGAGGACTCGTGTCGGCGTTGACGTCAGTCTTGCAAAGTCGCCACGGTCTTTGGATTGGATGGCCCGGGACGTCCGAGGCCCAGGAGCCGCCCTCAACGTACGAGGGCATTCGATTGAAGTCAGTCGCGATTAGTCCCGAGGAGTACGACGAGTTCTATCTCGGATTCTCCAACGCGACGATCTGGCCGCTGTATCACGACGCAATTCGCAGTCCGAACTACCACCGCACGTGGTGGCACACCTACCGTGAAGTCAATATGCGATTCGCCGTCGCGGTCGCCGAAAGCGTGGCGCCTGGTGGCACCGTCTGGGTTCACGACTACCAGTTGCAGTTGGTGCCGCAGATGTTGCGACAACTGCGGCCCGACGTCATCATTGGATTCTTCCTACACATCCCCTTCCCGCCAAGTGAACTCTTCATGCAGTTGCCGTGGCGCCGCGAGATTTTGGTCGGACTGCTCGGTGCCGACTTGCTCGGTTTCCAGTTGCACTCGTCAGCGTCAAACTTTTCGCGCCTGGCCCGTCGCCTCACCTCGGCCACCGGCACCGACTCGGGACTGGAGTTCGAGGGACGTGCCGTGCGGGTCGGATCGTTCCCAATATCGGTCGACTGCGATCAGATTGTCGAGTTGGCGTCCGACGCCTCAGTTCGAGCACGGTCGCGTGAGATTCGCCACGACCTGGGCGATCCCGAATTCCTTCTACTGGGCGTCGACCGCCTCGACTACACCAAGGGCATTCAACAACGCGTTAAAGCCATCGCTGAGATGCTGAACGACGGGCTGCTGAGTGCTGAGCGCCAGGTGATGATCCAGATTGCGGTGCCTTCACGCGAGTCCGACGCACACTACGAGCAAGAACGCCACGATCTCGAGCGTGCCGTGGGCGAGGTCAACGGCGAGCACGGACTCGTCGGTCACCCCGCCATTCACTACCTCCACAAGAACCTTCCCTTCGATGAACTCATCGCGCTCTATTTGGCGGCCGACATCATGATGGTGACGCCCTTCAAGGACGGAATGAATCTGGTGGCCAAGGAGTACGTCATGTGCCGAACCGACCTGACCGGCAAATTGGTATTGAGCGAATTCGCCGGGGCCGCGACTGAACTGCGCGGCGCGTATATGGTCAATCCCCACGACCTCGACGGAATCAAGGAGGCGATTCTCCTCGCGATGAATTCCGGACCTAAGGAAACGAGGGACCGGATGTCGAGAATGCGCCGCATGGTCTTTCGCCGCAACGTCTACGACTGGGCGAGGGCGTTCCTCGCCGCACTCCAGCTTTCAGGTCCCACGACCTGAGTCGCGGCGTTTGACGCAACTCAGAGTTCGTCGACGAGGTCCGCTACCGAATCGACAATACGAGACGGCTGGAACGGATAGTGATCAATCTCTTCGGCCCGGGTAACGCCCGACAACACAAGGATGGTGCCAAGGCCCGCCTCGGCACCGGCCTGAATGTCGGTGTCCATTCGGTCACCAATCATGATGGTCGACTTCGAGTGCGCTCCTAGAATATTGAGGCCTTCGCGAATCATTACGGGATTGGGTTTGCCGACGAAATAGGGCGCGACGCCCGTGGCACTTTGAATCATTGCGGCCAATGCCCCACAACCGGGCAGCGAACCTTCAGGCGACTGACCCGTCGGTTCGGGATTGGTCGCCACGAAGTGACTACCGTTCTCAACGAGTCGCACGGCCGTGGTCATTTCGTCGAAGGAGTAGTTCTGGGTTTCACCGAGCACTACGTAGTCCGGTTGACGATCGTCCTCGCGATACCCCACGTCGTGAATCGCCTCGTGCAAACTGGATTGGCCGATGACGAACGCCGTCCCGAAGGGTCGCTGCGTGTGCACGAAGTGGGCGGTAGCCAGTGCGGACGTCCACAACTGTTCCTCCTCGACCGCCAAACCCATCAACGCCAGTTGAAGGCGGACTTCACGAGGTGTAAAGAGTGAGTTGTTGGTGAGAATGAGGTAGGGACGGTTCGTCGAGCGCAGTTTGTCGAGAAACTTGTCGGCACCGGGAATCATTGCCCCATCGCGGATCAGCACGCCATCCATGTCGCAGAGCCAACTCTCGGCGCGCGATAACAAATCCATGTTTCCAGTATGGACGATGCGACGGCGCCTTCTCACTGCGCCGCGCACTCAATCACAACAATTTCTGTTCCGCCGACGGACAGCGGCCGTTCAGATGTCTTGGAACTGGTCCGGGGGCGAACGGCGCACCAGACGATTGCGGTCGTCCGGCGTGCTGCAGGCGATAGTGGGTTGAACTCCCGGCACGTTATCGACATCGTGCGTATGATGCGTCCAGACGTAAGGCGGGCAGCTGGTTGAACAGCGTCACCGTCTGCAGAACGCAGCCACAATCAATTAGGGGGAATTTGATGAATGCAGGTACCAGGTCGTTCTCGCCGAGGCGTTTTGCGGGCACGCTCGCAACCGTTTTCATGTTGACCTTTGGTGTACTCGTGTCGGGCGCGACACCGTCGTTCGCTGGCACGGCGCTGCACTCGGCCGACGGTTCGGCCTATTGCAAATTGTTGATCTCATACGACAAAAAACAGGTCGCCGCGAACAAAGCCCTCGAAACTCCCGGCGGCGCTATAGCGTCCATGAAGGCCGCCTACGCGAAGCTGAAGGGCGTCGAGGGCCTCGTCCTCGGAGTCGCTCCGTCGTCGTTGCAGTCGTCTTACAAGACACTTTTTAAGGAGCTGAACGAATTTTACGGCTACTTATCCTCCGTTAACTTTGACTACAAGAAGTTGAACAAAGCCGACTTGGCCAAGTTCGCGGGACTTTCGAAATCAATGACGGCGGCGTCCTCCAAGATCACCGCCTACAACAAAAACGTTTGCGGCATCAAGAGCTAGAGCGGGGTAGTTCCTTCGCCGTTCAACGCAAACAGTCTGGAAGTAGCGCGAAGGCGTCGTCAACGCTGCATTGAAGGGCCGTCGTAATCGCGTTTGCGGGCACCCACGTGGGATAGGGCTCTTCGTGCGTGCGGTGGGCGCCGTGCTCGGTATGTTCTTGGCGAATCACGGCGAGGCGATTGGTGCCGAGTAGATCGCTGACGCGCACGATGGCCGGCCAGATGCGGGCGTGCAGCAGGGTGATCTTTGCGTTAATGAGTCTCGCGGCCACAATGTCGTCATCGCCGTCGAGCTCATTCAAAATCTCGTATATCTTCTTACCGGCCGAGTGCCCCCACCAACTTCCACGAATTGGCTCGCCGGCAATGAACTCGGCAACGTTGGGTACCGGCCCGCGCGCCGATTGTAGGACCACACCGTGTTGCTCGACCCAGGACCGTGTCGCCTTCGTAAGATCCTCGCCCATAGCATTCACGTCGCCGGTAGGACGGTTGCCTCGAGCTCGGTTGGCTGCCAACCCGGTCGACCGACAACGTAACGCAGTCGGTCGCCGTTCGTGTGTGCCGATCGAACATCGCGCACGATGGCACCGAATTCGTGATAACCAATCCGCACCGGGTTGTACGTGTTGATGTTCTTGGTCAGTCCGTAACGAATTCGTCGAACCTCCTTTTCGAAGGTACCGAACATACGGTCCCAGATAATAAGGATGCCACCGTAATTCTTGTCGAGGTACTGGCGATTGGTGCCGTGGTGCACGCGGTGGTGCGAGGGCGTGTTGAAGATCATCTCGATTGGTTCGGGAAAACGATCGATCGCCTCGGTGTGAATCCAGAATTGGTAAAGGAGATTGAGTTGACCGGCTCGGTGAACCTTTTGCGGTGGAAATCCGAGGAGGGGCAGTGGTGCAAAAACCCAAAAGGTGAGAAAGGGTGACCACGGTTGACGAAGGGCCGTCGTTAGGTTGTAGCGCTCGCTCGAATGGTGTGAGACGTGGTTCGCCCACAACAGGCGGACTTCGTGCATCCATCGGTGATCCCAGTAGTAACAAAAGTCCCACAGAACCATGACCATCGTCATTGATCCGCGTCGAGAACCGAAATTCGCAATTCGGTGATTATAGAGAAGTTCGTCGATTCGAATGAGTACCGGGGCGACGGCCAACTGTACTGCGACGTTGCCGGCGAGCATCGCCACGCTGGCCGTCGAGTCACTGCAATCAAAACCGAGTGGCATCAAGGGGTCGGCCGGCAACTGTGCACCTGACAACGTCACGATGTCGGCGTTCTCGAGATCACCCAACGTCCGCTTGGCTTCGTGACGTAACGCAATGTACTCGACCGCAGTGCTGAGTGCGAAGAACGGGAACGACAGCTTGTCGATCAAGTCGATTTGCCGTCTTTTTGGCGCCATTCGCCTCACGATACTCTCGGGTCCTCTCATCTTGGGACTTCGTCGTTTCCAAAAGCATCACTCGATGAAGTTTTTCAACAAATGCCAGTGATAAGACCACCTTTACGACGTCAATTGGGCTCTTGTTGGGCCGACGTCGGCTCTGAATTGGACTTGTTCTAATACTTTTGACTCACTGAATCGTCCGAACGCGAGATCCAAAAGGGGTGGTGCAATGGCTATCGCAATAGGCGATGATCGGCACGTCGAAGACCCCGTCGCGCCACTACGGATCGTTTCTGAAACTCAGCCCACCGCAGTCGTGACGACGCTCCAACCGGACAACGTTGTTGAAGCGCCGACGAACATTGAAATTATGAGCAAATGGATGTGGGTAGTCTTCAGTCTCTTCAGCGTCGTATTGGCTGGCTACTTGATTGCCGTAGCGGTACGAGGTCCGGGCGACTCGTGGACCTGGCTCGACGGATGGACCGTTTGTGGCATTGAGGTCGTCGCTTCGATGATGTGCATCGTTCGAGGTTTCAATCGCCACCACGGTCGTTCCGCTCCACTGTTTCTGGGATTCTCACTCCTATCGTGGAGCATCGGTGATATCTGCTTAACCATTGAATCGCTCGGAGGACGCACTCCATCGACGCCGTCGATCGCGGACCTGTTTTACATTCTCTTCTACCCTCTCGCCTACATCGCTACCGTGCAATTGATTCGGCGATCAATTGGGCGCCTCACTCGACCGAATTGGCTCGACGGCGTCGTGGCTGGGCTAGGCGCCGCTGCGGTCTGCGCGGCATTTGCCTTCCACGACATCGTGCATCTGACGGGCGGTGATGCCGTGGCGGCCGCAACGAATCTGGCGTACCCGATTGGCGACCTCTTGCTACTCTCCTTGGCCATCTGTGGGACCGTGTTGTTGGCCGATCGCCGTTCTTCGCCATGGATTCTGCTCGCTGGGGGAATATCGCTCAACGTGGTAGGCGACACGTTCAACCTGCTCTCCTCCACCAACATCCTTGCGACGATTGGCGCGGACTTCAACGCGATTGCGTGGCCCGCATCTATCCTGCTGATGTCAATGTCGGTGTGGATGAAACCCCGTGCACTCGATCCCCTACGAGCGCAACGGGTCGCCGGTTTCTTGATTCCTAGTGCGGCCGTCTTCAGTTGCCTACTAATCCTTGTCGTCGGTTCGCTACACCCCTTGACGCGCGTCGCGCTCGGACTGGCGACCGCGACGTTGATGGTCGTGGGGATTCGATTGTCACTCTCGGCGCGCACGCTGCGGCTCTTAACTGAAGAGCGTCACCGACAGGCCCAGACCGACGATCTAACCGGCCTCGGTAATCGGCGTCACTTAGAGGACGTCGTCGAAACGTACTTCACGGACTTCGCCGATCCCTGGACGACGGAACGAAGAATGGCCTTCCTCTACATTGACCTCAACCACTTTAAGGAGATCAACGACTCCTTCGGCCACCCCGCCGGCGACGAACTGCTTCGCCAACTAGGACCTCGACTTACCCGGGCCGTGACAAACTCGGGCACGGTCTTTCGCTTGGGGGGCGACGAACTTGCCGTAATCTTGATTGACGCGGACGCCG
>CAJDUS010000056.1_pt1 | contig 11165 bp, 7 predicted proteins | sample 7390831 | NCBI WGS metagenome assembly CAJDUS01 (sample SAMEA7055684, study PRJEB34461) | soil metagenome | biome: terrestrial ecosystem; feature: Peninsula; material: soil | place: Antarctica | collected 2016
CTCGGTTTCATTGACGGGCAGGGGATTCCAGCAGGCGAAGAAGTGACCCGGTTCGACCGACGGCTCTAACTCCGGCCGCACGAGGTGACACTGATCGGTGGCGAATTTGCACCGAGGCGCAAAACTGCAGCCGTCGGAGAGCTTGAGCAGATTCGGGGGACGTCCCGGAATTGTGATGAGTCGGGTGTGGCTGTGATTAGAAACCTTGGGGGAGCTCTCTAACAGCGCGCGGGTGTAGGGCATGCGGTGGTGGTAGAAAACGTCACGCGTTGAACCAGTCTCCACAATCCTCCCGGCGTACATCACAATGATTCGCGAAGTGCGCGTCGCGACAACGCCGAGGTCGTGGGTTACGAGGATGATTGACATCTTCAGACGATCCTTCAACTCGTCCAGCAAGTTCAGAATCTGCGCCTGAATCGTGACGTCGAGACCGGTCGTTGGTTCGTCGGCCATCAACAACTTGGGCGAACAGGCGAGCGCTATGGCGATGACGACTCGTTGGCGCATGCCGCCTGAGAGTTGTCCCGGGTAGGCGCTGTAGCGCTCCGCGGGCGATGGAATACCAACCAATTCCAAGAGTTCAATGGCGCGGGCCTTGGCGTCGGCCCTATTCATGCCCAGACGCACACGCAGGGACTCGTCGATTTGTTTACCAATGCGCATCACCGGATTGAGCGACGTCATCGGGTCCTGGAAGATCATGGCGACCTCGGTGCCCCAGATTTTTCGCTTCTCGTTCTCGCTGGCACCGACGACCTCGAAACCGTCAATCCGTGCCGAGCCCGAAACGGTGACGTTGCTGCGAGGCTGCAGTCCCATAATCGTGCGCGAAAGGACAGTTTTGCCGGATCCGGACTCACCGACAATGCCGAGTGTCTCGTTGGGGCCGAGATCGAAGGAGACGCCTCCTACTGCGGGCAGCGCCCCGCCGGCGGTGGCGAAGGTGGTCGCCAGGTCCTTTACGACGAGCAACTTGTCAGGACTCACAGTTTCACCTCAGTGACGTCAAAGTGGCTGCGTAGTCGGTCGCCAATGAAGTTGAGACAGAGCAGAAAGAGACAGAGGGCCGCCGACGGGAACAGGACCAGCCAAGGGTTCTGGGAGAGCACAGTTCGTGCCTCGTTGATCATGTTGCCCCACGACGGCGTGGGGGGATTGACGGAGAGACCGAGGAATGCGAGCGCGCCTTCCAACGTGACGACTGTCGCAATGCCAATGAGCAGGAACGAGATGCCGATGGGCGCGATATTGGGTAACAGTTCCTTCATCAGGATCCGGCGATCAGTCGCGCCCTGCACTTTTGCGGCGATGATGTAGTCCTTCGTCGCGACGTTGAGCGTCGCCGTGCGGATGACGCGGTAGACGAGAGGAATTGAAGCCAGTCCAATGACGATGATGATTTTGAGCAGCGAACGTGGCGTCCAGAACGAAAGCACTGCGATGGTCGCAATGATGGCGGGAAAGGCGAGGAAAATGTACATGAATGTCGTGACGATGGAGTCGAATCGACCGCGACGATAGGCCGCGAGCATTCCGAGCGGAGCCCCGATGCCGTAACCAATGACCATGGCGCCAGCGCCTACGGCAATCGATACTCGAGCGCCATAGGTTACGCGGGAGAATATGTCGCGGCCGAGGTCGTCGGTGCCAAAGAGGTGGTGCAGGCTCGGTCCGACGTCAATAGCGTTGAAGTTCTCGTAGAGCGGATTCTGCAGTGGCAAAATATTGGCGAAGATGGCGCCGAGGATGTTGAGGCCGATCCAGCCCACGCAAATCCAGAAAAGTACGCCGAGCTTTCCCTTCTTCTCGGGCCTCTCGACTAGGGAATACTCCTCGGTGATGATGGTCTCCACATTGCCCACCGGATTGATCCAATTACTCACGACTAATCCTCGGATCCACCATATTGATCATGAAGTCGAAGATGAAGTTGATGACCACCACTCCGACCGAGACGGTAAGCACGATGCCTTGAACGAGCAAGAAGTCACTCATATTGATCGCAGTAATCAGGGTGTACCCGAGCCCGGGAATGGCCAGAAGGTACTGGACGACGAAGCCTCCCGCCAGGAGCGTGCCTATATTCACTCCGGCGGCGCCGAGCAGGGCCACCGACGAGGGGCGAAAGGCGTGACTCCACATGATGCGGCGTTGGCTGATGCCCTTGGAGCGCGCCATCGTGATGAACTCCTCTTGCAAGGTGGAGATGAGATCACTTCGAAGGACTCGGTAGTAGACAACGAAACTCCCGACTGCGAGCGAGATGGCGGGCAACGAAAGGCTCTCGAGGTTGCCAATCGGGTCAGAGCCGAACGAAACGTACGACGACGGCCCAGTGTGCGGGACACCCATTTTGATGGAGACCAAGAGCACCATGAGAACGATGATGATGAAGTTGGGAATCGAAAGCAGGGTGAAACTCGTGGCACCGAGCATCCGGTCGATTGGACCATCGGGGCGCTTGGCGGAACGCATGGCCGCTGGAATGGCCGCGGCGAAGGCCAGAATTTGGCTGAGCAGCATGATCTCGAGGTCAATCGGCAGCGCGGCGCGAATGGTGCTCGCAACCGAGGTCTGTGAGATGAAGGATGTTCCGAGATTGCCTCGCACGACGTTGCTAATCCAGGTGAAGTACTGAAGATAGATGGGGCGATTAAGTCCCATCTGTTTAAACAGTGCGGCCTTGGCTTCGGGTGTTGCTCCAAATCCAAGAATCACGGTGGCCGGATTACCGGGAAGAAGGTGAATCAAGTAGAAACTGCCCACTGAAATGACGAAGACGATGCCGACGAGCAGCACCATTCGTTTCGTCAAATAACTAAGCACTTTCCCCCTCTGATGAGACTGTTCTGACAATACTCAACGCGAACAGTGCCGAAGTGTCACTGTTCGGGCGCCATCCGTCGCCAAATGCCCACCTCGGGCCCGATTTGAGTATCGGACGCAGCTCGCCGGTCTGTCACAGCGCCTCGCTACCGTGGACAGGTGAAAAGAATTGCTATAGCTGGCGGCATAGGTGCTGGCAAAAGTGCAGTGACCGATCGACTGGTCCAACTCGGTTTCAGCGTCATCGATACCGACGTAGTGGCCCGCGAAGTCACCGCGGTTGGCAAACCTGCGTGGCGAGCGCTGCGCGACGCCTTCGGCGACGCAGTCCTCGCGCCTGACGGCACGCTCGATCGCGCATTCGTGGCCGAAGTGGTCTTTCATGACTCCTCGTCGTTACGACGTCTCAACCACATCACCCACGGATACATCGGTAGTGACGTCATCGATCAATTGGGTAGGGCCAGCGGTGACGTCGTCTTCGTGGCCATTCCACTCTTTCGACCTGAGCACCGTTCAGTTTTTCGCCTCGACGAGGCGTGGGCGGTAATGGTCGAACCCGAGACTGCCGTGCAGCGACTCGTCGTGAATCGGGGCTTCTCTGAAGTCGACGCCCGGGCTCGACTGGCCAACCAACTCACGAACGACGAGCGCGCAAAGATCGTTGACCGCGTGATCTGGAACGAGGGTTCGCTCGACGACCTGTACACATCGCTCGACGACGCACTACGCGCAACGGAGTCGATACGTGGATAAGTTCCTCGTCGAGTCTCCGTTTCAACCGGCCGGTGACCAGCCTGCGGCCATTGCGAAACTGGCCCAGGGCGTTGAGGACGGCCTGCGTTTTCAAACGCTCGAGGGCATCACCGGCAGTGGCAAGACGGCAACCATTGCCTGGCTGGTGGAGCACGTGCAACGTCCCACGTTAATTTTGGAGCCCAACAAGTCGCTCGCGGCCCAGTTGGCGTCCGAGTTAAAGGAGATGCTTCCGCAGAACCGTGTTGAGTTCTTCGTCTCCTACTACGACTACTACCAACCCGAGGCCTACATCCCACGCACCGACACCTTCATCGAGAAGGACAGCGCGATTAACGAAGAAATTGACCGCCTTCGTCACGCCGCCACGTCGTCGCTCCTCACGCACCGTGACACGATTGTTGTCGCGTCGGTGTCGTGCATCTACGGGCTCGGTTCGCCCATTGAGTACCGCGAACGGATGCTGCAATTAGAAGTCGGCGACACGATTGACCAGCGAGTGCTGCTGCGTCGACTGGTCGAGATGCAGTACAACCGCAATGAACTGGTTTTGGATCGGGGAGCCTTTCGCATGAAGGGTGACACCTTGGAGATCCAGCCGGCGTATAGCAACGAGGCGATACGGGTCTCCTTCTTCGGCAACGAGATTGAATCGGTCTCCTTCTTCAATCCGCTCACCCAGGAGAGCCGCGGCCAGGTGCAGGAGTTCACTCTCTTTGCCGCCTCGCACTACGCCACGGGGGCCGCGACCCTGCAGCGCGCCTGTCGAGAGATCGAAGACGAACTCCAGGTTCAGTTGGCCACCTTTCAAAGCGAGGGGAAACTGCTCGAAGCCCAACGGCTGCGGTCGCGCACCGAGCACGACCTCGAAATGATCGAGCAGACCGGCGTCTGCTCGGGCATCGAGAACTACTCGGCCCACCTCGACGGCCGTAAGCCCGGCGAACGTCCCTACACGTTGCTCGACTACTTCCCGGACGACTTCCTCGTAGTGATTGACGAATCGCACGTCGCCGTGCCGCAGGTTCGGGGTCAGTACGCAGGCGACCGGTCGCGCAAGGAAACCTTGGTGGAGCACGGATTCCGACTGCCGTGCGCCCTCGACAATCGTCCCCTCAACTTTGACGAGTTCATGGAACTCGTGCCCCAGATGGTTTTTGTCTCCGCGACGCCCGGACCGTACGAGTTAGAACACAGCGACCAGATCGTCGAACAGGTGATTCGTCCGACCGGCCTACTGGACCCAATCGTGACGGTGCTGCCGACCAAGAACCAGATCGACGACCTGCGTGCACGTCTTGACGTTGTCATTGAGCGCAATGAACGCGCCCTCATCACGACCCTCACCAAACGAATGTCCGAGGATCTAACGAACTTCCTTACCAAGGCCGGCTACCGCGTCCAGTACCTGCACAGTGACATCGATACGATTCAGCGCATTGAGATCCTTCGCTCTCTTCGATTGGGCGAGTTCGACGTGTTGGTGGGCATCAACCTCCTGCGCGAAGGACTGGACTTGCCCGAGGTCTCGTTGGTCGCCATCCTCGACGCCGACAAGGAAGGTTTTCTGCGCTCGCGTTCGGCTCTCACCCAGACCATTGGCCGCGCCGCGCGCAACTCCAATGGTCAGGCCGTCCTCTACGCCGACCGGATGACTGATTCAATGCGGGCTGCGATTTCGTTGACCGAACGACGTCGAATGCTCCAGATTGAGTACAACTCCGAGCACGGTATCGAACCAAAAACCGTCATGAAGAACGTGGCCGACATCCTCGGCCGACTGCGCAGCGAATCGATGCCCGAGCCCCTCAATAAGATCCACGGGGTCACGTCCTTGGAGAATATGCTCCCCGATGACCTCTCGCTCGAAGTGGCCCGAGTGGAAAAGGCCATGCTCCAAGCAGCAGCGGAGCTCCGCTTCGAGGAGGCGGCCGGATTACGCGACGTCCTTCATACGCTGCAGCGCCAGAGCTTCGCCACGCAACTCGACGAACTCTCCCTCGACGACCTGGCACTCGATGCCTGACCGGTAAAGTCCCTACATGTCGTCGTCAATCCGGGTGCAAGGCGCCCGCGTCCATAATCTCAAGAACCTCTCGGTCGAGATTCCACGCGACCAGTTGGTGGTCTTCACCGGGCTCTCGGGATCGGGAAAATCGTCGCTCGCCTTCGACACCATCTATGCCGAAGGACAGCGTCGCTACGTCGAGAGCCTTTCGGCGTACGCGCGCCAGTTCCTCGGTCAAATGGACAAGCCGGACGTCGATTTCATCGAGGGTCTCTCGCCGGCCATTTCCATTGACCAGAAAACCGCCTCGCGCAACCCCCGCTCGACCGTGGGCACCATCACTGAGATCCACGACTACCTGAGACTGCTCTTCGCGCGAATCGGCGTCCAACACTGCCCCAACTGTGGCAAAGTCGTCACCCGACAAACGCCACAGCAGATCGTCGACCTCGTCTTGGCGCGCTCGCGCGACGAGCGATTCCTCGTGTTGGCGACAGTGGTTGAAGGCCGTAAGGGTGAGTATTCGACCTTGCTCGGCGAACTGGCGGCGCAGGGATTCTCTCGAGCTCGCGTTGACGGCGAGGTCATCGAACTGGCCGACCGTGAAAGCCTGACGTTGGCGCGCTACGAAAAACACACCATCGACGTGGTGCTCGACCGTCTCAGCGTGAAGGCCTCCATCCGTCAGCGGCTCACTGAATCAGTCGAGGCGGCGCTGAAACTGACGAGGGGCATCGTCTCGTTCCTCTTCATTGACGACGACGAACTCGTGCAGTTCTCCGAAAAGATGGCCTGTAACGACTGCGGCATCAGTTTTACTGAACTCGCGCCGCGCGATTTCTCTTTCAACTCGCCCTACGGTGCCTGTCCGGTTTGCACGGGACTGGGTACGCGCTACGAGGTTGACCCCGAACTCGTCGTACCCGACGACACGCTTTCGCTAGCTGACGGAGCGCTCGCGCCGTGGTCCGGTGTGCGCTTTAAGTACTTCGCGCGACTCATCGAGGGAATCGCCACACTCGGTGAGTTCGACGTCGACACGTCATGGAAGAAGTTGAAGCCTAAGGACCGAAAGCTCGTACTCTACGGGGTCGAAAAGAAATCGGTGCCGGTTAAGTACCGCAACCGCTACGGCAAAGTCCGCACTTACGACACCACCTACGCCGGTATCGTTGACTGGTTGGAACGAAAGCGCAACGAGGCCGACGGCGACTGGTCGCGCGAACAGGCCGAACAGTACATGCGCGAAGTCGAGTGTCACACCTGCAAGGGTCAACGACTCAAGCCCGAAGTGCTGGCCGTACTAATCCAGCGTCACAACATCGCCGATGTCAACGCCATGACGATTGACGAAGCAATCGCCTTCTTCGAGAATTTGAAACTGACCAAACGCGAACAGACGATTGCGCTTCGAGTCGTCAAGGAAATTAATGAGCGTCTCACCTTCTTAATGGACGTGGGACTCGATTACCTGACGCTCAGCCGTGCCTCGGCGACGTTGTCGGGCGGTGAGGCGCAACGTATCCGGCTGGCGAGCCAGATTGGCAGTTACCTGGTTGGCGTGCTCTACGTCCTGGACGAACCGTCGATCGGTCTGCACCAGCGCGACAATCGCCGCTTAATTGCAACCCTGGAGCGCCTGCGTGATCTGGGGAACTCGGTCATCGTCGTTGAACACGATGAAGAGACGATCCGACTAGCCGATTTCATCGTCGACATCGGACCGGGGGCGGGAGAATTTGGGGGCCGTGTCGTGCACGCGGGCACGTATAAAGAACTTCTCGAGAACACCGAATCGCTCACCGGCCAGTACTTGTCGGGGGAGCGCTCCATTGCTATACCTTCGACGCGTCGCACCGGGGACGGCAAAAAATTGACAATCAAAGGTGCGCGGGCCAACAACCTGCAAAACGTCACCGTTGACATTCCGCTCGGCGACTTCGTGGCAATCACTGGCGTCTCGGGATCGGGAAAGTCAACCCTGATTAATGGCATCTTGCTCTCGTCACTCGAACACCAGATCAATCGCGCCAAAACGACACCGTTCGAACATGACACGATTCTGGGCGTAAAACACCTCGACAAGGTCGTCGCGGTCGACCAGCAGCCGATTGGACGCACGCCACGTTCCAACCCGGCGACGTACACCGGCGTCTTTGACAAGATTCGTAAACTCTTCGCCGAAACCCAAGAGGCCAAGGTGCGCGGTTACCAGCAGGGACGCTTCTCCTTCAATGTGAAGGGTGGACGCTGCGAGACCTGTGCCGGTGATGGCACTATCAAGATTGAAATGCACTTCTTGCCCGACGTCTATGTGAACTGTGAAGTCTGCAACGGGGCACGCTACAACCGTGAGACGTTGGAGATTAGTTACCGAGGAAAGTCAATCAGTGACGTACTCAACATGCCTGTCGCCGAGGCGTTGAACTTCTTCGAACGTCAACCCTCAATCCTGCGTCACATCCAGAGCCTCGACGATGTTGGACTCGGCTACGTGCGACTCGGCCAACCGGCGCCTACGTTGTCGGGAGGTGAGGCTCAGCGCGTGAAATTGGCGACCGAGCTGGCCCGACGACCGACCGGTCACACGCTCTACGTGCTCGACGAACCAACGACGGGCCTCCACTTCGAAGACGTCAATCGACTGCTGCACGTCCTGCATCGATTGGTCGACCAGGGCAACACCGTGCTGGTGATTGAGCACAACCTCGACGTCGTGAAGACGGCCGACTGGGTCATTGATTTAGGTCCCGATGGCGGTCGACGCGGTGGCCTCATCGTTGGAGAGGGAACGCCCGAGACGATTGCGACGTTGCCCACGGCGACCGGACTTGTTCTAAAAGAGTCGTTGGCAGCCCACGGGCGGCCCTAGTGTTCGACAAGCCCTCGGGCATTCCTCGCCAGAGTGGGTGTTACCTCTTTCGCAATCAACAAGGCACCGTCATTTACGTCGGCAAGGCTCTCTCGTTGGCGTCGCGACTTGGCAACTACTTCCAGCGCACCGGCGTACTGGACCACAAGACTCAGGCGCTCATGGCCGAGGCGACGTCGGTCGACTGGATCATTACCCCGACAGAACTCGACGCTCTCGTCCTCGAGAACGAACTCATTAAGGAGAATCAACCGCGCTACAACATGCGCCTGAAGGACGACAAGAGCTTCCCCTACGTAGCAATCGATAACCGAGTCGACTTCCCGGCGCCGTACACCACGCGCGGCAAGCACCAGAAGGGAGTGCGTTACTTCGGACCGTTCGTCGACGTGCGCGCACTTCGAACGACCATGGACGAACTTATTCAGGCCTTCCCACTTCGTTCCTGCTCCAAGCACAAGTACAACTACCATCAGCGGATCGGGCGTCCCTGTTTGCTCTTCGACATCGGCAAATGTGCCGGACCCTGCGTTGGGGCCATCGACAAGACGGGCTACGAGTCGCTCGTACAGTCGTGGTCGCGGTTCTTTGACGGCGACGTACGACAACTACGCGGACTGTTGCAACACCAGATGGAGGAGGCCAGCGAAAAGAAGCACTACGAGGCGGCCGCCAAGGCCCGCGACGGACTAGACGCCCTGGAACGCGCCGCCAGCGTACAGAACGTGGTACTGGACGATCATTCCAATCTCGACGTGCTCTGCGTGGCGACGGAGGGGGGACGCGCTGCCGTGGTGCGCTTTCGTGTGCGCTTCGGACGCATTATTGGACGTTCGGTCAATCTGATTGACCGTTCGATGGACGAGAACGACGCCGAGATTCTTGAAAGCGTCCTGCCCGACATGTTCGACGGAGCGGCGTCGGTGCCGCCGGTCGTGCTCGTGGGGAGTGTGGAGTCAATGACGCCGCTTATGGCCGAATTCCTGCGTGAACTGCGCGGACGGCCCGTCGAGGTGGTTGTCCCAAAGAGGGGCAAACGCCGACGGGCCGTTGAGATGGCAATCGCCGACGCGCAATCGGTGATCGACCGTGACTCGCTTCGACGTCAGAGCGACCACAACGTGCGCTCGCGAGCGCTCCAAGAGCTCGGCGCAGCCCTGTCGCTTCCCTTGCCGCCTTTTCGCATTGAGTGTTTCGACATGAGCCACTTGCAGGGGACGAACTACGTCGGCTCGATGGTCGTCTTCGAGGATGGACTGCCGCTCAAGAGCGACTACCGGCACTTCAACGTGAAAGAGGTTCTCGGCAACGACGACGTCGGGGCCATGGAAGAGGTCGTGCGACGACGTCTCACCTACTGGAACGACGAACAGAGCACGACCAAGTTCCGCCGTCCCGACCTCATCATCATCGATGGCGGCTTGCCGCAGCTCCACGCCGCACAAAAAGCGGCCCGGACGCTCGGGCTCGACGACCAAGTTGAATTCACGGCCCTCGCCAAGCGTGATGAGCTCCTCTACCGGCCGGGATCGAGTATGCCCATCGCACTCGATCGCGGATCGGAGAGTCTGTACCTTGTTCAGCGCCTGCGCGACGAGGCCCACCGCTTCGCCATCACGTTTCACCGATCTAAGCGCGGTAAGTCAATGGTGGCCTCCACGTTGCAGGGCATCGAAGGACTGGGGCCGGCACGTCGCGATCGGCTCATGACGCAGTTCGGTTCACTCGACACCATTCGCGCCGCAACGCTCGACGAGCTCGACGCACTGGCGTGGCTACCGAGCGACGTGGCGTTGAGGCTCTACGATCATCTACAGGCGCCGGCCCAACCACGACCGACGAAGGGAAGCGACGATGAGTGAAGTGCTTCTTGTGACGGGGATGTCGGGCGCCGGACGCTCGACGGTCTCGGCCGCGCTGGAGGACCTCGGCTGGTTCGTCATCGACAACATGCCGATTGAACTCATTGCGCGTGTCGGGGACCTCGTGACGGCCGGTTCGCGCGAATACGCCGGCGTTGCTTTCATTGTCGGACGTTCCGGCGGTGTTCGACCAGACGCGTGGCTCGCGGTCGAACGTGAACTGCGCGAACTCCACGAGAATGCGAAGATTCTCTTCCTCGACGCTCCTGACGACGTTCTCATTCACCGTTTCGAGGGCAATCGCCGTCGACACCCCTTCGACGCACCAACGTTGGCCGAGTCCATTGCCGGGGAGCGCGAACTCCTTCGGCCCATCCTGTTCGGATCGGACCTCGTCATCGACACCGGGTCGATCAATGCCAACCAGCTTCGTTCGCGGATTGTTGAGACGTTCACCGACGTGAGTGGCAGCTCGCTTCGCGTGTCGTTCGTTTCCTTCGGCTACTCGAACGGTATTCCACGCGACGTCGACTTAGTCTTCGACTGTCGATTCTTGCCTAATCCCTACTGGATCGAGGATCTCCGTCCCCTGTCGGGCCTCGACGAACCAGTCGCGCGTTACGTCCTCTCCCAAGACGCGGCACAGCATTTCCTCGCCGACGTCGTCGGGCTGCTGGAGTGGCAGATACCCGAGTTCGCCAAAGAGGGCAAGTCCTATCTCTCGATCGCGATTGGCTGCACCGGCGGTCGTCATCGCTCGGTCGCTATTGCCGAAGAGCTGCGTCGGCGACTGAGTATCGACCACGCCGTCTTTCACCGCGATATCGCTCGATGAAGG
>CAJDUS010000057.1_pt1 | contig 11151 bp, 8 predicted proteins | sample 7390831 | NCBI WGS metagenome assembly CAJDUS01 (sample SAMEA7055684, study PRJEB34461) | soil metagenome | biome: terrestrial ecosystem; feature: Peninsula; material: soil | place: Antarctica | collected 2016
CGCTCCCGGGCACCAACTGGCCAACCGTTACCGCATTCAAGAGTTACTGGGTGTTGGTCAAACGGCCGAGGTCTACCTCGCCGACGACATCTCCTTGCAGCGGCCGGTGGTCGTAAAAGTCCTGTTGCCGAGACTCGCGGGTCATGAAGACGTCCGTCGGGCTTTTCGCGATCGGATTATTCAGGCAGCCACGCTCAGCCACCCCCATCTCGCGCGAGTCTTCGACGGAGGGCAGGAATCGGGCTCGATTTTCATGATTTGTGAGTACTTGAGTGGGGGATCGCTCGAGACCATTCTGGCCACTGGTCGACGCCTGAGCGTCGACGACGGCGCACGGCTCGGCCGCGATGTATCGAGTGCGCTGGCGTACATCCACGAGAACGGGATTGTTCACGGCGCGTTGAAGCCGTCGAAGCTGCTGCTCGACGACGAGGGCCGGGTGCGCGTCAGCGATATTGCGTTGGCCGGACTTGGTTCGGCCCACCGCGAGCGACTCTCGCTCGACGACGTTCGCTTCCTCAGCCCCGAACAGGCCGTTGGTGATCCACCCGGGCCCAAGAGCGACGTCTACTCGCTCGCCCTCATTCTCTACGAAGCCGTCACTGGCGCCACACCCTTCGACGGCATCACTCCTGAAGCGGTGCTGCGAGCCCGAATCAACGCGTCACTGCCGATGCGTCCCGAATTGGGCACGCTCGACATGTTGCTCGCGCAAGCTGCCGTCTCAGACCCCGCTCTGCGACTCGACGCCGAACAGTTCGCCGGTCGACTAGGCGCCGTCGTGAGTGATTTCGCGCCCCTCGTCCTCGCACCGGTGAGTCGCGAAGTCCCCCTCTTATCGACGTTCCGCCCGGCCGAACCCCGTACGTCGGTTGGATTTCGGCCACCTTCTCCCGACCAGATCACGGGCGCGACGCCACTCGTAACGTCGCGGCGACCGGGGGAACCGCGTCACGCTCGGCCGGCCGACGAATGGGTGACCTCGAGCGTGGGGGGTGTCTCGCAACGCGGCGCTCGTGGTGGCATCGACGAATTCAATTATTCGAGCACGCCACGTTCGCGTCGCTTGGCCTTTCTCGTTGCGGCCATCGTCGTCCTCGTGGTGGCAATTGGCGGTGGTGTCGTTTGGGGCTTCGGTCTCTTGAAGTCGAGCATCACAGTTCCCTCGCTCATCAACGCGAACTTCAACGCACTTTCGGGATCCACCGGGACCAGCACGAACCCGTTAGCGATCAAGTTGAAGGCCGACGGATTCACGGTCTCGGCGACTAAGCGCGAATTCTCGTCAACGGTGCCGCTGCACGGCATCATCTCCCAGTTGCCCGTTGCGGGCTCGTCGGGCAAGAGCGGGCTGGTGATTACGGTTACCGTCTCCGAAGGAAAGCAACTCGCCACGCTGCCAGGTCATCTCGTGGGTTCGAGTTGCAACGCCGACATCCGGGCCCTGCGCAAAATCCACGTGAACGCCAGTTGTCCCGCGTCGCACGCGATTTCGAGCATTGCAACGCCCACTGGTCTCGTCGCCCGCGTTACGTACAACGGTTCACCGAATCCCTTGGTCGTGCCGACCGGCGCCAGCGTGATCCTCCAGCTTTCGACCGGACCGTCTGGAACGTCGTCGACCACGACGACCACCGTTGTGGTGACGGGCACGACCACCACCACGGCTCCGGTGCTCGTTGCCGTTCCCAATGTCATTGGCAAGAGTCCAACGCAGGTGACGGCCGCCTTCCACGCTGCCGGTCTCTACTATTCGACGACGGGACCCGGGGCTGGTCCAACGCCCACCTGGACGAGCGTGGTTTCGGAGGCGCCGGCCGCTGGCACGATGGTGGCGAAGCTCTCGTCGGTTCTCTTACACGTGAAGTGAGCGACGGCTGCGATCTTTGTGAAGGTGCGGTCATCACGACGCGCTACTTTGAGGACGACCTTTGCTGGATTGCTGATTGCGAAATCTGCCTCGTGCCCATGGTGGTGTGGCGAACGCACGACGCTTCGCCCTCTAAGGAGGTGAAGGAACGCCTCGTCGCCGCCCTCACCGAGGTGGCCGACGAAGTGCTCGGAGCGGGCCGGTGGTCTCTCGATGACCACATGCGTAACATCCCTGACCACTATCACGCTCACGCCCGACCGCCTTATTTTTCGCGTCGCGTCGGCGTCGGGTAGGACTCTCGAAGGTCGTTACAATCGGGTCACCACATTTTATCCAAAGGGGTCCCCATGGGTGCACTTGACGGTCGCGTAGCAATCATTACCGGAGCCGGCCGCGGCATCGGACGCGAACACGCCCTCCTATTCGCTCACGAAGGCGCCAAGGTGGTCGTCAATGACCTCGGAGGCGCGCTCGATGGATCGAGCCACGCCGCCTCACCGGCCGAAGAGGTCGTGGAAGAGATAAAGGCCATGGGTGGCGAGGCCGTCGCTAACCACGACAATGTTGCCGAATGGGAAGGTGGAAAGCGCCTCGTTCAAGCAGCGCTCGACAGCTTCGGCGAGCTACACGTCCTCGTGAACAACGCCGGGATTCTGCGCGATCGCGTGCTCGTCAACCTCTCCGAAGAGGATTGGGACTCGGTCATTAACGTTCACCTGAAGGGTCATTTCGTGCCAACTCGTCACGCGGCCGCCTACTGGCGCGAAGAGGCCAAGGCCGGACGCCCGGTGAAGGCCGCAATCATAAATACCTCGTCGACATCGGGACTATTGGGCAACATCGGTCAATCGAATTACGGAGCGGCCAAGGCCGGTATTGCCGCCTTCACGGTCATCATCGCCGAAGAGCTCGGACGCTACGGCGTTCGTGCGAACGCCATTGCACCGGCAGCTCGCACCCGCATGACCGAGTCGACGCCCGGACTCTCGGACCACGTGGTCGCGCCCTCCGACGCGTCGATTTTCGACACCTGGGACCCCGCGAACATCTCGCCGCTCGTCGCCACCCTCGCCATGGAGAACTGCGAAGCTACGGGGCAGGTCTTCTTCGTCCAGGGTGGCACCGTTCGCAAGTTTCAGAACTGGACTATGACCACGACGCTTGAGAAGAACGATCGATGGTCGGTCGCCGAGCTCAGCGATCAACTGCCCACCCTCTTGCAGTGAGCGAGGAGCGCCTAGGCGCCCACGTCGATCGCGAGGACCCCGACTCGTTACTGAACGCCCGCACTGATCCAGCGGCGAGTGCCTTTGGCACCTTGGGTTCCGAAGCCGGCAGCGACCTCAACTGGTTCCTCCTATTGCGCCACCGCGTCCAGGCCCGCGCCGAAGGCTCGTCGCGCTATCAGTGGTGGGTGTTGTGGTCGTTGCTCGCGGGCCTCTTCGCGCTGAACTTCACCTTCACCGTGTTCATTGTGGCGTTACCACGTGTGGCGTCACAGTTCCACACGACGGTCACCGTCCTCACGTGGACGATGGTTGGACCACTTCTCGCTTACGGGCTGGCGGCGCCAATTCTCGGTAAGACCGGCGACATCTACGGCCATCGGCGGCTCTACCTCTTCGGACTACTCGGCGCCATGGTCTCGGCACTGTTGACGGCGCTCGCCCACAACGTCGATATGTTGCTCATTGCACGAACACTCGATGGCATTCAAGGCGCCGCGACGGGCACCGCGTCGGGGGCACTCATCAATTCAGTCTTTGGTCGCGAAGAGCGCGTGAAGGCAATGGGGTGGTGGAGTCTCGTCGGCGCCGGAGGTCCGGTCATCGGCGTTTCACTCGGTGCACCGATTATTGCGGCCTTCGGATGGCGAGCGCTGTTCTGGTTCCAGCTCGTTTTGATCATCGTGGCATTCTGCGTTGTGGTCGTCGTCTTGCCCCGTCGTCGCGGCCTCCCCCAAGAGGAGGCCGAGCGAAAGGCACAGGCCCGACTCGAGTTCAAGAACATGGACTGGATTGGAAGCTGGTCGCTCTCGATCGCGGTGACGACCCTGATGCTCGGACTATCCATCGGACCGAGCGTGGGCTTTACGAATCTGTGGTGTCTCGCCACGTTCGTGCTCGCGTTGATAATGACGGCGGTCTTCGTGTACCGCATCCGCACGGCTGAGCATCCGCTCATCCCCGCGCACTACTTTCGACGGCGTAATTTCGTAATGCCGATGGTCCTTCGCGCCACGGCCAATTTCGCGTACTTCGGCGCGTTCTTCCTCTTCCCACTGCTCATGGAGGAGGGGTACGGCTACTCCATTCCGCGCGTGGGGGCGCTGGCGATAGCGCGCCCCATCGTGTTTTCCCTCTGCTCGCCGATGGCCGGCTACGCCGCCGTGCGAATCGGTGAACGGGTGAGCGCCATCGCGGGCGCGACGTTCCTCACGGCTTCGTTGGGTGCTTTCGCACTCCTGCACCCCAGTTCGGGTACGTGGATGATTGCGTTAGCGCTCGGATTGTCGGGTCTTGGCATGGGCGTCGCAATGCCGTCGTCTAGTTCCGTCATGGCCAACGAAGTGAAGCCGAGCGAGTTTGGCGTGATGTCGGCCGCGCAGATGTTGGCCATGCAGGTTGGGGAGGTCGCGGGTATCCAGGTCCTCGAGACCGTGCAGCAGGCGCTCGTGCATCGCCGGGGTCTCAGTCACGCCAAACCAGGTCCAGCACTGCTCGCAACGTTTCATCTGCCGTTCCTCATCGGCGCGTGCGTTGGCGCCGTCGGGATCGTGTCGTCGCTCTTCATCAGCTCGGTCAAACGCGACCGCCCGAAACGCTCGATCGCCCCCAAAAGGTAGGCTCTAAGCCTATGAACGTCGACGTGATGCCAGGATGTGAAGCCTTTTCAGCTAGGGGAAGTGGTGCCGGAGTGCTGGTCTTGCACGGCTTTACAGGCAATCCTGCCTCGATGCGCGCAATCGCCGAGCGCTGCGCCCGTGCCGGGTACAGCGTTGAACTTCCGAGACTTCCCGGACACGGCACGACGATCGCGGACATGATGACGACCTCGTGGGCCGACTGGTCGGCGGCGGCCCTAGCCGCCTACGACGAACTGGCGTCGCGCACGGAGCGTACCGCCGTCGTAGGCCTCTCGATGGGTGGGGGACTGACGGCGTACGTCGCCGAGGAGCGTCACGACGTTGCCGGCTGCGTGTTCATCAACCCCCTGGTGAAGTCACCCGGACCAGAGATGGAAGAGGGTCTCGCCCAGGCGATCGAGGCAGGTTTGGAATCGGTCGAGTCCATTGGCTCGGACATCAAGATGGAGGGTGTCACCGAGGCGTCCTACTCGGCGACCCCACTCGGTTGCGTCGTCAGTCTCTTTGACGGCGTGAAGTCGGTGGAAGCCAATCTTTCGAAGATTCTCGCACCCGCACTCTTGCTGTCGAGTCGCGAAGACCATGTCGTCACCTCCGACAACGGTGATGCGATTGTTGAACACTCGTCGGGTCCCGTCGAGCGCCTATGGCTCGAAGAGTCGTATCACGTGGCGACAATGGATAACGACAAGGAGCGGCTCGAGACGGCGACGATGGAATTTCTCTCGAAGGTGTTGGTGTGAGCGAACCCCTTCGTCGTGAGGACGTCGCTCACGTGGCCAAGTTGGCTCGACTCATCTTGAGTGACGATGAGCTCGACCGAATCACCGTGCAACTCTCGCAAGTGCTCGAACACGCCAACGACATGAACGCTCTCGACCTGGCTGAACTCGTTGCCACGGCGCACCCCTTTGGGTTAGTCAACGTAGTGCGCGACGACGTTGTTCGCCCGAGTCTCGATCACGACGTTGTCATGGCCATGGCGCCGGACGCACAAGACGGTCGTTTCGCCGTGCCGCGAATTCTGGGGGAGGCGCCGTGAAGAGCGCCCTTGAGATCGCGCGCGACGTGCAGAGCGGTGCGTCGAGTGCGGCGAGCGAGCTCGACAGAGCACTCACGCAGATTCACGCGCGCAACAACGAACTCAACGCCTTTCTCTACGTCGACGAAGAGGGAGCAAAGTTGGCCGCCGCCAACGTTGACGAGCGCGTCGGGCGGGGCGAGAATGCTGGCCCCCTGGCCGGTGTGCCGGTCGCGCTCAAGGACAATCTCTGTCAGGTCGGTGTACCCACGACCTGTTCATCCAAGATCCTCGAAGGCTGGCGTCCGCCCTACAGCGCCACGGTGATCGATCGCCTGTTGGCTGCCGGCGCCGTACCGGTCGGAAAAACCAACCTCGACGAGTTCGCAATGGGATCGTCCACGGAGAATTCGGCCTACGGCCCCACGCTCAATCCCCTCGACACGTCGCGCGTGCCCGGCGGCTCGTCGGGCGGTTCGGCGGCCGCGGTCGCGGCCGACATGACGCCTCTGGCGCTGGGCAGCGACACCGGAGGGTCGATTCGCCAACCGGCGGCGCTCTGCGGGCTCGTGGGCGTCAAGCCCTCCTACGGACTGGTTTCAAGATACGGACTCATTGCCTTCGCGAGTTCGTTGGACCAGATTGGCCCGCTTACGAAAAATGTGCTGGACGCGGCGGTGATGCTCGAAGTCATTGCGGGACACGACCCACTGGACTCGACGTCCCTCCATGAACCGCCGCCGTCGCTCGCCCGTCACGTGAATGACGGCGTAGCGGGCAAGCGCATTGGTGTAGTTCGCGAACTGATTGACGGAGCCGACCAGGACGTCGTGACTTCGGTGGATCGTGCGGCCGAGGTGCTCAGAGAGGCCGGAGCGACGATCGTCGAACTCTCCGTACCCGAATTCCGATTGGGCCTCAGCGCTTACTACTTGATTGCGCCGGCCGAAGCGTCGAGCAATCTGGCGCGCTTCGACGGCGTGCGCTACGGGCTTCGCGTCAACGGCGACGACGTCACCGCCATGATGGAGGCGACGCGCACCGCCGGCTTCGGTGAAGAAGTGAAGCGACGCATCATGCTCGGTACCTACGCCCTCTCGGCCGGCTACTTCGACGCGTACTACGGTCAGGCGTTGAAGGTTCGCACGCTCACGATCGACGCTTTCGCTCGCGCTTACCAGCAAGCCGATCTTCTCCTCGGGGCGACCACGCCGTCGGTCGCCTTCAAGTTCGGCTCCAAGACCAGCGACCCGATGGCGATGTATCTGTCGGACGTCTTCACGATCCCGAGCAACCTCTCGGGTGAGCCGGCGATCTCGGTTCCCTTTGGCACGGGCGAGGAGGGTCTGCCCATCGGTGTGCAGCTCCTGGGACCTGGTCGGAGCGAAGGTCTGCTCTTCGCCGGTGCGCGCGTCCTCGAAATTGCGGACGGTCGACAGTGACGTTGCCGCGCGACTGGGAAATGGTCGTCGGACTAGAAGTCCACACGGAGCTAAAGACCGAGACCAAGATGTTCTGCGGATGCGCAAATAGCTTTGGCTCCGAGCCCAACACCAACGTGTGCCCAATCTGTCTCGGACTGCCCGGATCATTGCCGGTGCTCAACGTCAGAGCGGTGGAGCTTGCTATGGCCATCGGCACCGCGCTGTACAGCACCATTTCGCCTTCCACATTCCACCGTAAGAACTACTTCTATCCCGACATGCCCAAGGATTTCCAAATCAGCCAGTACGACCTGCCCATCAACGTTGGTGGCCACCTCGATCTGCCCGACGGCTCGCGGATTTCGATCGAACGCGCCCACCTCGAAGAGGACACCGGGAAGTCGACGCACCTCGGGGGAAGCGGACGTATTCAAGGTGCCGATCGTTCGCTCGTTGACTACAACCGTTCGGGCGTACCACTGGTCGAGATCGTGTCGGGACCAGACATCCGGTCCTCGGCACAGGCGCGCGATTACGCCGCCGAACTGCGCGGGATTCTCATGGCGACCGGCGCGTCCGACGGACGCATGGAAGAGGGATCGATGCGCATCGATGCGAATGTCTCGGTGCGTAAAGCCGGTGAGCCGTTTGGAACTCGTTGTGAAATCAAGAACCTGAACTCGCTACGTAGTCTCCAGCGCGCAATTGATTACGAGGCGCTGCGCCAGATCGAGCTACTTGAAGAGGGTGGACGAGTACGCCAAGAGACTCGTCACTGGGACGAGAACTTGGGCACGACATCGACGATGCGAGTGAAAGAAGAGGCCGACGACTATCGCTACTTCCGCGAACCCGACCTCGTCGACCTCATTCCCGACCAGGCGTGGCAGGACCGCGTTCGTGAGGCCTTGCCACCAATGCCGGCCGAACGCCGGGCACTCCTCAGTGCTCGAGTGCGCGAACCAAGCGAGACGTTGCTGGACGCGGTGTCAGTCGTTATTGACCTGGGACTCGATCCTTACGTGTTAGGCGCCCTCGACGCCGGAGTGCGCGCGGAATTGGCTCTACCGCGCGCTGCTAATGAACTTGCGGCCGGGATCGACGGACTGGGCAATCTCTCATTCGACGCGTTCAACGAGACACTCACCATGGAGCAGGCCGGCGAACTTTCGGCGACGCAGGCCAAGACCGTTCTCGCTGAGCTGCTCGCCAACGGAGGCGAGCCCCGGGCAATCGCCGACGCTAGGGGTTTCGAACAACTCGATTCCGGGGCGCTAACGACGCTCGTCACACAACTGATCAGCGAGAATCCCGACGAATGGTCGCGCTACAGCGACGGAGACGAGAAACTGGCGCAGTTCTTCATTGGTCAGGTGATGAAACGCACCAAGGGTCAGGCGAACGGCAAAGAGGTCATTGCCCAACTGCAAGCGAAGCGATAGCCGCATTCCGTCCGAAGCGAGGCACTAGGTTTTGGCAATGCGACGACTTCCTCTCGTGATGGTTGCTGGCGCCTTATTGAACGTCGGTAGTGCGTCAATCAGCGCCGCCGACACCACGACCACCACGACATCACCATCGACGGCGGTGACGGCATTGCCAGCGCCACGACGTATCGCCGCCCTGACGGGACTGCCCGATCCGACGGCGCTCACCAAGCGCCGTTCGGCCCTCACGATCAAGATTGATAACACCCAAGAGGCGCACCCCCAATTCGGAACTAATGACGCCGACGTCGTCTACGAAGAGATTGTCGAAGGCGGTATCACACGACTGGCCGCAATCTTCAACTCGCACCTTCCTCCCGAAGTTGGACCGGTCCGATCGGTTCGACGGACGGACCGCCAAATCGTCTTTCCAATCGGTGGCATCTTCGCGTTTTCCGGCGGTGCGCAGTACGCCGTCAAGAGCATCGAGACCGCACCGGTGAAACTGCTCGACCAGTCCACCGCCGGATCGGCAATGTTTCGCGACCTTTCGCGACAGCCTCCCCACAATCTCATCGCCAATCCGACCTTGCTGATGAAGGAGGGCGGCAAGGTGCATACGCCACCGGCGCTCTTCACCTACGTTGCGAGGTCGAGTGCGCCCCGCGGAGCGCCGATTGGCTCGTTCAGCGTGAACTTCGCTGCCGGGTACGCAACGTCCTACCAGTGGAATGCCAAAACCACCTCGTGGGATCGATCGATCTTTGCCAAACCCGACGTGACGGCTGCGGGCAAGCAGGTGTCTCCAACCAACGTCATCGTCATGTTCGTGAACTACATCGGCGGTGTCGGCGTTGAGGGTTCGTACGCCCAGATGGTCGGTCATGGTCCGGTCGACATCTTCTCTGACGGACGTCTACAAAAAGGTACGTGGTTCCGAGCGAAGATTCGGTTGAAGACCGCCTACCGGTCAACTTCTGGCAGGGTGATCGCGCTTCGCCCCGGTCAGACGTGGGTGGAACTCCTCGCCACCGGCGAAACGGTCAGCGCCTACGCTCCAAAGAAGTAGACGGCGACGCTGCTCAACGACCTTTGAGGTTTTCGTAGACTTTCCCCATGACCATCCACCCCACACCACGAAGTACCGACGTCACGCTTGGTAAGAGTCGCGCACCCGCGAGGGCGATGTTGCGTGCCATGGGACTCACCGACGACGACATGACCAAACCCCAGATCGGTGTCGCGTCAAGCTGGAACGAGGTGACGCCGTGTAATCTCCCGCTCGACCGTCTCGCCAAGCGCACCAAAGTCGCCGTCCGCCACGCCGGCGGCGTGCCGTTCGAATTCGTGACGATTGCCGTTTCGGACGGCATCTCGATGGGCCACGAGGGAATGCGGGCCTCACTCGTGTCGCGAGAAGTTATCGCCGACTCGGTGGAGTGCGTGATGCACGCTGAGTCATTTGACGCCATGGTCACACTCGCCGGCTGCGACAAGTCGCTGCCGGGCATGCTGATGGCGGCCGGTCGTCTCGACGTGCCGGCCGTCTTCCTCTACGGTGGCTCAATCATGCCCGGGCAGTTGGACGGCAACGCCCTCGATATCACGTCGGTCTTCGAAGCCGTTGGGGCCAACGCCGTCGGCGCCATCTCGGACGATGAACTTCGCGCCATTGAATGCGCGGCCTGCCCCGGAGAGGGAAGTTGTGCCGGTATGTTCACGGCCAACACCATGGCGAGCGTCGGCGAAGCGATTGGGATGTCGCTGCTGGGTAGCGCTTCCGTGCCCTCGATTGACCCCCGACGCGACCAGTACGCCTACGATTCAGGACTCGCGGTTCTCAACCTGCTCGACCACGGGATCACGGCGCGCAAGATCATGACGAAGAAGGCATTCGAAAACGCCATCGCGATCGTGATGGCGCTCGGGGGATCCACCAACGCGGTTCTGCACCTCTTGGCGATAGCCCATGAATCGCGCGTGGCGTTAGAACTTGACGACTTCAATCGAATTGCGAAGCGCGTTCCGCACATTGCCGATACCAAACCGCACGGTCGTTACCACATGAGTGATCTCGATCAAATTGGTGGCGTGCCCGTGGTGCTGGCGCATCTTCTCGATCAGGACATGTTGCACGGTGACGTTATGACGGTGAGTGGCAAGACCATGGCCGAGAGTCTGGCCGATTATCACGCGAAAGCTCCCGACGGCGAGGTCGTACACGACGTTGCGAAACCCATCCACGACCGCGGCGGGATTGCGGTGCTGCGCGGAACCCTCGCGCCCCTGGGTGCAGTCGTCAAGGTCGCGGGCATTGATCAAATGCGGTTCAGCGGTCGAGCACGCGTCTTTGATGGCGAAGAAACGGCGCTGGCAGCGATCCTCGCCGGCGAGATTGAGCCCCAGACCGTGCTCGTGATTCGCTACGAAGGCCCCAAGTCTGGGCCGGGAATGCGCGAGATGCTGATGGTGACTGGTGCTATGAAAGGGGCCGGCCGGGGCGGAGACTGTGCGCTCGTCACCGACGGTAGGTTCAGCGG
>CAJDUS010000064.1_pt1 | contig 11123 bp, 9 predicted proteins | sample 7390831 | NCBI WGS metagenome assembly CAJDUS01 (sample SAMEA7055684, study PRJEB34461) | soil metagenome | biome: terrestrial ecosystem; feature: Peninsula; material: soil | place: Antarctica | collected 2016
CTTTCGTTTGGTCCCTTCACACTAAGGGGCGATTGCGAGGTCTCAGCCCGCCGCGACGAAAGCCGCAAGCCTATCGAGACCTTCAGCAATGTCGTCGTCTCCCAACGCGTAACTGAGCCGGAAGTAGCCTGGTGTGCCGAATGCTTCGCCCGGAACGACCGCAACTTTGATGAGTTCGAGGAGGTTCTCAGCGAGTTCGGACGAAGTGTTGGCCACCCGCCCACCGAGGGAACGCCCGAGCAGGCCCTTCACATTCGGGTAACAGTAGAAGGCGCCTTCAGGTTCGGGGCACGTCACGCCCTCAATGACATTTAGCATCGACGTCATCATCTGGCGACGGCGGTCGAACGCGATGCGCATCTCGTAGACGGCGCTCAAGTCGCCATTGAGAGCGGCGATCGCGGCGCGCTGGGAGATGTTCGACATGTTGGACGTGGTCTGGCTTTGGTAGTTCACGGCCGCGTTCATCACGTCGGGTGCGCTGATCATCCAGCCAATGCGCCACCCCGTCATGGCGTAGGTCTTCGCGACGCCGTTGACGACAATCCATCGATCGCCGAGTTCTGGGGCAACAACCGGCATTGACACACTCGTTGCGTCGCCGTAGACGAGGTGTTCGTAAATCTCGTCGCAGAGGACCCAAATGTCGTGCTCGGCAGCCCAGCGTCCGATGGCGGCAACATCATGAGGGCGAACGACGGCTCCCGAAGGGTTCGACGGCGAGACGAAGATGAGCATTGTCGTCTTCGCCGTCCTGGCGCGTTCCAACTCATCAACGGTGACCCGGAATCCATTCTCGTCACTAGTCATGACCGCCACGGCCTTTCCACCGGCAAGGTAAACCGCTTCTGGATAGGTCGTCCAGTAGGGGGCGGGGATGAGTACCTCGTCGCCCGGATCGAGCTTGGTCATCAACGCGGTGATAATGGCGTGCTTGCCACCATTGGTAACCAACACCTGGTTCGGCGTGATTTCCAGACCAGAATCACGCATCGACTTGGCGACAATGGCCTCGCGCAGCTCTTGCAGACCGGCCGTCGGCGTGTATTTATAGTTGACCGGGTCGTAACAGGCCTTGGCCGCCGCCTCGACAATGTGCACCGGCGTGGGAAAGTCCGGCTCGCCGGCGCCGTAGCCAATGACGGGCTGGCCCGCGGCCTTCAGCGCTTTGGCTTTGGCGTCGACGGCGAGCGTTGCACTGGGTGCCAAGCCGCCTAGAAGGTGACTTACTCTCGAACTCATCAGACGCTCCGTTCAATACCCGTAAAATAATTCTATGACCTCCCCAGAGACCCTAAAGATTCCATCCGAACTTCTCCCACGTGACGGCCGATTTGGCTCGGGTCCGTCGAAGATACGAGCCGAACAATTGAGTGCCCTCGTCGCCGATGGCACCACGTACATGGGGACATCGCACCGTCAGGCGACGGTTCGCAACAAGGTCGCAGAAGTTCGCGATGGGTTAGGCGCACTCTTCAATCTTCCTGACGGCTACGAAGTACTACTTGGTAACGGCGGCACGACGTGCTTCTGGGACGCGGCAACGTTTCACCTGGTGGCCGATCAGTCACAACACTTAAGTTTCGGCGAATTCTCCTCCAAGTTCGCTAGTTGCGTGAAGGAAGCTCCGCACCTGAAAGAACCCCAGATCATCAAGAGCGCCGTCGGTTCGCACCCGCTGGCAGTCACCGACGACTCGGTGGACCTCTACGCGCTGACGCACAACGAAACCTCAACCGGGGTCATGATGTCAATCGAACGGCCCGTCGGTGCAAAGGGACTCGTCGCGGTCGACGCGACGTCGGGCGCCGGCGGACTCATGGTCGATGCTTCTCAGTTTGACTGCTACTACTTCGCGCCGCAAAAGTCATTTGCTTCTGACGGCGGCCTCTGGCTCGCCATTTGCTCCCCCGCCGCCATCGAGCGAATTGAATCGCTGGCTGCGTCGGGTCGTTGGACACCGGCCTTTCTCGACCTCAAGATTGCTCTCGATAATTCGAGGCTCAATCAGACCTACAACACGCCCGCGCTCGCCACCATTCACTTGCTCGCCTCGCAGCTGAAGTGGATGAACGACAACGGCGGTCTCGCGTTTTCAGCCGGCCGTTCACGCACCTCTGCGGAGATCCTCTACACGTGGGCCGAAGCGTCACCCTTCGCGACGCCCTTCGTGTCCAATCCGACCCAGCGCAGCAACGTCGTAGGGACGATTGACTTCAACGACGATGTCGACGCAAATTTAGTTGCGAAGATTCTTCGCGGCAATGGGGTCGTTGACACGGATCCTTATCGTAAGCTTGGTCGAAATCAGCTCCGAGTTGCAATGTTCCCCAGTGTCGACTCAGAAGATGTCGCGTCGTTATGCGCTTGTATCAATTACATCGTCGGCAACCTTTAAATCCCGGAATCGATCAATTCGAGCACATTTCGATGGACGATTATCTATAGCTGATTAAGTATTGAGTCGAGTGGGGATCGCGTATCTTCAGGGACCTCTCGACTTGTCCTTGCCGAAATCGGGGTACCGCTGACTCCTCAAATTCGACAATGTCGCGTACCTGTTGGCTCTACGACTTCCACCGCTCTTCGATGAGGCGACGACACCTGGAACGTTACGCACGTTGGACGCACAATGATGATGCCCCCTACATAGCCCGTAAATCGCAACCCACAAACGGGCAAACGAACCGCCTTCGCCGAAGCCGTTGCCAGTCCTTCACCAAGCGGCGAACTGGAAAGAGCACCAATTTTGACGGACGAGCCATAAACGAGAGATGCACTCGAAGGCTTGAGGATTGCGACGGTGCCGGCCGATCACACGGATGACGACACTGCCAGGAAGGCTTTGTAGATCAGATAGGGCTGCCCGTCGCCCGAATCGCTTCGAGCCCCGAAGGACTGCTCGAAGCGGCAAATGTCGGGCCTTCGACGCCCCCAACAACGACCTCGCGTCCCTTGCCTTGTTGTCCCAATGAAACCGAGCACTTGAGGGCGATCAGCGACGCGGCACTTGCGTTCGAGAGCGAGCGCCGAACTGCAGTCACAAAAAATAAACTGGCGATAGCCACAACACTGATTAATATGGCGCTCGTCGCAAATAAGCGTCGACTCATTCCCAGAGCGCATTCCTCTCGTACTTTCGAAACCTTTTGGCGGGTTACTGGCGCAGAGCCCACCGACCGGAGACCGTACAGGTGACTCCGATGCGCCAAACACCGAAGCATCGATTTACAGTCGGTTCAATGGCCGGCCCCCCGATACCCGCAAGCCGTCGGGTGATGCAAGATGGGTGTTGTGAGCGATTTGCGCGTCGAAGTGGAGCCGATAAATTGCGTCCACGAGTACGCGACGATTCCAATCTCCTTCATCGTCACATCCGTTCTCAAAGTTTCGGCGCAGAACGAAGGGCTCGGCGGCTTTGTGCTCGAAGAAACCGAACTCGCCACGCCGTGGATTAAGGATTACGACGCTATAGAGGGCGAGGGTCCTACGCGATGGTCGAAGCGTTTCGACATCTCTAACTGGGGGCTACTGGCGGCATATCGAGATGGAGAACGTGTTGGCGGCGCGGTCATAGCGTTCAAAACCCCTGGAGTTCGCATGCTGGATGACGCAGAAACGGCCGTCCTCTGGGACCTTCGCGTCCGGCCAACCGAGCGTTCCCGCGGAGTTGGCTCTGCACTATTCACCGCGGCAGAGGAATGGTGTCGTCAGCGGGACTATCGGAAACTCAAGATTGAGACGCAGAGCATCAACGTCCCAGCTTGTCGTTTCTACGCACATATGGGTTGTGCACTTGGCGCCATCGACCGTTACGCGTATGGCGATCTAAGTGGGGAAGTCCAACTCGTTTGGTTCAAGGAACTCACCCCGGTAGTCGAGTAGCCATTCGTTTGTGCACGTCACTCCCGTGACGGACCCTTCCAAGTTGTGACGTCGTCACATCCTCAATTTCTCCTTCTTGCTGCGACCCAAGTAAAAGGCTGCTGCACGCCCGTCGGCGTAGTGTGTATTTCCCTACGTGCGTCTATGACGTCAAAGCGGCCGCGGAGTAAGTCGGTCAACTCAATCGCTGAGTAGCGAGCGACGGGAAGGCCCGAACAGTATTCCGGACCATCTTCCGCGAAGGTTCCCATTACCAGCGATCCATCTTCGTCAAGAGTGGACCAGAGTAAATCTAGATACGTGAGTCGGTCAGAATCCTCTATGAGAAAATGAAATACTGCGCGGTCATGCCACAACGCGTAATGTCGCTCCGGCCGCCACAACAACACGTCCACATTCAGCCATGAGACATCTCCACTAGAACCGAGTCGTTCGCGGGCGTCGGATAGGGCCGTATCGGACACGTCAAGAACTGTGAGATCTTTGAATCCCTGTCGAGCGAGTTCGTCGACCAACGTCGAGGCACCACCCCCGATGTCGACAATCGCCTTGTCTCTGTAGGCACCTAGCAGGTTGATTAGCGCACTCGAGATGACGGGCGTCTGCTGATACCAGCTCACGCCGGAGACGCCTCGGCTCTTGTACATTGAATTCCAATAGTCGGACCGCTTGTCTGCTTCGGGCACCTGAGCCACTGCCACAGCATACGGTCGCTGTCGTGCGTATTCGGGGCTGACAGCAAGGCCTGACACGCGAGTCAGGAAGGGTTGCGAACAACTTGGGTAACTTTGAAGTTCCTTCGGATCGATCAACCTATAAGTGGATTTGACCACAAAGTAAATCCACCCACGGATACAAGTCTCGGTTCTGAGGCATCTCGACCTCGTTGATCCGACAGAACTGGGCAGTCTGGAAGAATTTTGCCGAGAAAACTCCCTCGACATTGAGTATGTATTCGACTCGTGGCACAATCCCAAAATCGATGGCCCGATATCACCTCGACAGACAGTCTCGGGTTTCTCGGTCCCTTACGCCTTTATCGTGAGGAACTGGCCCGCCATTGATTACTGCACGATTGGAGAGCGTTCAGCTTTCTCCTCCGACACCAAATTGACTGCAACGCGGCGATCTAGTTCTTCGCTTCATCCTGATCCTCAATAAGTCGGAGAAGCACGCCATCAAGATCCAGAAGAGTCGCCATGCGCTGACCCCACGGTTGCTTCACTATCGGCTGCAGGCTGGGGTGACCGCGGCCCTTGACGGAAATTCCAGAATCGCAAAAAGCGAGGTAAAGGGCATCCAGATCCGACACTCTTATACAACACGAGAACCAGTTGTCACGTAAATCACGATCACCGGCGGCGAAGAACTCAAGTTGTAAATCGCCACGGCGCAGGATCATCCAACTCGCATCACGGTAAACCTCGCAGAAACCGAGGCTCTCGTAGAAACGTAAGGTTTGCTCCAAATTGCGCGAGGGGAGGTTTGGAATCGCTCGATCAGTCACGTCTACAAAATACTTCCAAGCTCGAACTGCAACCGTATCTGGCGAGGGACCTAACCTGGACACCTCGCCATCCGCAATGAGCCGGTCGGGGCCGGAAACTACATCACTTCGTACACGTCGTTGAGTTGCTGAACGCTACCGGGCCGACCAAAGTACCATCCTTGGCCGTAGTCGATTCCCGCGTCGAGAAGAGCCACTGCATCGTCTTTGGTTTCGACGCCTTCGGCCACAACTGCGGTCCCGACCTCGTGCCCGAAATCAGCAAGTGAACGCGCCAGGGTGCGCAGCACTTGATCATTGGCGATTCCCGCGACGATGCTCAAGTCGAGTTTGATCACATCTGGGGCGCTCATCACAATATGACGTAGCGATGAAAACCCAACACCGACGTCATCAATCGCTAGGCGCATTCCCTTTGCGCGCAGCGGAGTGAGCACGTCAGCGAGTTTGTCATAATCGCGGACCGAGTCATGTTCAGAAAGTTCAAGGACAATGCGCTCGGCGGGAAGAGCATCGAGGAGGGCGAGACAGCGCTCATCCAGAAGCGTTTCGGGCGAAAAATTGATGGACAAGTAACCTGAAATCTCAGGGAGATAGGCCAATGCATTTCGAGCCGCGAGTAACTCCAGTTCTATGCCCAAGTCGATAGATTCCGCTTCAGCAAAGACCTCGTCGGGAGGTTTATTCCATTCGGTAGGAAATCTGCTGAGTGCTTCAGCACCTACACGGACACCGTCAGTCAACGCGACGATGGGTTGTAATACCACGACCGGTCCACCCAAGTTCATTGAGGGCAGAAGTCGAGAGCGGATTTCCGCATCTCGCCGACGTTCCTGTACGCCCGGTTCAATGATTGTGGCCGCCACGCTCGCGAGGACCTCCATCAGTGCCTGATCTCGTTTTGTGAGTTCCTTGTCCGCAGTGAATCCGGCAGCACAAAACGTCCCGTAGAGCGTCCCATCGCTCAGCGACACGGGCACAGAAACATAACTTCGGATTCGCGGGAATCTCGCGGCCGGCAACTTCATTGCCTCGGGTAACTTTGCCACGTTGGGTATGACGTTAGGAAGCCTTCCGTCCAAAATAGCTTGGCAGAAGGAGGTGGCCTGTGGCTGGCTCTGACCATCATGAAAGAGCGGGATCGATGACTCGACCACTTCAAGGTGTTGCACTTGACCGTCGAGTCTGCTGAGGAACGTCAAACTCAAGCCAAGCGACTTTTTCGCAGTGCGCAGTAGCTCTGCAACCTTGAGATCCGATTGAGAACGTTTTATTCGGTCTTGTGCCATGCTCTCTCCACCCTAGTGAGCGTCACTCCTCGTAGCGGCAAGACGAACTACTAAACATTGTTTCTATCGAATGAGGTCGCGACACGAAGATTCGCGAACGCGGACCTACCACCGATCGGCACCCGACAAACAGTGGCGCCCGGGGTGATTCAGTTCTGGCGATCCGATCAACCGCGTACATTGAGAACGTTTCGAGATTCGCATTGTCTGTCCAACTCGTTCATTGTGTTGGATTTTCACCTGTACGTTGGGTTCGTCGATGCGCCTCCATTAGCGTGCCGAAACTCCAGACCACGCATCCAGCAACCGAACGTTCGAAGTGACCAGTCTCGCTCACTGACACCATCAAAGTAGGAAACCGGAGGCTCCATTGTCGTTAGTCGGTGTCGCCGCCCGAAATTTCTGAGACCTTCTGCTTGCCAGCGGAGACGAACGGCATCATGGCTCGGAGTTTTTTGCCGATGTCTTCAATTGGATGCTTCTTACCCGCGTCGCGCAGTTCGCGATATCGCGGGCGACCAATCTCATTTTCGAGAATCCATTCGGCTGCGAAGGTGCCGTCTTGGATTTCGGTGAGGATTTTCTTCATTTCCTTCTTGACGGATTCGTTGATGACGCGCGGCCCGCGAGTGAGGTCGCCGTACTCCGCAGTATCCGAGACGCTAAACCGCATACCGGTAATCCCCTCTTCGTACATGAGGTCGACGATGAGTTTGAGTTCGTGGAGGCACTCGAAGTACGCGCTCTCGGGTTGATAGCCGGCCTCGACCAGCGTCTCGTAGCCAGCACGCACGAGTGCCGATACGCCGCCGCACAGGACGGCCTGTTCACCGAAGAGGTCCGTCTCGGTCTCTTCGGTGAAGGTGGTCTCGAGCACGCCCGCACGGGTTGCGCCAATTGCGTGCGCGTACGCGAGCGCAATGTCGTGGGCCTGACCGGTGGCGTCTTGATGGACCGCAATGAGCGACGGCACGCCGCCGCCCTCTACGTACGTTCGGCGCACGAGGTGGCCGGGTCCTTTGGGCGCGACCATCGCCACGTCCACGTCACTCGGAGGGTTGATCAGATTGAAACGGATATTGAAGCCGTGCGCGAAGAGTAGGCATTTGCCCGTCGTCAGGTGCGGAGCGATCTCGGCGTCGTAGGTGCGCTTTTGCTCGGTGTCGGGGACGAGGACCATGATCACGTCGGCTTCGGCGCAGGCACCGGCGATGGAGAGTACCTTTAGTCCGGCCTCCTCGGCCTTCATCACCGATGTCGAATCGGTGCGCAGTCCGACGCGGACGTCGTAACCGCCGTCGTGGAGGTTGAGCGCGTGCGCGTGGCCCTGGGAACCGTAACCCAGAATCGCAATCTTCTTGCTCTTCAAGAGCTCGGGCTTCGCGTCAGCTTCGTAATACATCGTGGTCATGAGGAATCCTTCTTTGTTGGGGATTAAGAGTGAAGTCGCTTAGCCAAGTCTAGGGAGTGCGACGCGACCGGTCCGGTGGAGTTCAACCTCGCGAAAGTCCTCCAGCGAGCGTTCCAGTGCGTCACACGCTGCGGGCGTGCCGGCCAACATCACCGTGACGGACGTCGCGCCCACGTCAACGATTGACGCGCCACCACGCGTAATGGTGTCGAGCACGGCCAGGCGACTTTCGTCGTCGACGGGCACCGAGGCGATTAAGAGTTCACGTTCCAACGCGTCGCTCGGCGCGAGGTCCGTGATCGCCACGACGTTCACCAACTTGTCGAGCTGACCGACAATCTGTTCTAGGGGTGCCGATTCAGCGTCCACGACAATGGTGACGCGAGAGAACCGGGCGTGGCTCTCCGCCGGGGCAACGGCGAGCGAGTAGATATTGAAACCCCGCCTGGCGAAGAGACCCGCGATGCGAGCCAGAACGCCCGGCTTGTTCTCAACCAGTACCGACAAGATGTGGTGGCGCACCGGCGTGCGCGCGGTATCGCCAAGGTACGGTTCGGGACTCACCGCAACTCCCCTCGTTGGGAGGGATGCACCATTATGTCGTCGTTGCTCGCTCCCGATGCCACCATCGGGAAGACCTTCTCGGATGCATCGGTGCGAAAGTCGATAACGACCGGCACGTCGTTGATGGCGTTTGCCTGGTCAATAACCTCGTGCATCTCTTGCAAAGTGCGCGCGCGCAGCCCCACGCAACCCATCGCTTCGGCCCACTTCACGTAGTCCGGCAGATCGGCACTGAGGTAGACCTCGCTGTAGCGCTCCTCGTAAAACATCTCTTGCCACTGACGCACCATGCCGAGGTAGGCGTTGTTGAGGATGGCAACCTTGATGGGAATACCCTCGGAGCGCGCCGTCACCAACTCCTGCGCCGTCATCTGAAAACAGCCGTCGCCGTCAATGCACCAGACGGTGCGATCAGGTCGACCGACCTTGGCGCCGATCGCCGCCGGAACACCAAAACCCATGGTGCCGGCGCCGCCGGAATTGATCCACGTCCTGGGTTGATCAAACTTCCAGTGCTGCGACGCCCACATCTGGTGCTGTCCCACGCCAGAAGCGACGATGGTTCCGGGCGTCGCCTTGGCGGCAATGGCCTCGATGACGTGCTGAGGGCGAAGTGGACCATTGGCCTCGGGTTCGTCGTAGACGAGCGGGTACTGGTCACGCCAGGTGTTGATGGTCTTCCACCACACGTCGAGGTTTCGCGGTGTCGCCTGAGCTGCATCAAGGGCCACCAGAGCGGCCGCGACATTGCTCTGAATCGTGACGTCAGCCTGGCGCACCTTATTGAATTCGGCCCTGTCAATATCGACGTGGATGACCTTGGCATTCGCGGCGAAGGTCGAGATCTTGCCGGTCACGCGGTCGTCGAAACGCGCGCCGAGCGATATCAAGAGGTCGGACTTTTGGATCGCGGTCACCGCGGTGTACATCCCGTGCATGCCGGGCATCCCCAAATGTTGCTCGTGCGAGTCTGGGAACGATCCCCTGGCCATCAAAGTCGTGACGACTGGCATCCCAGTGCGCTCGGCGAACGCGAGTAGTTCGTTGGTGGCATTTGACTTCAACGTGCCGCCGCCCACGTAGAGAAGGGGCCGTTCGGAGTTGTTAATGAGTGCCACCGCACGTGCCACGGCATCGTTGTCGAGCGCAACGTCGGGCCGGTAACCGGGAAGGTCGTACTCTTCGATGGTTGCCGGGTACCACCAGTCCATCATTGACTGCGTCACATCCTTGGGCACGTCGATCAGGACCGGACCGGGACGCCCAGTGGTCGCGAGGTGAAACGCGGCCGCGACGGCCCGGGGAATCTCTTGAGCTGACTGCACGAGAAAGTTGTGCTTCGTGATGCCCATGGTGATGCCGGTGATGTCACATTCCTGAAAGGCGTCAGTGCCAATGGCGGCCGTAGCGACCTGGCCAGTGATGACGACGAGGGGTGTCGAGTCCATGTGGGCGTTGCCGATTGGCGTCACGATGTTGGTCGCGCCCGGACCGCTCGTCACCATGGCGACGCCGGGACGTCCCGTCGCCAAGGCGTAGCCCTCGGCCATGTGACCGGCGCCTTGTTCATGACGAACGAGAATGTGCCGGATGGTGGAGTCGATGAGCGGGTCGTAGACGGGAAGAATGGCACCACCGGGTAGACCGAAGATGGTGTCGACCCCCTCTTGTTCGAGGCTCTTAATAAGTGCTTGCGCTCCTGTGAGTTGCACCATGTTCCTTTGTCCTTAGATAAGCAAAAAGGCCTCCCTTTCTTGGGAGGCCTCCAGAGTACGTGTGAGCGTGACTACTGGCGCCGTGCGCCGAGAATTTCAAACTGAGTTGTCACGTACTCATCTTGACACAGGAATTGGTGCAATACAAGACGGTTACCTCGTGGTAACGGCACCTTTCTCGGCGCCTTGGACCAATCGGGCAAATTTTTCGAGCACGCCGGTCGTGTAGCGGGGCACGAACACGGGCACGTGTTGGGCGCGTTCGTCGAGTTCGGCGGCGTCGACGACAAGGTCAATCGACAATGTGTCGACGTCAATCGTGATGAGGTCCCCATCACGCACTAGGGCGATAGGTCCGCCATCGAGCGACTCGGGTGCCACGTGACCCACGCAGAATCCGTGCGTACCTCCGCTGAACCTACCGTCGGTCACCAGCGCGCAGTCCCCCCCACGACCGGCCCCCTTCATGGCACCGGTCACCATCAACATCTCGCGCATTCCCGGTCCCGACTTTGGGCCTTCGTAACGAATGACGAGCACGGTCTCGGGTTCAATCTCTCCCGCGAGGATCGCGGCCAGTGCCGCTTCTTCGCCATCGAAGACGCGGGCCCGACCACTGAACTGCATTTGGTCAATGCCAGCGACCTTGACAACTGCTCCCAGGGGCGCGAGCGTTCCCCGCAGCACGGCAATGCCGCCGCGGTCGTGAATGGGTTTCGCGACATCGTGCACAACGTCACCATCGGGCGCTT
>CAJDUS010000058.1_pt1 | contig 11003 bp, 8 predicted proteins | sample 7390831 | NCBI WGS metagenome assembly CAJDUS01 (sample SAMEA7055684, study PRJEB34461) | soil metagenome | biome: terrestrial ecosystem; feature: Peninsula; material: soil | place: Antarctica | collected 2016
TCGCGAACTCGAGTTCCACCACCGCCCATCTTTCGTCCGCGAGAACGAGGTCGGGCCCCACGGAGAACAGATCGACGAAGTTCGTTTCGGCAATGACGGCCTGGGCGACGGCTAACGATACAACTTGGGTGGCGTTGCTGTCATCATTTGTTGGCGGCGACAAGGCTCGTTACGATCGAATTCGGCGACGTTCACCATCGTGCCTATGTCCGGGGTGTGGTGTCCCGCGTTGAGCGAGGGACAACGATTTCGTCACCGTCGCACAAAATGGTGCCGTCGTACCACACACGTCAGTGACGCGTCAACACATCCAACGCTCAGGCAAACTTTCAATCGAGCTCAAGAGTGTCGCTCACGGTCGAGGCAGTCGCCGCGCACCTCACGGGGTGAAGAGCACGGCCGCGTGCTGGGCCAGCGTCGCAATTGGTCCGGGCCAGACACCGAAGACAATCGTGAGCACAACTCCAAAACCAATCACGATACCGGTCCAGGTGGGCACCACGACACGTGCGCCGTCCAGTCGGTCGTCGCTGTAGAGCGCCATCGTCCAACGCAAGTAGAAGAAGGCGGCGATCGCGGCACTTATGAGGGCAATCAGCGCCAGGGCCCCACCCCCAGCGTCGACCACTGAGGCGAGGACGGCGTACTTCGCGTAAAAGCCAGTCGTGAGCGGCACTCCCAGCTGACTGAGTAGAAGAATCGCGAACGCGCCGCCGAGCCACGGTTGTCGCCGCGCTAATCCCTGATAATGCTCAATTGAGTGGTGATCATCACTCGCGCCCCCGACCAAGGTCACAATCGCGAACGTGGCCACGACAATTGGGGCGTAGGTGATCACGTAGAAGAGCGTCGCGGCCGAACCCCGGATGGTGCCGGCCCAAACGCCGAGCAAAATGAAGCCGGCGTGGTTGATGGACGAGTAAGCCAACATGCGTTTCACGTTGCGCTGCACGAGGGCCAGGCTGGCGCCGACGACGGTGGTGAGCACGATCAGCACGAAGAAGATTGGGCGCCAAGTGTCCAACTGCGTGCCGAGGGCTGAGATGAGGACGCGAATGAGCGCGGCGAACGCACCGACTTTCACAATGGAAGCCATGAGGCCCGTCACCGGCGTCGGCGCACCCTCGTAGACGTCGGGCGACCACTGGTGGAATGGCACGGCGGCGATTTTGAACGCGAACCCAACCAGCAGCAGCGCGCCTCCGGCGTAGAGGAGGCCGGGACGCAGCACGACGTTCGAACCCAGGAAGTACGAAATGGTCGTCAAGTTCGTCGTACCGGTTGCTCCGTAGACCAGTGCAGCGCCGTAGATGAAGATCGCCGAGGAGAAACCACCGAGCAGGAAATACTTGAGGGCCGCCTCCGATGACGTCGCGCGGTGGCGGTCGAAGGCGGCGAGTACGTAGAGGCCGATCGAGAGGATTTCTAGTCCGAGGAAGATGACGATGAGGTCATTCGCCTGCGTCATCAAGAGGGCACCGGCACTGGAAGCGAGCGCGAGGATATGGAACTCGACGCCCGTCAGGCGCTTGCGGACCGCCCAGTCGTGAGCAATCAGTGCGGTCATGATGACGCTCAGTGCAATCACGCCCGAGGCAACGACCGAGAAATCATCGAGCACGATTGCGTGCGCGACTGTCGTCGAGGCTCCGGCGCGCGCCACGCAGCGCCACTGAAGGACGTTCACCACCATGCTCGCGACCGCCGCCGCGACGACCGTTGACGTCGCCACCGAGAGCGGAACTTTGCCCCTCGCGAGTGCCGAGGCGAGTACGAGGACCAGTGAGGCACCCACGAAGATCAGCACCGGCAGAATCGCCAGGTAGTGAATTGATGGGATTACGAGCTTCACTTGCTCACCGGACTCGGAGCGACGTGCTCGATCAGTTGCTGCACCGAGGGTGTGATGCGGTCCAGCACGGGCTTGGGAAAGACGCCGAGGACGACGATGAGAACGACGACCGGCACGAGGACCCACTGTTCTTTCGCGGTGGCGTCGGTCAAGAGAGCGTTAGTGCCTTCGGCCTTCCCGTGAAAGACCCGCTGGTAGGCCCAGAGCAGATAGACCGCGGCGGCCACGACACCCAACGTTGCCACCACCGCCCACCAGGCGTGAGTCGCGAATGTGCCAATGAGAATCAGGTACTCACTGACGAACCCGTTCAGGCCGGGCAGTCCAATAGAGGCCAGCATGACCACGGTGAAGAGCCCCGCCAGAATCGGAGCCGGGCCCTGGAGGCCGGTGAAGTCCCTAATGAGGATCGACCCCCTTCGCTTCTCAATGAAGCCAATGATGAGGAAGAAGCCAATCGTGATGACGCCATGGTTGAACATCAAGAGGACGGCACCGACAATGGCAATCTTGGATCCGGACATCACGCCCAAGGTGATAAAGCCCATCTGAGCGACCGACGAGTACGCGACGAAGCGTTTGAGGTCGGGCGTCTTACACGCCAACATCGAGCCGTAGAGGATGCCGATGGCCGCGAGCGTCAAGAGGAGCGGACGCATCGTGGGCAGTGCCAAAGGGAACAGTCCAACCGCGAAGCGCAAGAGCCCGTACGTGCCGAGCTTGGCGAGGAGCGCCGAGAGCTCAATCGACGCGCCCGTCGGCGCCTCGGCGTACGAGATGGGCGACCAGGTGTGCAGGGGCCAAATCGGAGCCTTAACCGCGAAGGCAATGGCGAAGGCGATGAAGAGCCACACCTGCGTGCCGTGGGTCATCACCGTTGCCGACAATGCACCGTAGGAGAAGGTGAGCGCCGAGTTCGCGAGTTGGTGCTGGTGGGCGAAACCGAGATACAAGATCCCAATAAGCAAGAAAGCCGATCCGGTGAAGGTGTAGATGAAGAACTTGAGCGCCGCTTTGGCGCGCTCCTTGGCGCCCCACTGGCTAATGAGGAAGTAGCACGGGATCAGCGTCAACTCGAAGAAGATGAAGAACTCGAGCAGGTCGTGGGAGAGGAAACTTCCCATGGTGAACGAGGTGAGCAGGAGCATCCAAGCGACAAAGGCCGGCTCCTGACGACGGTCGCGCGCACCGAGGAGCGAGAGTAAGACGGTGAGGGCCGTTAACACCACCATCAACAATGAGATGCCGTCGAGCGCAACGTCGTAGGCCAGTCCAAAGGGCGCTGCGAGTACGTGACGACTGGCGAAGTCGAACGTCTGAGCGCCCGTGATGTGGCCGTTGTACAGACACGCGACGACGAGCGCAAGCACCATCTCGACTACCGACGTCGCGACCGCCACGAGGTAAGCCCGGCCGTCAACCTTCTGCACGAGGGCGACCGCCAACGCGCCGACGAGGGGCACCACAATCAAGAGAGTCAGCCAGAGTGAGGAGTGCATGACTAGGCGACCCTCGCCACGAGATAGACAATCATGACCGCGAGTCCGAGAAGAATGGCCAACCCGTAGTGGCGCAAGAAGCCCGACTGAACTTTGCGCAGTCCTTCGCCACTTCGTCGTACCAGCACCGCGACGCCGGTGACCGCGCCGTCGATGACCTTAGGCTCGACGAACGATTCACCGAACTGCGCCGCATTCGTGAGCGGCCGACCGATCGTCGCGTCGTAGAAGTCGTCCCAGTGCCACACGTGCTCGAGGAAGGATGATTCGTACGTCGCCGACGAGGTGATGTCGCGCCAGATCGAGAAGGCGGCCAAGAGGCCGAGGACCGCGGCGACCGCGTCGATGGAGGCCAGACCGAACTGCGCGACGGTCCCGGCGTGTGCGCCGACCGCCACAAATCCGAACGTCGGCGAGAGGAAGCCACCGAGTGAGTCGTGATGGATCCACGGCAGGTCGAGGATGCCGCCCAGTACCGACAACACCGCCAGCACAACTAGCGGCATCGTCATGGGCCACGCCGATTCGTGCGGGTCGTGGCCGTTGGTCACTTCGCGGAAACGTTCGTTGCCGCGGAAGGTGAGCACGAAAAGGCGCGTCATGTAATAGGCGGTCAGAATGGCCGTGAAGACCCCGAGAACCCAAAGCGGCTTGTCGCGCTCGAAGACATTGGTCAACACGTCGCCCTTGGACCAGAAGCCGGCGAATGGCGGGATGCCCGAAATTGTGAGCCACGCAACAAGAAATGTCGGAAAGGTGAAGGGAAGGAACTTCGCCAAAGCCCCCATCTTTCGCATGTCCTGTTCTCCGTTGAGCGCGTGGATAATCGAACCCGAGCCGAGGAACAAGAGCGCCTTGTAGAAGGCGTGACTGATCATCAAGAAGATGGCGGCCGCGTAGGCCCCTACCCCGACGGCGAGCACCATGTAACCGATCTGGGAGACGGTCGAGAAGGCGAGCACCTTCTTGATGTCCTTTTGGGACGTCGCGATGGTGGCCGCGACGAAAGCCGTCACTCCACCGATGATGGCTATCGTGAGGCGTCCTGATGACGACAGTGCGAGAACCGGCGACATGCGCACGAGCAAGTAGACCCCGGCGGTCACCATGGTGGCCGCGTGGATGAGGGCCGACACGGGCGTCGGACCCTCCATCGCGTCGGGTAACCAGTTAAAGAGAGGAATCTGCGCGCTCTTGCCCGTTGAGGCGAGCAACAGCGAAAGCACAACCAACGTTGCGATCGTTGGCGAGAGGGTGCCAGCTCTCGCGAAGATCGAGAGGTAGGTCAAGGTATGGACGTGTTGAAAGAGTAAGAACATCGCGATCAGCATGCCCATATCACCGATGCGGTTGTAGATGAACGCCTTCTTACCGGCCGAGGCCGCAGTTTCGCGGTCGAAGTAGAAAGCGATGAGCCAGTACGAACAGAGGCCCACACCCTCCCATCCAATGAACGTCAACACGAGGTTGTTCGCCAGAACGAGTAGCAACATCGAAAAGACGAAGAGGTTGAGGTAGATGAAGAACTTGCGGAAGTCCTTCTCGCCGTGCATGTAGGCCGTGGAATAGAGGTGAATCAACGCCGAGATTCCGGTGACGAAGAGACACATCGCAATCGAGAGTGGATCGACCAGGAGAGCAGCTGGCACGTGCAACGTGCCCACGTCGATCCACGAGAAGAGATTGACAGTCACCTCGCGCGACGAATGACTGAGCAACATGAAGAAGCTGATGATCGAGAGGACGAAGCTCGCGATCACGGCCCCGGTACCAACCCAGCCAACCTGACGCTCGCTCATATAGCGACCGTTCATCATGATGAAGAGAAAGCCGCTCAAGGGGAGCAGGAGTATCAGTGTTGCCGCGAGCGCCATCTCAGCCCTTCAATTCCGAAAGTTCGTCAACCGAGGTCGAGGAACGCCGACGGAATACCGAGACCACGATGGCGAGACCAACGGTCACCTCGGCCGCGGCAACGACCATCACGAAAAAGACAATGGCCTGACCGCTGATGTCGCTGAGCGTGCGAGAAAAGGTGACGAACGTCAGGTTGACCGCGTTCAACATCAACTCAATACACATGAACATGATGAGCGCGGAACGCCGAGTCAAGAGACCAAATGCGCCGATGCCAAAAAGTACTGCGGCCAATACGAGGTACCAGGCGGCGGGAACATTCACGACGTCACCTCCTCGGACATCGCGGAACGCTCGCGGCGCGCGAGTAACACGGCGCCGACCACCGCGATGATGAGGAGGGCGGACGTGGCCTCAAAGGCGAACACGTACGTCGTGAAGACGGCGGTGCCGAGCTCCTTCACGTTGCCCTGACCCGACGAAAGCGGTTTCGTGACGGAGATCACGCCCGTCGCCCAATGGGAACGGGCCATCAGCGTAATCAGACCCCCAACGGTAATCACCACACCGACAGCGGCGAGGGGCCGTTGACCGACGAGGGGTTCGAAGTTGACGTGCTCGCGACGGTCGACGCCGAGGAACATGATGACGAAGAGGAAGAGTACGACAATGGCGCCGGCGTAGACGATGATCTGGACGGCCGCCAAGAAGTCAGCCGATTGAGCGACGAAGGCCACGGCAACACCGAAGAGCGTCATGATAAGACAGAGCGCGGCATGCACCGGATTCCTTACGGCAATGACTCCCACGGCCCCCACCACAATCAACAGGGCCGACGTCACGAAAACGAGAATGCTCGGGAGCGCGTAGGCGCTGGCAGTCACGGCGTCTCCCCACGAGGCTTGCGCTTGGGCATCTTCGCCTTCGCGGTATTGATCAATCCTTGCAAACCGCGCTGTTCGAGCGGAACATCCTGGGGCTGAAGGTGCTTAGGGAAGATATTGCGAAGTTGTTTTGATCCGGTCGCCTCGTCGTCACGTTCACCAGTCTGACCGGCTTCAGCCGCGCGAATACCGACACCGAGGTCGCCGGTCCACTGAACTACGCCTTCGTACTGGGCACTGCCGTTGGGGGACGTGGCCCGCATCCAGCCACCGGTCATTGCCGCTTCACCTTCGCGCCAGTCTTCCCACGGCAAACGCTGCGGATAGCCCTCATCATCCACGAGCAGCTCGGCCTTCGTGTAGATCGCGTCCGAGCGGTTCGTAAAGGAGAACTCGAACATCTTGGATTCGGTGATCGCCTGGGTTGGACAGACTTCAACGCAGAGGTCGCAGTGGATGCAACGCAAGTAGTTGATTTCGTAGATGTAGCCGTAGCGCTCGCCGGGACTCACCGGGTGGTCGGGCGGATTATCGAGACCACGCACGTAGATGCACTTTGCCGGGCAGACCCCCGCGCAGAGTTCGCAACCAATACACTTCTCCATCCCGTCCTCGTAACGGCTCAGCACGTGTCGACCGTGCTGACGAGGTTGCTTGGGACGCTTTTTTTGTGGATAACTCGTCGTCACCGTCGGTCGCGCGATGTGCTGCAGAGTCAATTTGAAACCGGCGAAGAAACTCAGAGGGCTACTCACGAACCCTCCTCGTCGGTCATGCGCCGAAACGACTCGGGGCGCAGGGGTCGTTCGCCCACGACCGGCAGGACCGAGTCAACTCCGAGCTCGCGCGACTGTCCGAGCGCGAACGCTCTGGTCAACACCGTGTACGAGAGCAGGACCACGGCGGCCATGATGAAGCCCCAACCCTTGGCGACGATGAATCCTGCGACGATCAGCATCCAACCGAGGCTGAGCGGAATGAGACGCTTCCAACCGAGGTCCATGAGCTGGTCGTAGCGAAAGCGCGGAAGCGATCCTCGGAACCAGATGTAGCAGAACGCGAATCCCACGGTCTTCACGAGGAACCACGCAATGGGGAACAACCACCGCAGATGTGCCACGTTCGGGATCCACCCCGCTGGTCCGCCGAGGAAGAGGGTCACGATGATGGCGGACATCGTGATGGTGTTCATGTATTCGGCGAGGAAGAAGATTGCGAAGCGGAAGGATGAGTATTCCGTGTGGAAGCCACCAACCAGCTCGCTCTCGGCTTCAACGACGTCAAACGGCGGTCGGTTGAGCTCAGCAGTAATCGCAATCACGAAGACGACGAAGGGCACGACGCCGAGTCGAATTAAGTTCCAGTGCCAGATCCCGTGTCCCTGGGAGTTCACGATGTCGTGCACCGAGAGCGATCCAGTCACGAGGACCACGGTGACAATCGTCATCCCGAGGGCGGCTTCGTAACTGATCATCTGCGCACTGGCGCGCACCGAGGAGAGCAGGGGGTACTTGGACCCCGAGGACCATCCGGCGAGCATCACGCCATACACCGAGATACCCGACATGGCGAGCAAAAGCAAAATCCCAATCGGTGGATTGGCGACCTGGAGTTGCACCAGATGACCGGCAATGGTGAGCGTGCCGCCAATCGGAATGAGACCGAACGTGATGAGGGCGGGTACCAAGACGAGGAACGGCGCCAGCTTGAAGACGACACGGTCGGCCTCGCTCGGGATCAAGTCCTCCTTTAACAGCAATTTCAAACCGTCGGCGAGTGTTTGAAGCAGTCCGAACGGACCCCAACGTTGGGGTCCGATCCGGCTCTGCATGTCCGAGAGTGCCTTGCGTTCGAACCAAATCATGAGGATGACCGACGTCATCAGTAGGGCGAACGCAACCACGATCTTTACGACCACGATGAGCAGCACGGCGAACGTGACGCCGTGTACGAACAACGGGTCTGCCGAGGCGAGCCAGCTCACTCGGTGTCCAGTCGGACTTGGACGACGATTGAGCTTGCGTGAAAGAGCGGGCGGATTACGTCATGACCTTGCGCGTCGAGGGAACCAAAGGCAACCTCGGTGGCACCCCTCGGCACGGCGTCGTCGAGCGCGACGGGCAGCTGAACAGTGCCGCGGGGTCCAGTGACCCCCACGACGTCGCCGGGCTTGGCGCCGAGACGGTCAAGATCAAAGTGGTTGAGGTGCAGTACCGTGACCGCTTTTAGGTTGGTGAGGGCGGGAGTGCCGCGAACAGCAACACCATCGTCGTACAAACGCCGACTGAGGTTCACCCGCAGCGAATACGAGTCGGCCAGCGGAACGTCAACCTTTTGTCCTGTGGTCACTTGGTCCAAAGTCGCCGACGTCACCACGCTCGTTGCGTCAACGTCGCCAATGGTCGTCGCACCGGTATCGGCACCGAGTCCCAGCACTTCGGTGGAGTGAATGCCGGGGAAGGCCATGGGATCGAGCGGACGGCGAAGAGTTTGCTCGTCGGCGTGACCTGCGACGACGCCGTCACTCGACGAATCCCCGAGGACCGACAGCGCCGGGTAGCCCGTTGTCTCCTCAATCGCTCGAGCGGTCTCTTCAATAGAAGCCAGTCCGAGAGTTTGGCCCAGTTCTTCGGCTAACTCCGAGGCAATCGCGACGTCGGGCCACGCCGAACCGGGCGCCACAATTTTGGGCGCGACGGCCGTTACGCGACCTTCGATGTTGGTCACCGTTCCGGTTCGTTCGAACTGTACGGCGGCCGGTAGTACGACATCGGCGTAGGCGAGAGTGGAACCACCGTGCCCGGCCACCACTACCACTTCGGCCAGTTCTAACGCTTCGGTGGCGCCCACGACGTCGAGCACGTTGCCGCGTAGGCTGCCGCCCAACAACAACAGCGCGGTCTGCTCACCGTTTCGTATGGCGGCGAGTTGAGCGAGCGCGTCACGGCCACTAGCGCCCCTGACGAAGCCGCGTCCCGGTCGAAGTTGTGGCGCGAGCCCCATATCGAGGGCGCCCATAACGTTGGAACGCCGTAGCGCCGGAAGAAACTTCGCCTGCGGAAAACGTTCGGCCAAGACGCGAATCGCTTCCTCCATCACTTGACTGTCCTCGGCCATATTCGGACGGCCGACCACGAACACAACACCTTCGCCCGTCTCACCAACGAGCTCGCGAGCCTGCTTCAACTCTTCGTCCCCGACAATGAGACCCAGAGCTGGAGCGCCGTCGCGTTGACCGAGGGCACGAGCCACGAGGTGCGCCTCGCCCGGACGAACCGGCAAGGCGACCTTGGCAACTGCCGCCAGACCACTGGCGCCGAACGAGAACTCGACAATCGAACGGTGGTAGCGCACGGCGCTCTCGCGAAGTCGAAGAAATAGAATCGGGAGCTCTTCGCGAAGGTCGCCCGAGAGCGTCACCACCGTGGCCGAGTTCGCTGCTTCGTCAATCGTCGCACGTGGGAGGGCCTGGATCAGTGCGGCGTTGAGTCCGTCACCGTACTGTGCGTCAATGTGCTCGGTCCCGAGCACGCCACGAAGGAGTCGTTCCCACGCAAAGGCCCCCTCGTTGGTGAGCGCCGCGCCACCAATGGCGCCGAGACCGTCGGCGGTCGATGCGCCGCGTCGAAGAATCGAGGCCGCTTCGCCGAGTGCCTCGCTCCAACTGACAGCGACGAGGACTCCGTTTCGTCGAACGAGCGGCTCGGTTATTCGCGTTGCCGCGTCGAGGGGATCAGTCGACGCTTCGTTACCATCGACCGAATCAATGATGAAGCGGCCCTTGTCGCAGAGCCAGCCGTGATTGACGGGCTCACTGTCAACGCCGAGAACGCGCGTCAAACGATTGCCCGACGACTGAACGGCAACGCGACATCCCACGGCGCACGTCGTACACGTACTCTCAATCTGCTCGAGGTCCCACGGACGGGCCTTGAAGCGGTACGGCTTGGCAGTCAACGCACCGACCGGACAGATCTGGATCGTGTTGCCCGAGAAGACTGAATCGAAGGGTTGCGTCGGTGACGGAGCGACTTCGAGTTTTTCTCCGCGGCCGGCGAAGGCGATCTGCGCGTCGCCCGCAACGTCGCTCGCGAAGCGGGTGCAGCGCGCGCACTGGATGCAACGCTCGCGGTCGAGTAGTACGAGTTCGCCAATCTCCACCGGCTTCACGAAGTGACGTTTCTCCTCAATGAATCGCGTCTCACCCGAACCGTGCAGGAGCGATTGGTCTTGGAGGGGGCATTCGCCGCCCTTGTCGCAAATCGGACAGTCGAGCGGGTGATTGGCGAGGAGGAACTCCAGGACTCCGTCCTGGGCCTTCTTCACCTTGACTGAATCGGTCACCACAGTCATGCCGTCGTTCACTTTCAAAAAGCAAGCCGGCTGCAACGTGGAACCACGGGGACCTTCGACTTCGACGAGACACATGCGACAGACGCCCACCGGCTCCATGCGTGGGTGGTAACAGAAGCGCGGGATGTAGGTGCCGGCGCGTTCGACAGCTTCGATCAGCAGTTCGCCGGTCTTGGCCTCGATGGAACGGCCGTTCACCTTGATGGAGACGGTCGTGCGGATTGCGTCAGTCATGGGGACACCCTCCGTGCTTAACGTGGGCCACGAAGTCGTCGCGGAACATTTGGATGGCGGAGTGGACGGATGAAGGGATCGAAGGTCCGAGGACACAGATCGTGGTTTGCTGTGGCGGCCAGGTGAGACCGGGCGCGAGGTTGTCGCAGAGGTCGAGGAGTAGGTCCATGTCCTCCATGCGACCGCCGCCGTGTTCAATGCGGTACATTGCGCGTTCGATCCAACCCGATCCTTCGCGACACGGCGTACACTCCCCGCACGACTCGCGTGCGAAGAATTTCGTGATCCGCCACGCCGCGCGCACCACGCACGTCGTCTCGTCCA
>CAJDUS010000059.1_pt1 | contig 10997 bp, 10 predicted proteins | sample 7390831 | NCBI WGS metagenome assembly CAJDUS01 (sample SAMEA7055684, study PRJEB34461) | soil metagenome | biome: terrestrial ecosystem; feature: Peninsula; material: soil | place: Antarctica | collected 2016
CAGTGCTTGGCGTCACTTCCATGGCCTGGCCAGTCGAAGAAATATGTGCGCCACCCCTACGAGCAACGCCACCCCATCCTTTAGCTCGACCGTACGAATCGGCCTTGGCCCGTTCTAACTCTTCGGGGGTTAGATCGCGGGGGCGTCGTTCTGAACGGGCGCTAGAGGCTCGTCGCGGTCGGTCGTCGCGCTCTGAGGTCCGAGCACTGGGACGACCACCTCGTGGCGGCAAACTCGGGCGTCGATCGCGCGAGTCTCTGTCGTCGGTTCGCGGTCCGCGAACTGGGCGAGTGTCACGCGCGTCATCGGCACCGCGCGCTGGGCGTGGTCGCGCGCTGGACGTTGCGCGGTACTCCCCCTCACGGGGGCGAGAGGTGGAGTCATCTCGACGCGGTGATGCTCCCCGATCATCACGACTGGTCGAGCGTCCGGATTGAGAACTGCGTCCGGCGCTGCTCGGGCGTACTCGACGCTCACTAGGGCGCGAGTCGCGGGTCTCTCGTTCGTCACGGTCGAATCGACGCGCGGGCCGCTCTTCCCCGCTGGCGTCCCTCGTTCGAGGAGCGGCGGGACGGCGCGGTCGCGCGTCACTACCACCCCTATCTATACGTCGTTCAGCGCCGTCGCGAGGAATACGGGCCTGAGAGCCAGGGGGACTCTCGCCGTTGCGAGGTTTACGAGGGGCCGCTGCACCCCGGGCTGCCGGTTTTCCCGTACGGGCAACGGGCTTTCGCGCTCCGCTCGGTCCTTGGCCGCTGCGTGCGCCTCCACCCGCTGGAGCGCGTCGAGGCGGAGGATTTCGAGCGGGCACCCGTCAATGCTACTAAAAGGGTCGTGTCGACCGAATCGGTGCGGCGCCCGGAACCTTCGTGAGGACCAAATCGCCGTGTTTGCGGTCGCGTCAGTGTCGAGTCACAATCAGTGCGTCCAGGGCAATCGCCCCGGCGCCAGCGGAAAGTACGAGGAGTGGGTTCACTTCAATCTCGGTGATGTCATCGCTCGCGCGAAGGACGCCGCCCAGTATTTCAACAACCTCCACCAGTGCATCAATGTCGCGCGACGGACCACGGGCGCCCGATAATGCACCGAAAACGCGCAGCTGCGAAAGGTTTTGCACAATCTCGCCATGATCGGCATCAGGACTCAGGATTACGACATCTCGCTGAGACTCCACGTCCATACCGCCTGCTCCAACCAGTACGAAGGTCCCCCAGATGGGATCTCGGTGGGCGCCCACAATCATCTCGGTGCCATCCGGGGCCGCGCTCTCAACGAGGACGCCTTCGTACTTGAAATTGGGAGCGTTCCGGGACAGCCGAGTGAGCATCTGACGATAAACGTCCAAAAGATCCTCTTCTCGAACAACGAACGAGACACCTCCGACGTCGCTTTTATGAACGATCTCGGACGACGAGACCTTGAGAACGAGGGGAAAGCCAACCACCGCCGCCGCCGCAATTACCTCGGTCTCACTAGTCGCGAGTTGTCCGACGGGAACACGCACGCCGACGCCGGCCAGGAGACCTTTTGCTTCGCGCTCGTTTAATGATCGTCCCGGTGGCACGAGTAGCGGTAAAAACTTTTTCGTCACATCTTTATGGGACGGAGCGCCAGAAGTGAATGAGAACTGTGTCACGTTTTTCAATGCGCGAAGGGCACGATCGGGTGAACGAAAGAGTGGAATACCGGCCTCCACAATTCGCTCTCGGTTCGCTTCCGGAATCGCCGACTCACCCCCCAAGATGGTGTAGATGACCGGCTTTTGCGCGCCAATTAAGGTCGGCAACAGTGCTTCGATTTGTTGAGTTCCTTGCGCTGGTGATCCCGGCATCACGCACAGTACGACGCTGCCCAATGCGGCGTCGTCTAGGAGGACGTTGGTGGCCCGAGCGTACAGAGTGGGGTCGTTTAACCCCATCGCAGTGATGTCGACGGGATTCTCGGCGACGGCGAAGGCCGGCAACTCCTTCGCTAGGAGTGTGCTCGTCTCTGGGGCGAGCACCGGCAACGAAAGCCCCAGCGACTCACCAACGTCGAGAGCGAACGTTTTCATCGCCCCAGAATCGGTCAGCAGTCCAACGCCGCGCGAAAGAGGCAGCGCGCACTTTGTGAGCACGTCAGCGGTGTCGATCAATTCGTCAAGGGAGTCAATGAAGAGCACTCCTTCACGGCCAAGAATCGCCCGGAGGACGGCTTGGTCCTGCGCCAATGCACCGGTGTGGGTAATCGAGGCCGCCCTGGCGCGCTCGCCACGACCTAAGTGCAAGACGCAAAGAGCGACGCCGCGCTCGCGAGCCACGCGCGCGAGTGACAAGAACACTTCGGGTTGGCGAATCTGTTCAACAAGTAGTGCAATGACGCCCGTCCCCTCCTCGTGGAGAATCACCCCCAGGTAATCCTCCACTCCCAGCACCGCTTCGTTACCAGTCGAGATGGCGTAGTTGACCGTGATGTCTTGCGCCATCGCGGCGTACGTCAGGGCCAACGTCATTGCACCACTCTGGGCCAGGATTGAGAGACCGTTACGCGACGAGCGGCGGTTGGGCGACGCGTCGCCGAACGTGAGGGGGACGCCCTCTGCAAAGTTAATGAGGCCTAGGCAATTGGGGCCCGCGAGAGCAATGTCGTGTCGCAAAGCGAACTCCGCGATGACTCTTTGCTCTTGAGCTCCCTCCTCATCGACCTCGGCGAATCCCGACGCGAAGACGATCACGCCCCCGATACCTCTTCGACTTGCGGCCTCGATTGCGGAAAGAATCGCCGTTTTAGGTATGACGAGAATTGCGGCGTCGACGCCAAAAGGGAGGTCATCAATAGAGCGAAAGCACGCGCGCCCACCGATGTGGTCGCGGCCCTGGTTGACCGGGTACACGTCGCCGCGATAACCGAATCGGTCCAGTAAGTGCAACGGGGCGCCGCCGATTGACGACGCATTGTCCGACGCCCCGACGACAGCGATTGATGTGGGGTGCAGCAATCGCCGTATCGCGCCAGGAGAGATCCGCGTTGACGTTGGTGCGCGATCACTATCCATCGTACGAACCGAGGCCGGGTCGGAATGCTTTAGCGTCAAGAAACTGCTCGAGACCTTGCTGCTTGGACTCATCAGGGTCACCGAGAATAGCTTGGTCGAACTTCGCGTATAAGTAGTCCTCCGCCTCATCCCACGCCATCAGTCGAGCCTTGCGAAAACCGACCTTCGCTCCAAGCAGCACTGAGGTGCTCGACTTCGCCAGTTGAAGCGCGACTTCCGTGGTGCGCTCGCGCAGCTGATCCTTGGGCACCGATTCATTGACGAGGCGCATTTGTGCCGCACGGCGTCCATCAATTGGCTCGCCAGTCATGATGAGCCACATCGCATCGCGAGTGGAGAGTGTTTCGGCCAACGCCCGACTTACGAGCCCGCCAGGTGGGATTCCCCAATTAACTTCGGAAAGACCGAACACCGCGTCGTCGGCGGCGATCGCCAAGTCACAGCAAACGAGTGGCGTGAACGCCCCACCGAAACACCATCCGTTCACCATGGCAATGGTGGGCTTCGAATAACTGATGAGTCGACGCCACTGCCACTCTGCACTGTCGCGACGGGCTCGGGTCTGGACGTGGCGTGGCGCATTGTCCACTTCTCGAAAATACTCCTTGAGGTCCATTCCCGCGGTCCACGCCTCACCTTCGCCGGTCAACACCAGCACGCGCACTCGCTCGTCGGCCTCAATTCGCTCCAGAGTCTCGGTCATCTCGACGTTAAGCGTCGGACTCATTGCGTTGCGCTTCTCTGGACGGTTGAAATAGACCCAGGCAATACAGTCCTCAATCTCCACCTTCACGGTGCCTTGGGAAGTGGTCCACTGCGTTGCGGTCTCATCTTGAGCCATCGTTTGTCTCCTCGCTGCCTTTCGGGTCGACGTCGCTCGATGAGTCTCGTCGCCACTGGTTTCACAAGTTACCTGATAAAGACGATCGACACAACGCGACTCGAGCACTTTCAATTCGACTCGCCTCCTCGCCTCGTTGCTACGCTCGAGCGGTGAGCAGCCGAGCAGTCGCAGAGGGAGAACTACCCGGTCGCGCGCGATTGACGTATCTAGTGAAACAACTCGAGCGCGCGATCCGAGTCACTATGGACGAGGTGACAATGGCCTACGATCTCACGGCGATTCAATATACGGCGCTGAGCGTGCTGGTACGCAATCGGGGCATGTCGTCGGCGCAACTGGCGCGCAGGTCCTTCGTGAGTCCCCAAGCGTGTTACGAGATGGTTATCACCTTGGAAAGCAAGGGCCTCGTCGTACGCAAGCCCCTGGCGGGGAACCGGCGAACCTTGCAAATTGAGGTCACCAAAACCGGAATGAGCGTCTTAAACAAGTGCGATCGCCAAATGGACGAGTTAGAAATGAGAATTTTCGGCGATCTCTCAACGACCGAGCGCCAGGGCTTCCGCAACGCCCTCGTGGAGTGCATCTCCTCGCAGTATCCCGAGATTCGTCATCTGCTCTAGGGTGCGGCCCTGCGGTTCAGACGTCCGGCTGATCGTTCGAAACGAGTGGTTGGCGTACTTTCCAGCGACGCCTCTTCGTTCCTCGTTCTCCGTCAGTGACTACCCGGTACCCGACGGGCAGTAGTTCGAAATGGAACCGGTCGCGAACAACGCCCCAAATCCCTCGCGGTTGCCAAATGGCGACCGCAACCGCCACTGCTCCGAAGATGATGAGGTACCAAGCACCCCAATTCTGCAGCCACTGTTGGAGCGCGATAAAGATCACGCTGCCGAGAATCGGTCCCTCGATGGATCCCAACCCGCCGATCATCGAGACGAAGAGCATCTCCGCCGTCCAGGAAAGACTGAACTCATTGGTTGGCTGAATGAACGGTTGACTGATCGCCAAGACCGCGCCGGCCGCGGCGCAGCCAGCCGCGGCCACGATGTAGACCATGCGCCGGGTTGCGTTCACTTTCGTACCCGAACTGCGCGACGCGACCTCGTTGTCGCGCACGGAGGAGAGTACGAGCCCCAGCCGGCTGCGCAACAAGACGTACGTCGCGATGACCACGACCAGCGCCACAATCCACGTGGAGAAGTAGCGGTCGTGGTTGAGTTGGGTCGGGGTGAGGTTGACGAGACCTGGAAGTGCGGCACCGGTACCACCACCTAAATAGGCGAAGGAGAGAATGAGCAACAAGGCGCTATCGGCGACGACCCAGGTGGCAACGGAGAAATAGCCGCCGCGGAGTCGCAACAATAAATACGAGACCGGTACCGAGATGGCGGCGACGGCCAGAATTGCGAGCGGGATAGCAACGAAGGGGTTCACCCCCTTTAGGGCGAAGTACAGCGTGGCGTACGCGCCCAATCCAATGAAGCCCTGTTGACCAATGGACACCATGCCGGCGTAACCGGCCAGCAGATTCCACATGGTCGCCATGATGACGAGGATGAAAAAGTTTTGAAGAATCGAAACGTTGGCCGAACTGAGAATCCATGGCGCACAGCTGAGGAGAATGACGAGAATGGCCGCGCCAGAGAGTGTGTAGAGAGGTGAAATCCGACTTCGTCGGACCGAGACTGCGGCGTCGCTGGCGAGTTCGAGGGACCGAGTAGATCTCACGAGAATGCGGCCTTCTTGCCGAAGAGTCCCTGAGGTCGCACTGCCAAGACAATGAGGAACAAGATGTTGCCACCGAGCACTTGATACGCCGGGTTGTAATGTGCTCCAATCTGTTGGGCGACGCCCAAGGCAATACCACCAATGAGCGTGCCCCAGAGCGATCCAATGCCCCCGATGACGACGGCTTCGAACGCGAAGAGAAGATTCGCTCCACCGGTCGACGGATAGAACTCGGACGATATTCCCGACGCGATGCCGGCGAGCGCCACGGTCGCGAACGCGAGCGCCGCAGCGACTCCGAAGACATGTCGGTAGTTCGTGCCGCAGAGCTGGGCCGCTTCGCGGTCGTCCGACACGGCACGAATCTGTCGCCCAATGCCGGTTCGCGAGAGGAACAACTGCAAGGCACCAAGTACGAGGACCGCGACCGCGAGCACCACCATGGAGACCCACGAAATATACAGTGAATAATTTACGTGCCAGGATTTTGAGATGAGAGTGCCAATTTGGATGCTCTGTCCGTTGGCCGAATAAATCTCCAGTAAGAGGTTCTCTATGACGACCGAGAGTCCGAAGGTCACGAGGAGTGTCGTGAGCGGATCGCGGTCGATTGCCTTTTGCAGCAACGTGCGCTGCACGACGTAGCCCACCAACGCGAACAGAGGTACCACCAGTAGGAAAGACCAGACCTCGGCGATATGGAATCTTGGAGCCACGAAGACCGCCACGTAGCCGGCCACGACAGCCATGTCGCCGTGGGCGAGGTTGATAATCCTCATGACGCCGAACATGAGCGAGAGTCCGCAGGCGAAGAGGGCGTAGAAGCCGCCAACGAGAATGCCGGGAATGAGAATCTGTTGAATGATCGTGCTCACGACGTTCCCCCTTCGACGCCGTGGCTGAGATCCGAGCCGAAATAGGCACGCTCAATGTCGGCGGGGCTCAGATCGGTTGGCACACCGACTAGCGACGTCTTGCCCTCCAAGAGACAGTGAACCTTCGTCGCCACCTGGAGCGCTTGGTTCACGTCTTGTTCCACGAGCAAAACGCCAATACCCTGGCTCACAATATTGGGGATGAATTCGTAGATTCGCTCGATGACAATCGGTGCCAGTCCGAGGGATACCTCGTCAATCAAGAGGACCTTCGGATTGGCGACCAGCGCACGCGCAATGGCGACCGCCTGTTGCTCGCCACCCGACAGTTGAGCGACACTTTGGTTCCGGCGTTCCTTCATCCAGCCGAAGAGATCGTAGACGTAGGCAATGTTGAAGGGACCGGGACCGGCCCTTTGCGCACCGACCTGGATGTTTTCCTCGAGCGTCAGCGAAGGAAAAAGCCGTCGACCCTCCGGTACGAGGGAAATTCCGGCGCGAACCCGACGATAAGCGGCCAATTTTCCGATGTTATTGCTCTCGTAAAAAATTGTGCCACTTGTCGACTTTTGCAATCCCGCAATCGTTCGTAGCAGGGTGGATTTCCCCGCACCGTTGGCGCCGATGACCGCGAGCACTTCGCCGGCGCCGACACTGAAGGAGACGTCGTCTACGGCGCAGAGCTGTCCATGGTGGACAACGAGGTTGGAAACGTCGAGGAGCGGTTTTCGGTGATGCTCCTCGTTGGACCACTCGCTCACAAGACACCACTCTCGTTGATGATCTTGCCCCCGAGATAGACCGACCGCACGGCCTCGGAGGCGAGGACTTCGCGCGGTTCACCGTCGGCGACGAGTGCGCCGTTGGCGAGACAGAGGAGACGATCGACCGTTGAAAGTAGTGCTCGCACCACGTGTTCGATCCAAAAAACGGTGATGCCGTCGCCCTGAAGTTCCTTTATGACCGCCGACAGCTCGACGACCTCGGCGTCGGTGAGTCCTCCGGCGATTTCGTCGAGCAGAAGGATTCGCGGATTCGTCGCGAGGGCGCGAGCGAGTTCGAGTCGTTTTCGGTGCAGGAGCCCCAACGAACCGGCGGGACGATTGGCCAACTGCGATAGACCGACGCGCTCGAGCGAAACGAACGCCTTCTCGTAGCTTTGGACGCCACGCACTCGCGCACCCTGTTGCGCGGCGACCAACGCATTCTCGAACACTGACATATTCTCGAATGGTTGAGGGATCTGGTAGGTGCGGCCAATACCCATCCGACAACGCTGCGCGTTCGTCGACCGGTGAAGATCAATGCCGTCAAAGCGCACCACACCCCGATCCGGTTTGATATCGCCCGAGATGATGGAGAACATCGAGGTCTTCCCGGCGCCATTGGGACCAACAACGCCGACGGAGGCTCCCTCCTCCAACTGGAAGGTAATCTCATCGGCCACGACAACCTGGCCGAATCGTTTGGACACACCTTCCAGCTGAAGAAGCGGCATGTAACTATTTATTCCTAAGCGTTGGTCGGCTCAAGGTTCGCCTGCAGCGGGACTTGCTTGTTGAGCGAGTTGTCGACCACCCACGGCGACCACGGCCATTTCTTATGGCCAACCAACTCAGTCGAACCGGGCTTCCACTGAACGCCGACCGGCTTGATGATGCCGATTCCTTTGGCCGGACTGGTCTTAGCCGAAAAGTTGAGTGGGCCATTCATTCCGTGGTAGTTGACTTCCTTGAGGGCGTTCGCCACCGCCTTGCGATCATGCGGATTGTGGACCTTCTTGAGCGCCTCGATGACAATTTCAAAGAGGGCGTACGTTGAGCCCATCGACTGAATCCACTGTTGCTTGGTGACCTTCTGGTAGTTAGCGGCGAACGAGTTCGCGGTCATACCCGTCAACGATGACTTGTAAGGCGAATTGGGCGTCCACCATGCGTCAGTCGCGACATTATTGGACAGTTCTCCGAGCGCGTAAACGTCAGTAGGGAACAGCATCACCTTGGCGACAGTGGCCAACTTCGGATTCCAGTCCTGCTGGGACGCCTGCTTCCAAAATGTATTGAAGTCTGGCGGCAGCGGCGCATTGACGAAGAAGTCGCAGGACTTCCCGCCCGAGCCGGTTTTGAACGTCTGGATCATTGTCGTGTAGTCGCTCGACAAGTCGGTATATGCGCCACCGTCGACGAACGTCCACGGTGCACCCTTCTCCGCCCCAACGACCGCCGCCAACGTTGGGGGGTACGCGGCGCGAAACGCGTTGCCGTCCGAGTCGTTCGGAAACATGCCGGCGTACACCTGGTTGGCGTTCGTCTGCTTTTGCACCCGTTGCCACATTGGTAAGAATGTCCCGACAAACTCTGGAACACCGAAGAAGAACATCGTGCAAAACTCCGGCGGTGTTCCAACCGCGTTTCCGGCCGGTCCAATGGTGTTACCCGAGAAGCCGGTCCACCACCCTTCCCACGGACAGACCGTCGAGAGGCACGGCACGCCCGCTCCCTCGCAGACGACACTCACGGGAATTGTTGTCTCGGGAGCTGAACTCGTAACTATGAGGTCGACACCACTCGACTGAATCAGTTGAGTGGCAACCTGACCTGCGATTGAGGGATCGGATTGACTGTTCTTCACGATGACTTCAATCTTGTACTTCTTCTTGCCGATGGTGATGCCCTTCGCGAACTGACTCGATCCACGAATCAAACTGAGCACGAACTTGTCCGGTCCAGCGAAGTCGGCCAGTGATCCGGTGGACGGCGTTACGTAGCCAATCTTGATGGTTCCAGATTTGGTGGCCGCGGCGGCCGCGGAAACATCGGCCAACGCGGCGAATCCTCCCGCGAGCGCGGTGGCACCCATTGCCTTCAGTCCGAGGCGCCGGCCAAATTCGACGCTGCCCCAACCCTCAATCGTTCTTTCTTGCGAACCACTCACGGTGGATTTTTCATTCTCCATTGTCACTCCCCCTATAGAAAACCTTGGTGTTTTTTATCACACTACGACGTGCAGACCACCGATTACGTTCAACATCTTTTCAGGACTAAACCCATTTACGTCGGAAGTGTTCGCACTGCGGACACTAGGGGTGCTGTGAAATCTCTACTTCGCCCATCTCCATCAATTTGTGCCTCGCCGCAATGCCACCACGATCGATCTTCACACTCACTTCGGTCATCTCGCGCCCACTGTTCACACGTTCTTGAATGATGTTCAATGCGTCGACATCTTCTTGCACGACGGTGGTCTGCATTTTTTCGAGCGCGGTGTCAATAGCACTATCACCCACGCAGAAATCGCGCGACAGTGCCCAGAAGTCGTACACCGATGTTTCGCTCGACGGTGTCAATCCATAAAAGATCTTCATATGAAAGGCGTGATCGTCAGTGCCGTCAGGTAAAGGCGGCTGTGCCACCGATGCGATGCGCGAATTCAACTTATAGAAACCGGGTGGAAAGTATTCGATGTCCTGCCAACGATCGATCGCGCCCGCCAGCCCCGTAGTCGACGCGTAGAACGGCGGGCACTCGACGTTGGTCATGTGTCGGTACACATTCACAATGTTCGTCTCGTCGTCGATTTCGACCTCGATGGGCGTCATGGCAACCTCGGGCGAACCAATGGAGTCGCTGTGCAGAAACGATTCGTGCGAGAGGTCCATCAGATTGTCCACCAGGAGGCCGAACGCCGCGTCGATTTTGGCAACGCCGGCAACGACGGACCACGGGAGCGATCCGTCGAGCCAAGGCGTGCGGGGCAATTTGTCCAATTCAGCCTCGCCGTGGCCCATCCATATCCACACCCAACAGCCCTGCTCCACGAGCGGATACGACCGTACCGCCAACTTGGTCGGGATTCGGTCTTGGCCGGGCACGCCAACGCAGAGTCCGGAGCAGTCGTAGGTGAATCCGTGATACCCGCACACCAACGCGTCGCCCACGACGGTGCCGAGTGACAATGGATATCCGCGATGCGGACACTGATCAGCGAGGGCGACGACGTTACCTCCCTCGTTACGAAAGAGCGCGACGGGGTCCCCCAGAATCGTGCGAGAGATTGGGCGCTGCGTCAGTTCTGACGCGAGCGCGCAGACGTACCAGTACGAGCGTAGAAACACGTCTCCTCCTCTTTCAAGGCTCTCGTGCGAACCAAAGTAAGTCGCAACGTCATCACGACCAACTTCGCGCAGACTAACTCTCATGTGCTAAGACGTCAACAGTCTTGCACCCGAACTCGGAGGAATGACCCCATGGCGCTTTTAGATACGAATAATTGGCAATCGAAGATTTTTATCGGCGAGTGGGTGAAGAGTGGCGCCGGCGATGCCTCCGTCATGGAACCGGCTACCGGAGAGGTGCTGGGCAAGTTCGGGCGCGCCTCGGTCGATGACGTTACAGCTGCGTCAAAACGCGCCAGCGAAGCGCAGCGCGAATGGGCCGCGCTCCCCTACAGCCAACGAGCGGCCGTTCTTCGAAAGGCCGGTGATCTCTTCAACGAGCACGCCGAGGAGATCTCGTCA
>CAJDUS010000072.1_pt1 | contig 10871 bp, 13 predicted proteins | sample 7390831 | NCBI WGS metagenome assembly CAJDUS01 (sample SAMEA7055684, study PRJEB34461) | soil metagenome | biome: terrestrial ecosystem; feature: Peninsula; material: soil | place: Antarctica | collected 2016
AATCAGCGGGAGAACTGCGTCAGCGAGTTCGGTCGTGGTGGGCACCTCGGTTCAAGGTCCCAGGCAGCCGAGGGGGACTACGTAGACGCCATCCTCGCGCAGATACCCATATGAACCAGAAGTAACTATTACGAGTGCCTTCGGATCGCGTGGAACTCGCGCGGCGAGTCTCTTGAGGGACTGCGCCGCCGGATCAATCTGCGAGTCGCCAAGCTTGACTTCGACCCCCATCCACTCACCGCTACGGTCCTCTATGACGTAGTCCACTTCGAGGCGACCGTCGTGTTCGCGGTAGTGAAAACAGGAGGCGTTGGCAGCTTCGGCGTATACGCGAAGGTCGTGCGCGACGAGGCCCTCGAAGAGGAAGCCCAATGTCGTCAGGTCACTCAGTAGTCGCTCCGAGGACACGCCGAGCAGGGCCACGGCCAATGAGGGGTCTCCCAACATGCGTTTAGGAATGTTCACCAATCGCTTGGACGAGCGCACCGAAGGGTCCCACGCGGGAATCTCGTCGACGATCATCATGTGCATCAGCGTGTCAAGATAGGGCTGCGCCGCGTAGCGCGTCGGCCCGTCGGCCCGTCGGGTACCCCCGCTTCTTCACGAGTGCGCGCGATGATGGTACTGAGTGATGCGGTGTGCGCTGTGAGTTGCGCGTAGGCGTGTAAAACCGACGCACGAGTCGCGGGTTGCGCGTGGACCCAGAAACTTCGTCGATATCGTGTTCAATGATGGCGTCTATGTAGCCATCGAGAAAGACGCGACTCGCCGCTTCACCGGCACCGACCAGCTGAGGCCACCCACCAACGACTATGTGATGCACGTAATCGCGAAAGTCGAGCTCACAATGGGTCGACGCCACCACGTCACCCTTCAAAAGTTCAGACAGTGAGACGGACGGCATCGTCACTTGCTGTTCAACCAAGGTCATGGTTCGCATGCGCAGTGTCGCAATGCGTCCAGCCCCAGAGTGTCGGGAAAAATCGTCGCGCGGCGTCGCCGAACCAGTGAGGATGAACTGTCCGAGTTCACCTCGGTCGTCGACCGCTCTGCGCACTAAGACCCATAAGCGGGGTGCTCGTGGCCATTCATCCAAGAGTCGCGGAGTGACGCCCTCCAATACGATCTGGGGAGCTACATCGAGCACCCGCGCGGCATCAGGATCCGCGTCGAGTAGCACCTCACTGGCGGCGAACTGACGTGCCGTGGCGGTCTTGCCACAACTCTTAACGCCTTCAATGACGACCGCGCCCATCGCTTCGAGTCGGGATTCGAGTTGAGCGTCGGCAACTCGGGGAGGATATTCGGTTGAATTTCGGGGCATCGTGAACTCCTGAACCAACATAATGCACGATTAATAGCCACCAGAAACACAAAATAATCGGTCGATCCCACTTAGTAACTAAGGCCTAACTAACCCCCCTACCCCGAGCAAGGCTTCTAAAAGGACCTCAAACCGTCCCAGGTTTCATGCCGCCTCTATGTTGGCGGCACCATCGCCGGTACACCGATGACCTCTCTCTAACGCCCGAGCCAGTGATCATTGTCTTGATCGTGAATCGGTACATCACGGGTGCTCTGTTTGACGAATTCAAGGCGCGTCTGAAGTTGAAGGACCGCCACTTCAAGTGGCGGAAGATCCTCCGTGATGGTTGCTTCGACCACTGCTCGAGAGGTGTCGAAATAGTGGTGCGCCAGCCAGTCGCGCATCCCGGCCGCGTCCGACCACCTGACATCCGGCTCACTCGCAACGAGTTCAGGATCCAGTGACTTCACCGCCTCGCCAATCTCGATCAGCCTTAGGCGAACGGCGTCGAAAATGAGTCCGTCGGACAGATCGCCACGGGTGAGGTGGTTCCTAATCGCAACGATCGCGTCGATAATGTCGGCGAGGCGCTCGTCGTCGTGTCGTGAGCTCATAGCGCGATGGCCTCGCGTTCGACCTCTTCACGAACCCGCGGTCGGAGGCTGTCTGAGGGAGCGACATCTACTGGCACGCCGAGGATCTCCGAAAGTTCCCTACGCAGCGCCTCCAAGGTGAATAGCCCAACTCCTTTATCGAAGTCGACTACCAAATCAACGTCGCTATCTGTCCGGTCTTCACCTCGAGCAGTACTTCCAAAGACGCGGACGTTGCTCGCGCCGTGGAGCGTTGCACACGTAAGTATTGAGCGACGACGCTGGCGGAGTCGGCGACCGAGAGGGGTGTTCGGGAGGCCCGAGGGGTAGTCGCTCGAGCGCTCGAGTTTAAGGACGAGGCGGTGTCCCGTTGCGAGCACGAGCCGATCGAGCGTCGATAACGAGGGTTCCCTGCGGCCGGACTCGTAAGCGCTGATAACGCTTTGCGCAACCCGAGCACGACGTGCCACTTCGGTCTGCGACAGTTGAGCACTAACTCGCGCCTGTCGCAGGAGTTTTCCAGTCGCATTATCTTTTTGATTGCTCATAGCCGAATTATAGTACTTATTGTCTATAGGCGATGACGAAGATTTTGACAAAATGACTATGGGGTTGACACGGGTGTAGCGCGTCGGGTGTAAGCAACCGTGTAAGCAACGCAGGTTACTTCGTACAGACACCGACGAATGCGTATGGACCACGGCCACTATTTATTGGCACAATTGGACGGCAACGGACGTCCTAGGAATCGTCCGGGACTGATGGCATGCAAGGGGTCAGGAGTTCGAATCTCCTTACCTCCACTTAATAAATTCCTGGTGAGACAACATATCTTCACTCACAACCTCGCTCAAGAGTCAGTCCGTTGCAAAAAATGCAGTGCACGCAAGGGGTTTCAGAAATATGCCTATTTTCGTGTCATCCCAACTCTTCAGTGATTCATTGAATTCTGGTTGAGTACGAGATCGGCCCAACCACAAGAACTCAACCCAACTGCAGCAACCACTGCAGCAACCAAAAATATAATTCTTGACTGACCAATGCACATGAGGTAATTGACGCAGAGCGTGGTCCAATCCGCGTTTGAATCAGAACGAGAAACTCTGGTACGACTCCGGAGATCCCAGCCCGAATCTGCGTTTCCTTCGCACGGTGACACGGTGCGTTTCAGAAGAGACTGGATTCTGGTCTATTGTCAGGTTAACCTGACGGAATGAGTTTCCTGCAAATCAAGCGCTTACCCAGCGATCCCCTTGAGGCATTGCGTGCCGTCATTGAAGGCGAATCTGAACTTGACGCTTTGCGAATCGATCTCGTGCGGCAGTCACGAGCCCAAGGTCGATCATGGGACGACATTGCCACCGTGTTGGGGGTGGCTCGACAGTCCGCGTGGGAGTTCTATAACGTCCGCCTGCTTGACCAAATCGAAAACCGAGTTTCTGAAAATAAGGAACTGACTGAGGAACGGGCCACGCAACTGGCGGTTGAGGAAATTCGCTCCGTCCGTCGAAATCGCCGTTCGAAGTAGCGAGTCGACCTGGTGAAAATAGTTGTCGACGCGAATATCTTCGTCTCCGCCGCCATTGCGAAGGGGGCTCCACACGAACTCATAATGAGGTGGCTTCGAGGTGCCGACTACGAGATCTTGCTCTGCCCGCTACTCGTTGAAGAAATTGAGACTGTGCTCGTGAACCGAGAGTCGCTTCGGCGATACATACCGCGAGAGGAAGCCGAGACTTTTGTTGTCATGATCGCCACATTTGACCTTTTGTTGCCAAACCCCTTGACCGTGGCAACCGAGTCGAGGGACCAACGCGATGACTACCTCATTCATTTAGCTCGAGAGAATAACGCCGACCTCATTGTGAGCGGCGACAACGATCTTCTCGAATGGGTGGATCAGAATCCGCCGGTGGTAACGCCGCGCACTTTTTTGGAGCGAGTCGACGGGAATCAAGAGCGAAACTGAACCGCGCTGCTGCAGCAACGCCGATGAATTCAGACGAACGTTGCCGAACTAACCTTAACGAAAGCCCAATGATTTACTGGAAAAATGAACCCCCATCCAACCGTGCTGAACGGTCCCGGTCCCCATGGCATGAACGTGGTCAGTAGCTAGAATTTCCTTGCCTCCACTTCATTACGGAACTTACAACGACGTACTTGAGATTCCTGAGGACTGTGAAATAGTTCGCGCGATCACCAGTCGGGCACGTTCGCCGTCTCGTTCGGATTCGAGAAAGCAATGGTCCGCGCGCCCTCATCTCAACTCGCATGAGACCACCCATGTCGTGACTCGAAACGTTGCGAGACGACACCTCGGTGATGCATCATTGCAGAATGGCGCGGTATGTACTGGTGCACGGCGGATGGCACGGTGGGTGGTGTTTCCGCTGGCTCGCCGCGGAACTCGAATCACGCGGTCACAGGGTCGAAGCCGTCGATCTTCCTTGTGAAGAGGTCGGACTAACCCCGCTCGACTACGCCCACGTGGTCGGGCCACAGCCAGACGCGATCGTCGTCGGTCATTCGCTCGCCGGATTCACGATTCCTTACATCGACGCCCGCGTTCGGGTCTATCTTGCCGCGCTTCCGCCGTTGGAGCGCCCCTTGATAAACGAGGCGTTCGTCGATACCTTCGGGGGAACGGTGAGCGATCACGCGGGGCGCTCCTATTGGCCAGATCCGGATACGGCCGCGCTGCGAATGTATCCCGACTGCACGCGCAGCCAGTCCGACTGGGCATTCCCCCAGCTTCGTCCCCAAGCCCGTCTCGAGCCGATTCCCGCAGCATTTGGAGCCGGCGACATCGTCATTGCGACTCTTCGCGACGCCGCAATCGACCCAGGCTGGCAGATTCGCACGGCCCGCACCCATGGCGCACGAGTGATCGAATTTGACTCGGGCCACTCACCGTTCTTGACACATCCAAACGAACTCGCAGATATCCTCAGCTCGATCGATGGAGCGGAGGTCACGTAGCGCTCACTGTTCTTGGGGACTTCTTGGTACGTCGGTTCGCGGTAGTCGCGACGACATTTCGGAGGAGGCGTCCTTGGGGTTCTACCCGGCCAAGAGGATGGTCGGGGGGTAAAACAAGGTCCCGCCACCTCCACAAAAAGGAGCCTTGAAATTAAAAGTTTGTCGACTCCCCGTGAAATGCGGTGTTCGCTAACACGGCATTCAACAGCAACGACTGCAACGGTCTCTTTTGATTGAATTCAAGTCAAAGAAAAACTTTGAACAACTGGACGAACGGCATTCATTTGCAATTTGTCTTCATGTCAATGTGAACGATGGTGACCAATCTGGCAGTTGAGTCATTCGGAGCGATACTGATCTGGAGCATCCGCGATACTCTTCACTTGTATGCCGAGTTCCAGCACCACAGGTCCCACGACGTTGGCGATTGATATCGGGGGCACCGGTCTTAAGGCGTCGGTTCTGGACAGCGCTGGCGGACTCATGGCCAAGCGGGTGCGCACCAAGACAACCTATCCGTGCCCACCGGATGAACTCGTTGACGCGCTTGGCGTGCTCGTCGCGCAGTTGCGAGGCTTCGACCGTGCGTCGGCGGGATTCCCCGGGGTCGTGCGTAAGGGGATTGTGTTGACGGCGCCCCACTTCATCACCCAGTCGGGACCTGGAACACCGGTGGACAAGAAACTGCTAACGGCATGGACCGGGTTTGATCTGGCCGGTGCCTTGAAGGACCGCTTCGGATGTCCCGTACGAATTGCCAACGACGCCGACATCCAAGGTCTCGAAGTCGTCAGTGGTTCGGGAGTCGAATTCGTCGTGACACTCGGCACCGGAGTCGGGACAGCGCTCCTCGTCGATGGGAGACTCGCGCCGCACCTGGAGTTGGCGCACCACCCCTTTCGAAACGGCGAGACCTATAACGAGCAGCTCGGCGCGGAGGCGCTGAAGAAAATCGGGGCCAAGAAGTGGCGAAAGCGTGTCGACAAGGCGTTTGAAAACTTCAGCGAGTTGATCAACTACGACCGGCTGTACGTTGGAGGCGGTAACGCCTCGAAGCTCCACGGACACGTGGACCCCTCGGTCACCCTCGTCGGCAACATAGCAGGCATACTCGGCGGTATAAAATTGTGGGATCTGCCAGATGATTGACGTGGGCGGAGACCGGGGTCGATTAACCAGCGCCCGCAGAATGGACATTGGTTCGCCCTCCTTTGAGTAGAAGGTGCATTCGGAGTCAAACCTCGTCGCAAGTACATCAGTGCGAAGCACGACATCTGTGTCGTCCGAAAAATGATGGTTCTCAGGGCAAAACCAACTTGCACACTTTGGAGAGTTTTGTTACGAGAGCAACGCGGAGACCGCGATTTCACGGCGCACCAACGGCCAAGTGGTGTCAATCAGACCTGTTCACTTACCGTCGACACACGATTGACTCATTTCGGCGTCTTGGGCGAAGATACTGAGCATTATTGTCAGGCCAACGAGCGTTTCATCACGGCATCGTCGCAGTCCGTCGCTTATTGGCCACGTTGAATGTCGACCAAACAATTTGGGTCAACGCGGTTGCGTCCCGCCAACTTCGTCGGGAGCGAGCCAATCTGACGGGTGGCCCGGAAGCGACTCCATTAAGGCGAGAAGACCCTCTTTGAGTCTGTGAAAACCGTCTTCGCAATTGGAGAGCGCAATTCGGTGCAGTCCAAATCCGTCCGCGAGCGCAGTCAGAATTGGAGCTGCCCATCCAAGATCTTCCCGACGAGACGCCGTGACAATTGTGTTGTTCCTCCTCCAGGTCATCGCCACCGCTGTTTGGACTTCAGCATTTAGTTCGGGCTTACTTGCAGCAAAGAGGTACGCCTCAAACTGCAATTTGTCGTATTTGAGGGCCGTCTTCGCAATCATTTCAATGTAGGCATCTACGGCAGTTTCACGGTCCATATCTTCGCTGATGATTCGAAGACTCAGGCTTTCGTGTTCGACGAACATCGACGCCATGATGGATCGAAACGCTTCCACCACGAGTGCGTCAATGGTGGGGAAAAAGTAACTCGGTGCCGACGCGGCCACGCCCGCGCGCTTCGCTACTGCGCGATGTGTAAGCGCCAGGATTCCATCCTCGTAAATGATGTCCACCGTCGCCGCAAGAATCTCTTTCATGCGCGCCTCACCCTTTACGTACCGTGTGGGCGAAGGGCTTGAGGTATCGGGCACTTCTAAAGGAACTCGTCGCGACGTCGCGGATCGGAATGTGGGTGTGCCTCAATCAGTCGACGCGTGTACTCATGCTGTGGATGAGTCAGGATCTCACGTGTTTGCGCAACCTCAACAATTTGGCCCTGCCACATCACGGCGACTCGATCAGCCACTTCGGCCAACACTGCCAGCTGGTGCGTGACGAAGAGAATCGACACTCCGAGTTCGTCTCGCAGGTCACGAAACACTCCCAGGAGTTGCGCTTGAACAGAAACGTCCAGGGCGCTCACGGCTTCGTCAGCGATAAGAACTTCCGGACCCGCCGCGAGCGCCCGAGCTATCGCGACGCGTTGTCGCTGTCCACCCGAAAGTTCCTTTGGTCGACGGACTGCCGTTCCTTGGGGCAGATGTACCTGATTTAAGAGGCCACTCACGAATTCGTTGGCGTTGCCCTTTTCACTGCCACCCAGGACCCGGCCAACTTCAAACAGTGCATCGCCGACCGAGAGGCGTGGATTCAGGGACGAATAGGGATCTTGAAAGACCATTTGAATACGTCGCCGAATCTTTCGGAGCTCCTTGCCCTGAACCCTAAGTAGATCGTCCTCACCCAAAAAAACTGATCCCGAATCTGGTTCGATCAGGCGCACAATACATCGCGCCAACGTCGTCTTCCCGCTTCCGGACCCCCCAGCCAATCCGAGAATCTCACCGTGATTGAGAGTAAACGATACCGAGTCAACGGCAGCGTGGATTTGTTGGGTCCCGGTGGCGTCGCCTTTGACGTCACCGCGAAGCTTGAAATCTTTCGTCAAGGATTCAACTGTTAGCACCGGGAGATCGGTCGTCATCACGATTCTTCGATCTTCGTCAGTTGGTCTCGCGCTCCGGCAGCATCGCCTTCGAACGGGCACGCCGTCACGTGATCAATTCCGGCCGGTTCTAGCTCCATCGAGATTGAAGCACACTCCGCTCGGGCGTACGAACAGCGAGACAGAAAAACGCAACCCGAGCGCAACTCTCCCAATTCTGGAGGCTGCCCTCGTAAGGCAACGCGGCGGCGATTCGCGTTCGCTGACTCAAGCTCTGGTACGGACGCCAGCAGACCCTTGGTGTACGGGTGCTGGGGATGATGATAGATCGAATCCACCGGACCCGACTCAACTATTCGACCTCCGTACATCACGCTGACCCGGTCGCACATCTGGGCGATTACGCCAAAGTCGTGAGATACGAGAAGTATGGACATCCCGAGCTCACGTCGCATCTCGGAAAGTAACTGAAGTATCTCTCGTTGTGTTAACACGTCCAACGCGGTGGTTGGTTCGTCAGCGACGAGCAGTTTCGGATTTGCCGCTGTCGCGAGGGCGATCATGATGCGTTGGCGCATTCCGCCACTGAGTTCATGAGGATAGGAGAGATAGTTCTGTTCGGGGTGAGGAATGCCAACTCGTTCGAGCATTGAGATTGCGGTCAGTCGGGCAGCCTTTCGATCAAGACCTCGGTTGAGACGAAGTGTCTCCGAGATTTGTGCCCCGACTCGAAACACGGGATTTAGTGAACTGAAAGGATCCTGAAAAATCATCCCCACGTCGGAAGCCCGGAATGCTCGCAACTCCTTTGATGACATCTTCATCACGTCGCGACCGTCAAAGATCACGCTCCCTGACGAGATCCTGGCGGGGTCACCGACCAACTTGGTAATTGCTCGACTCGTCAAACTCTTACCCGACCCGGACTCCCCGACGAGTCCCAGTACTTCTCCACGATCGATCCTGAACCCGACATCATGAACGGCGACGAGGGGGGCACCGAGAGGACCAAATTCAATGCTTAGTTTCTCAACGCTGAGCAACATTTCTCAATCTCCCCGACGGTCCGAGAGGCCTTCGCCGATCAGGCCAATCCCAAGTCCAAAAACGACAATGAGGAGACCTGGGATTGTGGTGATCCACCACGCTTGCAGGAGGTACGGCTGACCCTCGGCGATGATCGCGCCCAATTCCGGAGTGGGCGGCTGCACGCCGATCCCTAAATAGGAGAGGCTCGCGAGAAGTAGGAAGTTTCCCATGACGTCGATAGTTGAGTACACCAAACAGTTTCGGATCAAGTTGGGAATGCCGTGACGGAAAATAATTCGACTCTTGGAATATCCGAGCACCACGGCCGCTTCCATGAACGGTAACTCGCGCATCACCAGCATTTGTGATCTCGCGAGCCTGGCGTAGAGAGCCCACGAGACCGCCGGCACGCCAATCAGGATTCCGTTCAGACCGGGACCAGTGATGGCAACGATGGCAATGACCAGAACAATAAAAGGGAAGGAAATCGCGACGTCCGCGAGTCGAGCCACGATGGTGTCGAATTTTCCTCCGAAGTACGCTCCTGCGGCACCCAGGATGAGTCCGATGGGGAGTGACACGTACGTCACGAAGGCAACCACGAGGACGTCAAGTCGCAGACCGTAGAGACTTCGCGAAAAAATGTCTCGCCCGTTTTCGTCAGTACCAAAGAGATGAGCCCACGATGGGGGCGAAAGAATGGCTGAAAAGTCCAACTGGTAGGGACTCGAACTAATGAGCGGGGCCAGAATTGCACACAGAACCATGCCACCAACGATGCCTATACCGATCTTCACCGAAAGCGGCAAGCGCCACATGCTCGAGAGGACTCTGCGAGTTCGTGATCTCGCCTTCGCGGTCACTTTTTCTTCGAGTGATGTTTGATTCGTCACCGTGAGAGTCGCACTCGAGGATCAAGAACCGCTTGAAGGATGTCCGTCAACAACGACGCCGCTACCACGAGTGCCCCGGCCAAGAGCGCCAATGCTTGCACCAAGGAATAGTCACGAGCCAATATCGCCTGAACGAGCAGTGACCCGGCGCCTGGAATTTGAAATACCTGCTCAAGAATGACCGTCCCGCCGATGAGAAAGCCAATAACCGCTGACAGAATCGTGAATGTGGGCATCACGGCGTTGCGCATTGAATGTTTGAAAATGATCCGCCATTCGGAGAGGCCGCGCGAACGAGCGGCTTCAACGTATTCAGAATTAAGGACTTGAATCAAATTTGAACGCAATGAGCGCGTCACCAACACCACTAGGGAGAGCCCCAAGGTAAGGGCGGGTAGCGTCAACGTTTGAAAGAATCCACCAATCCCACTGACGTAACCCGACACCGGAAACCAACCAAGTTTTAGGCCGAAGAGTAAGGCAATCATTAGGCCTAGCCAAAACGCTGGCATCCCGAAGAGAAATGTTGTGAACAGTCTCGTTGCGTGATCGAAACCCTTGTTGGGTTTAACCGCCGAGGCGATTGCCAGCGGAACACCGATCACGACCGCAATCACCAATCCGTAAGAAATCAGCAGCAAACTTGGCATCACTCGTTGCCCTAGTAAATAGGAGACGGACTCATTGAGGGAGAGCGAACTCCCAAGATTTCCATGAATCAACATCTTCAGATACGAGAAGTACTGGGACGGAATCGAGTTATCGAAACCAAGTCGCCTTCGAACCCCGTTGACAATCGTCTGAGGCACGCGCGGGCCGAGGGCCAGACGTACGGGGTCCCCCGGAATCAAGTGAACCAAGAAGAATGTGACTGTCGCTAATCCCCACAGCACGACGACGCACAGAAGCAGACGCCGCGCAATGTAACGAATCATTAACACTCTTTCGTACGGCTCACCAACTTCGCATTCGCACTACTTGCTCGGCTTCAACCACGTATCTTGTAGCTGGTCGACGCCCATGACGTTCACGTGGGCATTACACACGTTCGTCGCGTGTGCGGTGA
>CAJDUS010000078.1_pt1 | contig 10475 bp, 9 predicted proteins | sample 7390831 | NCBI WGS metagenome assembly CAJDUS01 (sample SAMEA7055684, study PRJEB34461) | soil metagenome | biome: terrestrial ecosystem; feature: Peninsula; material: soil | place: Antarctica | collected 2016
GGAGGCTCCACCCCGACGGGCACGTGCAGCAGTGCGTCACTCGTCGTTGAGAGTCCTTGAATCGCGTCGGAGCACTCGTCGCAGTGTTCAACGTGCGTGAGAAGAGCGGCTCGGTCCCGACCGTCAAGGATGCCCAGCACGTATTCGGGCACGTCGTCACGAAAATCGTCGTGCGTCGGCAATGAGTGGCCGGTCATCGTAGTCCTCCTGGTTCTTGCTCCAAAATCGCTCGAAGCTTTATGAGTCCGGCACGAATGCGGGTTTTCGAGGTGCCGAGGGGCACACCCTCGAGCTCACTGATCTCAAGTGCGGTGCGCCCATAGAGTGACGCCAAGAGCACCGCACGGCGCTGTTCGCTCGGAATTGCGTCCAACGCGCGTCGAATCGTTACCGCGACCGAACGAATATCGGCGAGATCTTCAGGAGAGGCGCCGCTGGACGCGTTGGCGAGCGCTACCAACTCATCGGGATTAATGGTGACCACTCGACGTTTGCGCAGTGTGTCGATCGCCAAATTACGAGCGATTGTCAGCACCCAATTCTCCACTGAGCCACGGCGCGCGTCAAAGACCGGCGCGTGGCGCCACGCTCGCAGAAGGGCCTCTTGAGCCACGTCCTCGGCCGCGCCACGTTCATTGACGATGCTGAGCGCCAGGCCAAAGACTCGTCGTTGATATCGGCGAACAAAGGCCACGGTGCACACGTCGTCGCGAGCGGCCATGCCGGCAAGGAGCGCCTCGTCGGAAGGAGTCATACTCAGGTGTTCGAGTTTGCGCAGAACCGGTCCGTCATTCGGGGACTTCGCGTCTTCGAAACGCACGGCGTCAAATCCTCCCGCTTACGATTCGTCGAGCAGTGTTGTGGGAGTCATGATCGTGGTTCTTAAGGGCTGGAGAATCACCGAACCAAGCAGTACGCATCCACGAACTCCATTCCCTGAAGGACCACCCACCCTAGGTAGCCTGCACAGTTCTACGCGCGAGGGGTCCCCGGAGTTCATTTTCTCGAATAATCCCGGTCCGCGACCACGAGGCGCCGTTGTTTGTGAGGAAAAGCGAACATTGAACAATCTCCCTGGGTCCGCACTTCGTAGAACCAGTACCTCAATTACAAGGAGCGTTATGTCCAGGCTTTTGACTCACTCGGACCGTAAGCGGCACGCGGTGCGCGCCCGAACCATTGCCGGCGTCATTATCCTCGCCGGATTCGCCGGCCCGATGCTGGTGCTCAATAGTGCGGGCGCCGCTAACGACCACGCAGTGAAGAAAGTGGTCATCACCACGATCCACAGCGCGAAGCTCGGAACGTACCTCGTGAGTGGTTCCCAGACGATCTACACCCTTAACAAGAAGAACTGCGACGCCACGTGTCTGAAGTACTGGCCCGCGGTTGTCCTGCCCGCCGGCGCCTCGAAGGCCGGCGCCGGGTTTGGTGTCTCCTCGAGCAAACTCTCCAAAATAAAGGACGCCAAGGGCACCTGGCAGGTGACCTACGGAGGCAAAGCGCTTTACACGTACGTGAACGATAAGGGTGCCGGACAAGTGAAGGGAAATAACGTCAAAGACGCTTGGGGCCTGTGGAACATCATCGTCACCGTGAAGCCCGCTTCGGGAGGTGCATCGGCAACCACGACGACCGCACCGGGCACCGGCGGAGTTGGGTTCTAGGTTCTTCGTGAATGGAGGCCACCGATGTCGTTGAGTTCAGACGCGCCTCGCGTTGCTTTCACGTCAATCGCGCGCGAGGAACGAACCATCGTCGGCACGCGCCGCATCACCTCGCGCGTCTACCTCGCGCCCTGCTTCATTGTCCTCGCCGCCGTGGTACTCGTTGTCATTGGCTGGATCAGCCACTGGGGTGGCGCTAGCTTCGCCACCACCTTCACCACGTTGCGCGTGGTGGCCGTTGGCCCCGCAACCCTCTTGATGGTGGCACTCTTCATGATCGCTGAACGGATCTGGCCGGCCCAGAAGCGCTCGCCGATTGCGCGGGGGTATCGCCACGACGTGCTCTTCACGGTGTTCAACGCCACTCTGACGCTGCCCTTTGTCGCGGCGCTTTCGCTTTCGTTCGCCACCGTGGTACGCAACCGTCTCCCGTGGCTGACGTTTCCGAAGATTGCGGTGCTTCCGCACGTACTCGCCGTCGCGTTGATCTTCGTTCTAATGGACGGATGCAACTGGGCGGCGCACTTCGCTAATCATCGCGTCGAGGCTCTGTGGCGCTTTCACGAGGTGCATCATTCGCAAGAAGACATGAGCGTGCTCACGGTCTTTCGCACGCACCCCTTCATTCATATCGTGTACTCGGTGTCGCTGATTCCCGGCATCATTCTGATTGCCAACGGCGGACTACCGACCGCTCTCCTGGTCGTCTACGCCGTCATCGTGGCCCTCGCTCACTCCAACGTTCGTCTCAGTTTTGGCCCGCTCGACGCAGTCTTCGTCAGTCCCAATTTTCACCGTGTCCACCACCGACTCGAAGGCCGTCAGGACGTCAACTTGGGTTTCGCGCTTTCGATTTGGGACCATCTCTTTGGCACCGCCGTCATGTCAACGCGTGAGACCGTTGGACAACCAACCGGCCTACCCGGCCGACCATTGGCTGTCGAGTTTTCTGGCGACAAACCGCATCACTTCAGCATTTTCGTCAAACAGTTGATTGCGCCGTTTCGGTCCAAGGGCTCGCCGTCCACCCTGTCAACTTCGACTTGCGAGTTGCGGTCGGATCAATGAACCTGCACCGCTTCGACACCTTCAAGTCTCTCGCGAATGAACCTGGGATCAATGACGTGGCGTTACTGATCGTGCGAGTCGCACTGGCGTGGATCTTTATCTACCACGGTGCCGAGACGCTGTTTGGGGCCTTTCACGGTCCGGGAATCCACGGCGAGGCACTGTTCTTCGCCAACGTCGCTCAGTTGCACCCCGCTACCTTCTTCGCGGTTCTCGGTGGAATCATTGAGTTCTTCGGAGGCATTGCCGTCGGCATCGGACTAGTTGGCCGACTAGCCGCGTTGTGCCTCTTTGGCGACATGATTATGGCCATTATTACAGTCACTTCCAAAAATGGTCTGGTGTCGGGACTGCCCGGTGGGGGATACGAACTCAATCTTGCATTGGCTGGCTTGGCGGCCGTGATTGTCCTGCAGGGTACGGGACGTTGGAGCGTGATTCGTGTTCTTCGCGACGCTCGAAAGCTTAGAACGCGCCGTCGTAAGAACTCACTGGGCACCCCTCGACCCAACGAGTCGCCGACTAGTGAAGAACGCTAACTCGACGCTTACGAACCCTCAACTGGAAATGTCGGCGAACCGACTCATAATTTGAGTGGTCCACCCGTTGGCAAATACTTCCTCAGGCGCCATCGCGAGTCAAAGGGAGCGCTAATGAAGTGGGCATTGTTGAGCGAGCACGTTGACGGCTGAGGTGGGTTAGTTCGCTCAACGTCAGTCGTGCGCTGCGTAATAGGGTGACTCGACATCGCCGCGAAGGAAAGCTGTTCACACGTTTCGTGGTTCGGGTCGAACTTGATCTAGAAGAAGACCGAGCAGAGTTCGTAGATCTCTCGCGGGACCTGGCGTTGTCCGCCAATCACGGTGGAGATCGGTGTCAGCACCACGTTGTTTTCGCGCACGACGGGGATCATGCCGAACTTTCCGGCGAGTACGGCTTCGTAGGCGCCGGCACCGACCCGGGTCGACCAGATGCGATCGTACGCGGTGGGGCTGCCACCTCGTTGGAGGTGACCGAGAACCGTAGTTCGCACTTCGACGTCGCTGTGTTCTTCGATCTTTGACGCGACAAACGCTCCGACGCCTCGCGTCGCGAGTCGTACGCCACCGACACCCTCGGTTGAGAGTTCCCCCTCTTCCGCGCCGCCGAGCGTGGCGAGGTTGACGCCTTCGGCGACCACAACGATTGAGAAGGCGAGACCGGCGGCCTGACGGCGCTCGAGATGGACCATGATGTCATCCATCGTCACTGGAAATTCGGGAATAACGATCATGTCGGCGCCACCGGCGAGGCCCCCCATCGCGGCCACCCACCCAGTGAGGCGGCCCATGGTTTCCACGACCATAACGCGGTGGTGCGACGCGGCGGTCGTATAGAGCCGGTCAAGGGATTCAGCCACGATGCTGATGGCCGTGTCGAAACCAATGCAGAAGTCGGTGTTCAAGAGATCGTTGTCGAGCGTCTTTGGTACCCCAACGATTGGCGCAGCGCGTTCGGCCAGCCAGGAAGAGATCCGGTGGGTCCCATCACCGCCAATGGCAATAAGGGCGTCGAGGTGCTCGTCAATCGCGTCGAGGACCCGTTGGCGACCGCCTTCGGGTTCGTCAAGGTTGTAACGCGCGGTACCGAGCAGCGTGCCGCCTTGCGCAATCACTCCTTGAAGATCACTCGCGACGAGCGATCGACCGGCGTATTGTGCCGCGAGTCCCGCCCAACCGTTGGCAATGCCGATGACCTCGTGGCCGTCACGAATTGCCATTTGACCAATCGCACGAATGGCGGCGTTGAGTCCGGGCGCGTCGCCCCCAGCGGTTAAAACACCGATTCGCATTGCACTTCCTCCGAACCCAACCTGGATTAAGTCTACGAGGGCATGGGAGAGGAACTTTCCACGCGCGACGCGGAATTCGAGTCCGGCAACGCGTCGATGGTCACCACAATTGGACCACTGGACGTCGCTCACCCGATTGGGTAATCGGAAGGTTAAATCTGCGACAAAAGTGCGTGCATTGGGGGGTTTTCCGTTCACGGAGTGAGAAACGCTTGGTAGGAATGAGCAGTGCACAACATGCTGCTTCTGCTCATCGTCATTGCCGTAGCGCTCGCCTTCGACTTCACTAACGGATTCCACGACACCGCCAACGCCGTCGCGCCAACGATCGCAACGGGAGCACTGAAGCCTCGAACGGCAGTGGCTCTCAGCTCGGTGCTCAATCTCATCGGTGCGTTCTTGTCCATCAAGGTCGCCGCCACGATTGCCAGCGCTCTGGTCGCGCAGAATCTCGTGACGCTGCCGGTCATCTTCGCCGGCCTGATCGGCGCCATCTGTTGGAACGTGACGACCTGGTACTTCTCCATTCCTTCGAGTTCGAGTCACGCCCTCATTGGCGGCGTGATCGGGGCAATGCTCGTGTTGTCGGGTGGACACTCGGTGCTCTGGTCGGGACTGTTGTCGAAGGTCATCATTCCCGCCGGAATCGCTCCGTTCGTCGCATTGGTGGCCGCGGGCGTAGCGGTTATCGCCGCACGACGGCTGACGAAGCGGGTTGATCAGAAAACGTCGACGATGGGATTTCGCGTCGGGCAGATCGGCTCGTCGTCGCTGCTCTCGCTGGCCCACGGAACCAATGACGCCCAAAAGACGATGGGCGTCGTGACGCTCGCCCTCATAGCGAATGGCACACTGACCCAGAACGCTCCGACACCGTGGTGGGTCGTGGTTTCTTGCGCCGTGGCCATCGGCCTCGGCACGATGTTTGGGGGATGGCGAATCATTCGAACCCTAGGTAAGGGCTTCACGAATCTGACGCCGCAGCAGGGGTTTGCCGCCCAGATCGCCTCGTCCGCGGTCATCCTCACCTCGTCGCACATGGGAATTCCCCTCTCGACCACTCACGTTGCGACCGGCTCAATCATTGGCGTCGGCGCGGCCACACCGAATCAACCGGTGCGATGGCGCCTCGTGGGCAACGTCGCGCTCGCGTGGGTCATTACGCTTCCCGCCGCCGGACTCGCCGGCGCGATTGCTTATTTCTTCTCGCACGCTATTGGTGGAACCTTTGGCGTGATTGTGCTCGCCCTCGTGGCGGCGGCGTATCTCGCCATCATCTTCGGACTTTCGCGGCGCTCTGTGGTCAACGCGTCCAACGTGAACGACACGTTGGGCGAAGAGATCGAGCCCGACAAAGAGCCCGTCATGGCGGCCTAGAGCACCTTCGTGGTCTCCATCACACCTCCGGCCACGCCCTTCATTGCTTGGGGATTACTCGGACACATTGTCTTGGTGTCCATTGTGACTGGCGTCGGACTGGTTGCGGTCTTCTCCCTCGGCCTCGCCGTGCTCTCAGTGGCCCGCGGTGAACAGCGAAGTGGCGCGCAGCGCAGCGCGGCCTGGGTGTGCGCCGTGTTGATCGGCGTAGTGATTGTGGCGGCCCTTGGATGGTCGCTCGTAGTGATTGTTAAAAAATCTTGAGACGTAGGACAAGGCCTTAGGCGTTCGTACTTTCTTGTTGGCGTACCGCGCCCTTGGTGAGAATTACGGTCGCGAGGAAACTCAGCACGAGTGCCGCGAGCACGCCGAGATTGGCGTAGGCCCACTGTCCGTTCTTCGTGCCGAGGTGTAATGGCGACAACAGGTAGCCCTGCCAGGTCAGCCACGAGGCGGCTCCGTTCGTGACGAGTCCCCAGCCAATGAAACTCGACACCACGGTGATGGCAATCGGAACGATGCGGACGTCGCCGTAGCGACCGGCGTTGGCAAAGAGATCGGCGTCGACATAATCCTTTCGGCGTAACGCCAAGTCGCCGAGGAATACGCCGCACCACGCCGCAATGAGGACCCCAACGGTAATGAGGAAACCTTCGAACTGGGGCAAAAAGTTCTTTGCCACGAAGAGAATGTAGATCGTGCCGATGATCATCACGACGCCATCAATACCAGCGGCCGCGTAGCGGGGGATTCTTATTCCGGCCGAAAGGAGTGCGAGTCCCGAGGAGTAGATGTCGAGCACCGCGCCGCCGACCAGCCCGAGGATGGCCACGATCGCGAATGGCACGAGGAACCAGGTCGGCAAGATTGTCGTGAGGGCACCGACCGGATCGTTGCTAATCAAGGAGCTCAGTGAGTTCGGTGAACTGGGCATCTTGGACGAACCGGCCAACAAAAGTCCAAAGAGCACGAGGATGACTGGTGCAATCGATGAACCAAACGTTGTCCACCACACCACACCGCGCGTTGATGCCGAGCGCGGAAGGTAGCGCGAGTAATCGGCCGCGGCGTTCACCCAGCCGAGTCCGAATCCAGTCATGACGAAGACGAGAGCGCCGATGAGGTCTTGTGACGTGCCGCTGGGGATGGACGAGACCGTGTGCCAACTGATGTGGTTCCACGTGAGCGCAATAAAGAGGACGGTCAAGACGCCCGTCACGACGGTGATGACTGCCTGCATCCTCATAATGAGATCGAATCCCATAACGCCACCAACGATGATGAGCGCACCGACAACGATGATGGCGGCGACTTTGGTGCTGTCGCCGCCCCCCCAACCGATCTTGTCGAAGACCGTTGATGTGGCGAGCACCGCAATCACGGTGAGTGCAGTCTCCCAACCAACGCACAAGAGCCACGAGATGAACGCGGGAAGTCGATTTCCTCTGATCCCGTACGCGGCACGACTGAGGACCATCGTCGGTGCCGAACCACGCTTTCCGGCGGTGGCAATGATTCCACACAGCAGGAAGCTGATGATAATGCCGATCAGCGCAACGACCACCGCCTGCCAGAACGAGACGCCGTCCTCCAAGATGTACGCACCGTAACTAAGTCCGAGGACCGAGACGTTGGCGCCGAACCACGGCCAGAAGAGTTCCCGCGGCCTTCCCCTTCGCTCGTTCTCAGCGATGATGTTGATGCCGTTCTCTTCAATGCGCAGTGCTCCAGCACCAATGGCATCACTGTGCTGCGAAACGTCGTTACTCACTGAACCCCTTTTCGAACGGTGGTCGCCTGCGTCGATTGTACGCAATCGCCGCTCTCACCAAGGCGTGCCACGCGAATAGGTTTGTTCGATTGTTCACATCACTCACTAACGTGACGTCGTGAGTGCAGCGCCCCGACTTTTCTGTCTCGACACTGTGATGATCGACGTCGTCATGCGTATTGCCAGTGTGCCCGAGCGTGGATCGGACATTCTGGCGTCCGAACACCTTCTCGCAACCGGGGGCGGCTATAACGCCATGAGTTCCTTCGCGCGTCAAGGCTTCCGGGCGGTCTACGCCGGAAAACTCGGAACGGGCCCATTCTCCGAGATTGCCCGTGCGGCCCTGGCGAGCGATGAGATCGACGTACCAATCGAGCCCGCTACCAATCTCGACGCCGGATTCTGCGTGGCGCTTATTGATGACGAGGGGGAGCGCACCTTCGTTACGGCCGGCGGTGCCGAGGGCACATTACGGGCTATCGACTTAGAGCAGTTGAACCCCGCAACGGGCGACGTCGTCCTAGTGTCGGGCTACAACGTGATGTACCAAGGTCAGGCCGAGATAGTGCTGGCGTGGTTGTTGGCTCTACCGCACGACGTCGTCGTCGCCTTCGATCCCAGCAATCGCGTGGACGATATTCCGATAGAAAATCTCGGTGCGATACTCCTGCGAGCCGATTGGACGCTCTGTAACGAGATTGAAGCGTCCTCACTGGGCGGCGAAGCCTCATCCGACGAATCCGTCACTGCGCTCCTCGCCCTGACTGGTCGACGAGGCGTCGTCGTTCGTCACGGTGCCACTGGATGCACGATTGCGCGGCCCGGTCAAGCGGTGATCGGCGTACCGGGGATTCCTTCGGAGGTTGTTGACACCAATGGTGCCGGCGACACCCATAGCGGCGTCTTCCTGGCTGAACTCTGTCGGGGGACGCAGGTGTATGAAGCGGCACTTCGAGCGAACGCCGCCGCTTCCATGGCCATTGCGACTCTAGGTCCGGCAACGTGTCCGACGCGCGACGTCGTCACCGCCGCAATCGAGTGGCTCTAGTTCTCGCGTCGCTGACCCGTGACCTATCTTGAACGAAGGGTTAAAAGGGGAGCCGTGAAGCGCGCACGCTCGTCGAGTCGGTGCCGTGGTGGCCAACGCCGACACACCCGAGGGCCGAGGCCCCCAACGTCGTCGTGATGTTGATCGACGACCTCGGCTTCTCGCACTTCAACTGCTTCGGTTCCGACCTGGAGACGCCCAACATTGACGCCCTGGCGCGGGGTGGACTGCGTTTTACGAACTTCCACGTCACGCCGTTGTGTTCGCCGACTCGTGCAGCACTTCTCACCGGACGCAATCATCACTCGGTCGGCATGCGCGGCATCTCCAATTGGAGTTCGGGCTTCCCGAGCATGCGCGGACAGATCTCCCATCACGCCGCGACCATGGCTGAAGTGTTGCGTGATGACGGGTACACCACGTTTGCGGTGGGCAAGTGGCACCTCGTGTCGATGGAGAACTCCTCGTCGGCCGGACCGTTCGATCAGTGGCCGTTACAGCGCGGTTTCGATCGCTACTACGGCTTCTTGGACGGCGAGACCGATCAATTTTCGCCCGACCTGGTCTACGACAATCACCGCGTCGAGCCGAAGACCGGTGCGGTGAACGGCTACCACCTGAGCGAAGATCTCGTCGACCACGCACTGGGCTTTATCCACGACGCGCTCTCCGTTCGTCCCGACCGACCGTTCTTCACCTACTTCGCCTTCGGTGCGACGCACGCACCCCATCAGGCGCCGCCCGAGTATCTGGCCAAGCATCGTGGTCGCTACGACGAGGGTTGGGACGTCGCGCGCGCGAAATGGTTTGCGCGCCAGAAGGAGTTCGGCATCATTCCCGCCAACACCGAACTGGCCCCGCGCAACGAAGGCGTCGAGGCGTGGGACGATCTGCCGAACACCCAAAAACTGTTGGCCTGTCGACTCCAGGAGGCGTACGCGGCATTCCTCGAGCACACCGACGCGCAAATTGGTCGATTTGTCGCTGACTTAGCAGCGCTCGGCGAGCTGGACAACACCTTGATCTTGTTGATGAGCGACAACGGCGCCAGCCAGGAGGGCGGCCCCTTCGGTGTCCTGCACGAAATGAAGTACTTCAACTTCGTGCTGGAGAGTCCCGACGAGGCCGTCAAACACGTCGACGACATCGGCGGCCCGAGTAGTCACTCGAACTATCCGTGGGGTTGGGCGCAGGCCGGCAACACGCCATTTAAGTGGTACAAACAGAACACGCACGAAGGTGGGGTCCACGTGCCCCTCATTGTGCACTGGCCAACGGGTATCCGGGCGCGAGGCGAAGTGCGCAACCAATTCCACTACGTGACTGACGTCGCCCCCACGGTCTTCGAAGTGGCCGGGGTCGAAATGCCCGAGGTCTATCGGGGCTACGAACAGATGCCGTTGGCCGGAACCTCCATCGCCTACGCGTTCGATAACGCGAACGCGCCTAGTCGAAAGACGACGCAGTACTTCGAGATGGGCGGCCACCGCGCGATGTACCACGAAGGGTGGAAAGCCGTCACGCGCCACGTATTCGGGGCTTCATTCGACGACGACCGGTGGGAACTCTACGAAGTCGCGGTTGATCCATCCGAGTGCCACGACCTCGCGGCGACGAACGCTGAGAAACTGAGTGAGCTGATCGAGATGTGGTGGCGCGAGGCTGACGAGTTCGGTGTGCTGCCGTTCGACGACCGCGGCATTGAACTCTTCG